>Ga0105090_10000916_pt1 | contig 15422 bp, 16 predicted proteins | sample PPLLak3March2015_FD_79110 | JGI IMG/M metagenome (GOLD analysis project Ga0105090, IMG submission 79110) | Freshwater sediment microbial communities from Prairie Pothole Lake near Jamestown, North Dakota, USA - PPLs Lake P7 Core (1) Depth... | ecosystem: Environmental > Aquatic > Freshwater >... | reverse complement strand
CGACGGCGCAATCTTCAGGAACAGGTGGAAGCCGCGGTCGCTCGCCGAGCCGGACAGTCCGCCGACCGCCGCCGACGAGGCGGCCGAAGGCAACAGGGCAAGCGCAGCGGATGCGCCGGCGCCGGCAGGTGCAGCCGCGAAGCCGGCCGAGTGATCCGCGCCGCGCTCTTCCCCGCGCTCGTCGCGCTCGTGCTCGCGGCCGCGACGGCGCACGCGCAGCTGCCGCTGACCTCGCCCAAGTGGAACGACCTGTCGCAGCAGGAGCGTCAGGCGCTCGCCCCGCTCGCCCCGGAGTGGGACAAGCTCGACGCGGCGCGCAAGCAGAAGTGGCGCGGCATCGCCGGCCGCTATCCGCGGATGTCGCCCGACGAGCAGCAGCGCGTGCAGCAGCAGATGCGGCCGTGGGCGCAGCTGACGCCGCAGGAGCGCGCCGCGGCGCGCCAGCAGTACAAGGACATGCGTGAATTGCCGCCGGAGAAGAAGGACGAGGTCCGCCAGCGCTGGCAGCAGTACCAGAGCCTGCCCGCGGAGAAGAAGGAGGAGCTCGCGCGCAAGGCGCCTCCGGCGCCTGCACCGGCCGGCGTGCGACCGGCAACCCCTGCACCACCACCACCGTCCCCGGCGCCGGCCGGCGCGCGACCGGCAACCCCTGCACCACCACCACCGTCCCCGGCGCAGGCGCCGGCCGGAGCCAGGCCGCCTGCGCAGGGCAGCGCGCCGTCCGCGCCTCCTCCGGCTGCGGCGCCGTCCGGCCGCGTGAACGCCCCGTCGATGACGCCCCCGCCGGGCGAGCGTGCCCCCGGACGTTGAACACGCGCCGGCGTCGCTGCGGCGGCGGCTCGCCTCGCTGCTCTACGAAGCGCTGCTGCTGGTCGCCCTCGTGCTGGTCGCGAGCTTCGCCATTGCACCGCTGGTCTCGCCGGGAAGCGCGGCCACGGGCCGCCTCGCGATTCCCTCGGCGCTCGGGCGCGCCGTCTCGCTCGCCGCGCTGTTCGCGCTGGGCGCCGCCTACTACGGGTACAGCTGGAGCGGCGGGCGCCGCACGCTGCCGATGAAGACGTGGAAACTCGCGCTCGTGACCAGCAGCGGCGCGCCGCTCGACTTGCGCCGGGCGCTCGTCCGTTACGCCGCGGCGTGGCTCGCGCCCGCGGCTGCTCTCGGCTGCTACGTGCTGCTGCAGCCCCACGGCTTCGGCGCGCTGGCGTGGCCGCTTGTCGCGCTCAACTGGCTCGCGGCGTCCGTCGACCGCGACCGCCAGTTCCTGCACGATCGCGTCGCCGGAACGCGCATCGTCAGCGCCGCGTAAGCGCGGCGCGCAGCGCCTCCAGCTCGTCGCGCAGCGCGTCGAACTCCGCCGCGCGCGCCTCGAGCGCGGCGATGCGCCGCTCCTTCTCCGCCAGCGCGCGGTGCAGCCCCTGGATCGCCGCAAGCGCGATGCCGTCCGCGTCCACGGTGCTGATCGTCCTCTCGCTCTCGCCCACGCCGAACGCGGCGTGCACGTCCTGCGCCATCGGGCCGATGTGGCGGACCTGCGGCCCCTGTTCGCGCCAGTTCCACGTCGCGATCGGCAACGCGGCCACGCGCTCGAGGATCGCTTCCGCGTCGACGGGCTCGACGTTCTCCTTCGCCGCGCGGTCGGAGAGGACCGACCAGGACGTCGACCCCGCCGCGAGGAGCGCGCCGGTGTAGGCGCCCTGCGTCCCTCCCGTCAACAGCGCGAAGCCGCCCTTCGCGCGCGCGACGAACGCGTTCGCCGTGGTGCACGGAGTGCGTTCGGTGGAGGACGACGCATCCGAGAACACGAAGCAGCCGTTCGCGGTTGCGTCCGCATTGCGTCCGAGCGCGACAGCATGGTCACCGGCCGCCGTGTTGCCCGTGCCGCCGGGAATGGTCGCGCGCGCGCCCCCGGCCACGTTGTCGAACCCTCCGCCGACCGCCGCGCCGTTGCCCGCCGCGGCATTCTCGCGCCCGCCGGCGACCGTCGACTCGTCGCCCGTCGCCTCGTTGAGATAGCCCCCGCCGACCGCGCCGTAATCGCGCGCCTCGTTGCGCCGCCCGCCCGCGACCGTGGCATACGCGCCTGCCGCGACGTTGAGCTGTCCGCCGCTTGCGGTGGCGAAGGGCGCGTCGTCGATGAATCCGTCGTCGCCGGCCTGGTTGCCGAAGCCGCCGCCGACGAAGCCGTAGTGGTCGGTGACGCGATTGCGCGCGCCGTTGGGGTAGAACGGGTCGGCCGCGTCGGCCACGCCGCCCCCGGCGATCGTCGCGCCGCGTACGCCGGCCACCGCCAGATTGTTCGCGTGCCCGCCGAGGACGTTGGGGCTGGTCGCGACCGGTTCCAGGCGCAGCGCACGCGCGCCATGCACGCGCAGGTCGAGCGGCTGCGTGTCGTTCGTGCCGAGCACCGCGGGGCCGCCGAACGCGTTACCGCCCTGCACGAACGCACTCGCCGCGCCCGTGGCGTCCGCGGCGCACGCCCACGTCGCGCCGCTCCACTTCATCACCTGCCCCGTCGCGCAGTTGAGCGGGAACAGCGCGTCCGCGAGGCGGTGCATGAAAGCGGCCATCTGCTCGCGCGGTGTGGGCAGCGTCGGGCAGAAGAGACCCGGCGCGCAGCCAAGCGTCACGCCACGATTGAACATCCACTGGATGTCGGCGCAGAACGGGTGCGTTGCCGGCACGTCGGTGAACGGCTCGCAGACCTGCGAACTGGCGGGCAGACTCGCGGCGAGCAGGAGCGCTCCCGCGATGCGGCAGTAGCGGCGGTCCATCGCTTGCTCCTTCGAAGGCCGGCAGTGCCGGCTCACGCCGACGAGCTTCGCTCGGCGCGGTGAAGTCGGCAACGTCGTTGCGCAAACTCCGTCGCCATACGCGGCGAGGCGTGCCGGAAACCGCTACGCACGGCTCCGGCGCCGCAATCAGTTGCGATCCGGACGCGCCGCCGGCCGCGCCATCGCCACCGCGACGACGATCACCGCCATGCCGGCGACCTGCACGGCGTCGAGCCGCTCGTCGAAGAGGAAGTACGCCATCAATGCGGTGACCGGCGGGACGAGGTAGAAGAGGCTCGCCACCCCCGCTGCCGCGCCGTGGCGCAGCAGCCAGTACAGCAGGCTGATCGCGCCCAGCGACAGCACGATCACCGACCAGCCGATGGCGAAGGCGAGTTGCGGGGTCCAACTCACGCCCGTGTCCCGCTCGAAGGCCAGCACGAGCGGCAGGTACAGCGCGGCGCATGCGGCGAACTGGATGAGCGCGCCGGTGCGCATGTCCACGTGCGCAGCGTGGCGCTTCTGCCACAGCGTGCCGACGCTGATGCCGACGAGAGCGCAGCCGATCGCGACGAACATCCCTGGATCGGCGTCGAGGCGGATCCTGTGCCGCACGACCAGCCACAGGCCGACGAGCCCCAGCGCCAGCCCCGCCCACTGCCGCGCCACGACGCGCTCGCCGAACCACCCGCGGGCGAGGAACACGGTGAGCAGCGGCTGCAGCCCGACGAGCATCGCCGCCGTGCCGGCCGCCATGCCGCGCGACAGCGCGACGAACACGCCGCCGAGGTAGACGCCGTGGACCAGCCACGCCACGAGCACGACGTGTGCGACCTCGCGCCGCGACGACGGCCAGGGCGCCTTGGTAAGCGCCACGACCGCCCCCATGAGCACGGCGACGAGCGCGAATCGCACCAGGAGGAACGTGAGCGGCGGCGCGTACGGCAGCCCGAACTTCGCCGCGATGAAGCCGGTGCTCCACAGGACGACGAACAGCGGCGGGAACGCGAGCGCGGCGTGCTTCATCCGGGCTTGGCTACCCGCCCGGCAGCGTCGCGCCGCGCGTCAAAAGTGCGGCTTCGGCGTCGCGTGGCGGTAGCGCTCGATCGACTCGAGGATCTCGCGCTTGGCTTCCTCGGCGCCGACCCAGCTGCCCACGCGCACCCACTTGCCCGGCTCGAGGTCCTTGTAGTGCTCGAAGAAGTGCGCGATCTGCTGCGTCTGGATCTCGGGGAGATCGCGCGGCGACTGCACGCTGCGGTACAGCGCCGAGAGCCGATCGATCGGCACGGCGAGGATCTTCGAGTCGCCGCCGGCCTCGTCGTCGAGCTTCAGCATGCCAATCGGCCGGCAGCGCACCACCACGCCGGTGATGAGCGGCATCGGCGAGAGCACGAGCACGTCGCAGGGATCGCCGTCGTCGGAGAGTGTCTGCGGGATGTAGCCGTAGTTGCACGGATAGTGCATCGCCGTCGACATGAAGCGGTCGACGAACACGGCGCCCGTCTCCTTGTCGACCTCGTACTTGATCGGGTCGGACCGCATCGGGATCTCGACGATCACGTTGCAGTCGTTCGGGACGTCCTTCCCGGAGGGAACGCGGTCGAGGCTCATCGGCGATGCGATCGGCGGAACGAAGCGCCGGATTATACCGGCCGCAGTCGACCTGCGCGGTATCATCGCGCCCACGATGAACGCGCCGCGACCGCAAGCCTTTGACGCCGCCGCGATGCGCACGCTCGCACCGCAGCCGACGATCGGCGAGCAGGCGTACCGCGCGATCCTCGACGCGATCTGCGAGGGACGGCTCGAGCCGGGCGAGCGGCTCACGCAGGAGAGCGTCGCCGCGAAGCTCGACGTCTCGCGCCAGCCCGTCGGGCAGGCGCTGCTGCTCCTCAAGCAGCAGAAGTTCCTCGTCGAGGCCGGGCGCCGGGGGCTGATGGTCGCCCCGCTCGACCGCGACTTCATGCGCTGGATCTACGAGTTGCGCCTGGGCATCGACCCGATGGCGGCATCGCTCGCGGCGCAGCGCGGCGGCGCCGGCCTGCGCGAGCGCGGCGAGGCGATCGTCGCCGAGGGCAAGCGCGCAGTGCGCGAGGGCGGCGTGCCCGAGCTGATCCGCGCCGACATGGCGTTCCACATGCTGCTCTACGAGGCGTCGGGCAACCGCCTGTTCGTCGACACGATGGGCCAGCTCTGGAACCACCTGCGCCGCGCGATGCGCGAGGTCCTGCTGCAGCGCGACTACCGGCGCGCGATCTGGACCGAGCACGAGCACATCCTGCGCGCGGTGGCCGCCGGCGACGCGGAAGGCGCCGCGGCGCTTGCCCGCGCGCACCTCGTCAGCGCCGCGCACAACGTCGCCATCGCGCTGCCGTAGGGTCAGACCCTACTTTCCGCTCGCCTTGCCGCGAGTTGCGATGGTCTCGCCGGGAAGTAGGGTCTGACCCTGCTTTCGGTAGTCGCGCGAGTACTCGACGTACGTGCGCGCGCCCTCGGCGAACCACTCGCGTTCGGCGTCCTTGACGGCGCGGAACGCTCGCGCGGGGCGGCCCGCCCAGATCCACCCCGCCTTCACTACCGTGCCGGGCTCGACGTGCGCGCCAGCGCCGATGCAGCCGCCGGGTTCGACGACGACGTCGTCCCCGACTATCGAAGCCATGCCGATCAGTGCGTCGTCGCCGATGCGGCCCGAGCCCATGCGCACGTTGTGCCCGATCGTCACGCGCTTGCCCAGGATCGTGTCGCCGCGGCGCTCGTCGGTGACGATGAGCGTGTTGTCCTGCACGTTGGTAGCCTCGCCGACGACGATGCGCGCGCCTCCCGCGGCGAGCACGCAGGCGAAGTAGACGCCGGCGTCGTCGCAGAGCTCGACATCGCCGACGAGAACCGCCGTCGGCGCGACGTAGCTGCGGCCGAGGCGGGGCGAGCGGCCGTGGATCGAGTGGAGCACGCCCTCGAACGGCCCCTCCGGCAGGAAGGGCAGTGCGTCGAGCGGCGGCAGGTCGTCCGAGGTGCCCAGCGTGCTGCGCCTGCCTTCGCGGATCGCGCAGGCGACTTCCGCCAGCTCGTCGCGGCCGATCTCGCGCGTCGGCGTGGCCGGATGGCCCTCGTAGACGTAGCCGCCCGCCAGCACCTTGCGCGGCGGCACCAGCGCGCCGGGCGCGATCAGCGAGTACGCACCGACCACCGCTCCGTCGGTCACCGAGGCGCCGTCCGCGACCACCACGCCGTCCTCCAGCGTGCAGGCGTGCACCAGGCCAAAGCGGCCGACGGTGACGTCGTCGCCCATCCTGGCGCCGAGCACGCCGTGTGCGATGTGCGACGTCGCGCGCTCGCCGAAGAAGCCGTTGCGCCCGACGCGCACCGACTCGCCGTCGGCGCGCAGGATCGCGTAGGGCCGCAGCACCAGGCCCGCGCCCGCCGTGGTGCGGCCCGTGACCGCCGCGTGCGGCGCGAGTTCCGCCGGTTCGGCGAGGTCGGGGACGTGGTCGAGGTAGGCGATGCGCATGGAAGAAAAGTCCGCGGTCAGCCGGGGGATGCAGGCGCCCCCCCGCGGTGAAGGATAGCGCTTCCTGGTCAGAAGACCGGCCGCTCGCGGTACGTTCCCCACAGCCCCTTGAGGCGCTCGACGATGTCGCCCATCGAGGCTCCCGCGGCGACCAGCTCGATCGTGACCGGCACGATGTTGCGCGACTCGTCGCGCGCCACCTCGACGAGCTCGTCGAGCAGCGCGGCAACCTTCGCGTGGTCGCGTTCGCGCCGCACGCGCTGCAGGCGCGCGATCTGCCGTTGCGCGGTCGACGGGTCGTACGGGTGCAATTCGACGTCGTCGAACGTCTCGGCCGGGTCGACGTACTTGTTCACGCCGAGCACCGGCTTCTCGCCGGAGGCCTTCTTCAGCGCCGTCTCGTAGGCGAAGTCGGCGATGCGACGCTGGAACCAGCCCTCCTCGGTGAGCTTCACCGTGCCGCCCTTCGCCTCGACCTCGTCGAGCACCGCGAAGATCGCCTTCTCGTAGCGCGTGGTCAGGCTCTCGACGAAGTAGCTGCCGCCCAGCGGATCGACCACGCTCGCCACGCCCGACTCCTCGGCGACCACCTGCTGCGTGCGTAGCGCGATCTTCATCGCCTCCTCGGTCGGGATCGCGAACGCCTCGTCCATGCCGTTGGTGTGCAGGCTCTGCGCGCCGCCGAGCACCGCGGCGAGCGCCTGCAGGCCGGTGCGCACGATGTTGACCTTGTGCTGCGGCTTGGTGAGCGACGCCGCGGCGGTCTGGCAGTGGAAGCGCAGCCGCATCGACTCCGGGTCGCGTGCGCCGAAGCGCTCCTTCATGATCTTGGCGTAGACACGACGCGCGGCGCGGAACTTCGCGATCTCCTCGAAGAAGTCGGCCTGGCAGACATAGAAGAACGCGAGCCGCGGCGCGAACTCGTCCACGTGCATGCCCGTCTTCACCACCTCCTCGACGTAGGTGACGAGGTTGCACATCGTGAAGGCGATCTCGTCGAGCGGCGAGGAACCGGCCTCGGAGACGTGGTAGCCCGAGATGTTGATCGGGTTGTAGCGCTTCATGTGCCGCGCGCAGTAAGTGATGCAGTCGCGCACGATGCGCACCGACGGCGCCACCGGGTAGATCCACTCCTTCTGCGCCTGGTACTCCTTCAGGATGTCGGCCTGGATCGTTCCCGACAGCTTGCCGAGGTCCAGCCCGCGCTTCACCGCGAGCGCCACGTACATCGCGAGCAGGATCCACGCGGAGGGGTTGATGGTCATCGACACCGAGATGCGTTCGAGGTCGATGCCGTCGAACAGCGCCTCCATGTCGGCCAGCGTGTCGATGGCCACGCCTTCGCGGCCGACCTCGCCCTCGCTCATCGGGTGGTCGCTGTCGTAGCCCATCAGCGTGGGCATGTCGAAGTCGGTGGACAGCCCCGTCTGGCCGTTGGCGATCAGGTACTTGAAGCGCCCGTTGGTGTCCTCGGCGGTGCCGAAGCCGGCGATCTGGCGCATCGTCCACAGGCGGCCGCGGTACATCGTGGGGTACGGCCCGCGCGTGAATGGATAGCGGCCGGGCAGTCCGATGTCCTCGGGCGGCGTGTCGGCGACATCGGCCGGCGTGTACACGCGCTTGACCGCGAAGCCGCCCAGCGTGGCGAACTGCGCCTTGCGCTCGGGCGCGCGTGCCGTGAACCGCGCGACCTCGTTCGCCTCCCAGTCCTCCACCTCCCGTTGCCAGCGGGCCGCTTCGCGCGTTGCCTCGTTCATCCCTCGCCTCCGGTTGCCATGTCCTCGATGAGCGCGCGCGCTGCGGCGCGCGGGCTCACCCGCCGCGCGACCAGTCCGTCCAGCAGCGCGGCCATGCGCTGTCCGCCTTCACGCGCGAAGCGCTCGCGCAGGATGTCCTCGCCGGCCCGCAGCAGCCGACGCTGCGCGATCTCGCGCCGGCGTGCCGGCAGCGTCCCGTCGGCCGCGAGCGCCTCGCGGTGGCGGTCGATCGCCTCGCGCAGCGCGCCCACGCCGGTGTCCTGCACGGCGGACACCGGCAGCACCGGCGGCCGCCAGCCTGCCCGGTGCGCTGTCGCAAGCTCGAGCGAGAGCATGTTCTTGAGGTCGGCGATCGTGCGGTCGGCCTCGGGCCGGTCGCACTTGCTCACCACGTGCACGTCGGCAATCTCGAGGATGCCGGCCTTGATCGCCTGGATGTCGTCGCCGAGCCCCGGCGCCGACACGACGACCGTGGTGTGCGCGGCGCGCGCGATGTCCACCTCGTCCTGACCCACGCCGACGGTCTCGATCATCACGACGTCGAAGCCCGCCGCGTCGAGCACGTCGACGGCCTCGAGCGTGCCGCGCGCGAGCCCGCCGAGCGCCCCGCGCGTGGCCATGCTGCGCACGAACACGCCCGGGTCGCCCGCCACGTCGGCCATGCGGATGCGGTCGCCGAGGATCGCCCCGCCGGAGAACGGGCTCGACGGGTCGATGGCGACGATCGCCACGGTGCGGCCGCCGCGGCGGATGTCGGCGACGAGCTTCGCGACCAGCGTCGACTTGCCGCTACCCGGCACGCCGGTGATGCCCACGACGTGCGCCCGCCCGGCGCGCGCGTACGCCTCGTCGAGCGCGGCGCGCGCCTCGTCGACGCCGGACTCGGCCCGCGTGAGGAGCCGCGCGATCGAGCGCGCGTCGCGGGCGAGTACGCCGGGCAGGAGCGAATGGGACGGGATGTAACCCACGGTGCGGCGCGCGGTCAGCCCATCCGCGAGCGCATCTCGCGGAACACCTCGCGATCGTCGATCACGCGGTGCGCCTTGAAGTCGGTGCGCGGGAAGGTGCCCGGGGCCACCACCTCGACCTTCGCGCGCAGCCCCAGCATCCTCTGCAGCGCCTTCGCGGCGTCGTCGCGCAGCGCGTCCCCGCGTCCCGCCGCATGCGACTCCGCGGCGGCCTCCACGCGGATCAGCAGCTCGTCCATCGCGCCCTCGCGCGTGATGACGATGCGGTGCTCGCCGCCGTAGCCCGCAAGAGCGTTCACCACGGCGTCGACCTCGCTCGGGTAGACGTTCTCGCCGCGAATGGTGAACATGTCGTCGATGCGCCCGAAGATGCCCTGCGGCAGGCGCGGATAGGTTCGCCCGCAGGGACTCGGACCGTCCTCCCACAGCGTGAGGTCGCCGGAGACGAGCCGGATCATCGGCTGCGAGGTGCGCTCGAGGTGCGTGTACACCGGCGTGCCGCGCTGCCCGTAGGGCACGCGGCGAAACGTCGCCGGGTCGCAGACTTCGGTGTAGACGACGTCCTGCCAGCACAGCATGCCGTCGGATTCGGCAGTGCCGGACACGTTCATGAACGGCGTCATCTCCGCCATCGAGCCGCAGTCGATCACGCGCGCGCCGTAGGCCTGCGCGATGCGATCGCGCACGCCGGGCACCGACGCGCCGGGCTCGCCGGAGAAGAACATCGTGGTGAGGCCGAACGAACGCGGGTCGTAGCCTTCGCTGCGGGCGACCTCGGCAAGGTGCAGCGCGAACGACGGCGTCGAGTAGAAAGCCCGCGGCTTCACGAGGTCGAGCCACATCGCCGCGCGCGCGGTCATGCCCGGCGCGCCGGCGCCGAACGGAAAGGCCTTGCAACGCAGGCGCTCGGCGCCCGACAGCGCGCCCCACGAGCCCATGTAGAGGCTGAAGATGGCGGCGACGAACACCTTGTCGCCGGGGCGGATGCCCATCGCCCACATGATGCGTGCGTGCGCGTTGGCGATCGCGTCCCAGTCGGCGCGCCCGATCGCGAATGCGGTCGGCCGGCCCGTCGTGCCCGACGTGCCGTGGATGTGGTGCACCTCGTCGTCGGGGACGCACAGGTAGTCGCCGAACGGCGGCACGCGCGACTGCGCCTCGCGAAGATCGGCCTTCCTGATCACCGGTACGCGCGACTCGAAGTCCTCGAGCGAGCGCAGCTGGTCCGGGTGGAAGCCCGCCTCGTCCCACTTGCGCCGGTAGAACGGGGAAGCGCCCCACGCGTAGCGCGTGATGTCCTTGAGCCGCCCGAGGATCGCGTGCTCGCGCTCGGCGGGCGCCATCGTCTCGCGCACCGGGAACCAGTGACGCGACGGGACTTGCGGCAGGTAGCCCGCGTCGTAGCGCGGCGGGAACGACCACTGCTCCATGACAGCCGGCATGCTCAACGTACTCCGCGCTCGGCGACGACGCGGCGGATCATCGCGACGATCGCCTCCGGCGGCGTGTCCTGCAGCAGGAGCTCGCGCACGCCCAGCCGCTTCAGCGCGGCGACGTCCTCGTCGGGGATCACGCCGCCGCCCACGACCAGGATGTCGTCCGCCTTGCGCGCGCGCAAGGCCTCGACGATGCGCGGGAACACCGTCATGTGCGCACCCGAGAGGATGGACACGCCGATCACGTCGACGTCCTCCTGCACGGCCGCGTCGACGACCTCCTCGGGCGAGCGGTGCAATCCGGTGTAGATGACGTCCATGCCGGCGTCGCGCAGCGTGCGCGCGACGATCTTGACGCCACGGTCGTGCCCGTCGAGCCCGACCTTGGCGACGAGGACGCGGATGCGGTCGGCGGAGGGATCCATGCGGGACTCCTGCGGCCGGCGCCGCGCGGGTTGCCGGCGATGCCGGTGGCGCTACTGCATTCTGTATACAGTAGTGGCCGGCTTCCGCGGAGTCAAGGGCTTACCCGCGCCCCCGCGGGCGTCGACCGCGCGCGAATCCGGGCCGGCCTCCCGCAGCATCCAATGCGAAGTTCCCGGTAACCTACGCCGATGCGCCGCCTCCTCCTGCCGCTCGCCATCCTCGCCGCCGTCCTGGCCGCGCTCGGCCTCGCGTGGGCTGCGCTCCAAGGAGGCGACACGGACGGCGAGCGCGTCTCCGCGGAGCCCATCATGGTCGGCGAGTTCCGTCACGTCGAGGTCAGCGGCCACGCCGACGTCGTGCTGGTGCAGGGCGCGACGGAAGCCGTCGAAGTCGAGGCCTCGCCCAGGCGTCACGCGCGCGTGCGCGTCCGCTCGCAAGGCGGCACGCTGAAGATCTCCGCCGGCGAGGATGCGCGGTGGTGGGCCGGGCTCTTCGGCGGCAGCGCGCGGCCGGCGCGGATCACCATACGCTTCCGCGACCTCGAATCGTTGTCGTTCTCGGGCGCGCTGCGGGTCACCGCCGACGGCGTGAAGGCCGAGCGGCTGGTGGTGCGCGCGAGCGGTGCCGCGTCCGTGCGCATGGAGGGCGTGGACGTTGCGGCGCTTCGCTTCGTCGGCAGCGGCGCAGTCAAGGCCGAGATGACCGGGCGGGCGGCCGAGCAGGAAGTGTCGATCTCCGGCGCCGGCGCCTATCGTGCGGCGCGGCTTGTCTCCGAGCGCGCCGACGTCAAGGTGAGCGGCGCGGGCAAGGTTGTCGTCAACGCCGCCCGTTCGCTCGACGCGTCGATCTCCGGCGCGGGCGCCATCGACTATCACGGCAACCCGCAGGTGCGCCAGCGCATCAGCGGCGCGGGCCGCATCCGCCAGGTGTCCGGTGTCGATGCGCTCCAGCGCGCGGTCGTCAGGCGCGCGACGCCGAGGTCGGTGGAACTCAGTGGATTCTCGACGCGCCCGGCAGCATCTCCGGCTTGAACATCAGCGGCCCGCCGGTCAGCGGGTCGCGGTCGTCGTGCACGCCGGGGGCGATGCGCACGTCCGCGACGCGCGCATCGGCGCAAAGATCGGCCAGCATTTTCGCCGCGTCGCCCGCGCGCTCCCCGGCCAGGACCGGACAGCGATAACCCTGCGCATCGCGCGGGGAGAACGGCGATGACAGCGACAGGCGCAACTCGCCGCCTCCGGGGGCGTCGGCGGCACGATGCGCGCTGATCACCGCGACGGGCTCGCCGACGCTCGCGCGCAGGTCGCGGATGGCGTTGCTGGCAAAGAGCTGCGCCGAAACGTCGCGCTGCGCCGTGCGGCCCTGCGCGACCGCGGCGAGCGGGGACAGCGCGGGACGCGGCAGCGCCAGCAGCGTCGCGCCCGGCGCCGCCAGCTGTGCCGACAGCGCCTTGGTGAGCGGCATGCCCCAGCGGCCGGTGGTCGCGTCGCGCGTCACGTCGATGCCGGCGGCGCCCACCGCGCTGCCGACGAGGAAACGCAGGTGGACGCTTTCCCCGGCGGGCAATGCGAGCGGGGCCGGCGGCAGTTCCAGCGGCTCGCCGCGCGACAGCACCGCTTGCCGCGCGACCCGCAGCAAGGGCAGTGCCGCCACTTCCAGCGTGCCGCACGCGACCAGCGAGGCGGCGAGCGTGAACGAGCGGTTGCCGCCCAGCGCCCCGTGCTCGAGGAGCAGGCCGGCAAGCGCCGGGCCGTCGGGCAGCGTGCCCGGCAGCGCAACGCGCGCGCCCGCACCGCCGGTTACGCCCGCGACCAGCACCAGCGGAATGGCGAACAGCGTGACCGCGATCCCCTCGCCTGGCGGCGGAGCCGCCGCGCGGCGCACCAGCGCGCGCCAAACGTGCCGGTAGACCTCGACGGAAGGAGCGCTCGCAAGCCACGCCGCGAGGCGCAGCCCGGCCTGCCTGGCGTCGGGAGCTGTCAGCTCGCGGTCGATCAACACGTCGAGCGCGGCGTCGCAGGATTGCGCGTCGAGGCCCGAGGCGGCCGCGAGGCTCGCCCGCGCGAGCGCATGCGCTTCGCGGGCGTCGTCGGGAGCGGATGCGGGGTCGGGAAAGCGGCGCGGATCGGCGATGTCGACCATCGCGGCCGATTCTCGCACGCGCGGCGCGACGCAACTGGCGATGTCCGTGGCGCCGGGCCGCGCTCACCTTCCTAGGGCGGCACGATGCAGAACGGCCCGTGTGCCAGCGCCTCCGGCACGAAGAGCGCGCGGTAGAGCCCGGCGAGCGCGAATGCCGCGATGACCGCGGCCGCGGCGTAGCGCCACGCCGGGGCGCGCAGGCGCGGCCCCGCGCGTCCGACGACGTAGCCCGCAGCCAGGAGATTGGGCAGTGTGCCGAGGCCGAACGCGAGCATGACCAACGCGCCGTCGGTGGCGCTGCCCGACAGCATCGCGACCGGGAGTACGCTGTAGACGAGCCCGCAGGGCGTCAGCCCCCACAGGAAGCCGAGCACGACGCGCGGACCAAGCCCCGGCCCGCGGCCCAGGCGCCCGGCGGCAGGCAGCACGTGCCGGTACAATGAAAGCCCGACACGCTCGAGTACCGCGAACGGCGAGCGGCCGCTGGCTACTGCAACCGCCAGTGCGAGCAGCAGCAGGTTGGCGAACACATGGAGGCCGCGCTGCGCCGCAGCCCACTGCGTGCCGAGCGCCAGGGCACCCGCCGCTCCGAACAGCACACCCAATGCAACATAGCTGGACAATCGGGCGAGATTCGGCAGCAGGTGCCGGACGAACAGCGCCCGACCATGTAAAATCGGCGTGGGGCCTTCCGTGGATGTCGCGGCGAGGGCGCCCACGTAGCCCCCGCACATCGCCATGCAATGCCAGCCGCCGAGCAGCCCGGCCATGAATGCCGCGATCAGCGCCGTTTGTGCCATGCCGGGACCGTGCCTTCCGCCGCCAGTCGGGCGGACGTTTTCCGTGCGCTGACGCCGGCCGCCCTACGCCCCCGATTCAACAGGCTCCCACAGCCCACATGCCAGTCCAGCCGCGACCAAGACCCGCCTCCACCGGTGCCGTGCCGCACAGCGCGCCGGTCATCTCGATCCGCGACCTCAAGTCGCACTGCAGCACCTGCAGCATGCGGGAGCTGTGCCTGCCCGTGGGCCTCGGCCCCGACGATCTGAAGCAGCTCGACACCGTCATCGGCTCGCGCGCGCGGCTCAAGAAGGGCGAGTCGCTGTACCGCGCCGGCGAGCCGTTCCACGCGCTCTACGCGGTGCGCCTCGGGTCGCTCAAGACGACGGTGCTCGCCGAGGACGGGCGCGAGCAGGTCGCCGGCTACCACATGCTCGGCGACATCATCGGGCTCGACGGCATCGGCACCGACCGCCACGGCTGCCAGGCCACCGCGCTGGAGGACACCGAGGTCTGCATCATGTCCTTCGAGCGCCTCGAAGACCTCTCGCGCAGCGTGCCGGCGCTGCAGCACAACCTGCACAAGTTCCTCGCGCGCGAGATCACCCGCGACCACAACGTCATGCTGCTGCTCGGCAGCATGCGCGCCGAGGAGCGGCTCGCCGTGTTCCTCGTCAATCTGTCCGAGCGCTACCGCCAGCGCGGCTACTCGTCGACCGAGTTCGTGCTGCGCATGACGCGCGAGGAGATCGGCAGCTACCTCGGCCTCAAGCTCGAGACCGTGAGCCGGCTGTTTTCGCGCTTCCAGGACGAAGGCTTGATTCAGGTGCAGGGCCGCAACATCAAGGTTGTCGACATGGCGGCGCTGCGCCATCTGATCGGGCAAAGGTAGCTCCCGGCCCGTCACCGGCGGGCCATGGCCACGGCGAGCCCCGCTGCGGCTGCCGCCACCGCCCAGAACGCGAAGAAGCCGATGGTGTACATCAGCTCGCGCGCGGCCTCGACCGGCTGACCGAAGAACGTGAGGTCCTGCGGGTCGAACGCGGTGAAGAACAGCGCGTTCGCCACGGCTGCGACGAGGAAGGCGGGCCACAGCACCGCCATCAGCCTGCGCCCGGACGTGACCGGCTCGCCCATCGACTCCTCCCGGTGACCTGCGGCTAGCGTTGCGCAGTAAGCGCGACGCCGTTGCGCGGCCCGTCGATCTCCACCGCCGGCAGCCGCCACTCGTCGGTCTCGACGAACAGCCGCCAGCGCCCCCGCGCCAGCGGCGCCATCTTCCCTGCGTAACTGCCGTCGGGCGTGCGCACAAGCGTTGCGCGCGCGTCGTCGACGGAGCGCGTCGGGTGCGCCACCACGACGCGTACCGATGCCGGCAGCGCGGCCGCGTCGGCCACCGCGCTCGCCAGCCGTACGCGCACGTGTCCGTCCGCGCCGAGGTCGACTGTCGCGTTGAGGCCGAGCGCGCCCGCGCGCGCATCGCGCTCGATCTGGCGGTTGATGGCGAGCCCTCGCTTGTAGTAGTCGTCCGCCACGAGGCCGTCGTCGCTGCGCACGGCGAGCCACAACGTCACCCCGCCCGCGACGACGACGATCGCGGGACCGAGCATCAGCAGCCACGGCCAGCGATG
>Ga0105090_10000915_pt1 | contig 15424 bp, 12 predicted proteins | sample PPLLak3March2015_FD_79110 | JGI IMG/M metagenome (GOLD analysis project Ga0105090, IMG submission 79110) | Freshwater sediment microbial communities from Prairie Pothole Lake near Jamestown, North Dakota, USA - PPLs Lake P7 Core (1) Depth... | ecosystem: Environmental > Aquatic > Freshwater >... | reverse complement strand
TTCGGTCTGCGTGGCGCGGAATAAATTGGCGGCCAGTTCGGTACTACCCATGTGATCAAGAATTTTCTGGCTTTTCTTTAGTCCTTTGCGGGCATGAATATCTTTCGCCGCAAGCCCGCCATATAAACCCTTATAACCATGATCCTGAAAAATGGCGTAATCAAGCGGCGCTTCCACTCCGGCATCTTTTGCAGCTGCGGCCAAGTGTTTGTTGTGTGTTGCTAGTTCGTTGCGAATTGCCAAACGTTTATCGTCCTCTGAAAGCCTGGCAAATTTTTCATCATCCGCCAGCTCTTGCCTACGGGTTTGCATTGCAAAATAGGTCTGGCCGTTAGCGATGACCGGCTTGGTAGGATCACCGTTTTGCACGACCAGATAGCAGGCATAGCGGGATAGTTGAACATCAGGGAGTTCGCGTTTTGCGCCTGAGCCGATTTCGACCATTTTGGTGGTGTCACCGAAATGGTCTTCGACTGAGCGGCCAGACTTCTCGCAAGCCTTCTTCGCCTTGTCTACTACCTGCACGAAATTGCGCCAATCCTGATATTCCAGCAGGGGTGCCAGGTCACGGGCAGACCAGTATTCATCACCCTCTCCATCTTGTTGGCGGATGCTTTCAAAAGTGGCGTGATGCTGTTGTGCAATGCGTTTATCGCTCATATCGGTTCTCCCAAAATGTTTGTCATTGTTAGGTTATAGAAGTAAAAGCCTGGGCAAGCAGTCGACTTGGAATCAACACAATTTCTTTTTTAGTGGCTTGAATACCCGCTTTAGTCTTTTCCAACTCGTCTAAAATAGCTTTGATTGAATTGGCTATTTGCACTTGTTTATCAATTGGCAGCAATGGCACTGTAAATTCTTTAAGAAGTGCTCCATTCAAATTAGCTTGATTGCCTCCGCGGCTATCGGAAAGCGAACGAAGGTTTGAATAAGAATGTCTGAGCCAGTATTGCAAATATTCAGGATGAAACGTTCCGTTCGGCAGAATCGCAAAGCAGGCTTGATTGGTTGTTGCCGGAACTTCCAAAATAGCCGATTGACCCCTGGTTTTTCCTTGTCCATACATCGCAATCAACACCGTCTTCGGCGGCAGTAACGTCAAGGAGCATTCTTGAAGTGCTTTTTCTGAAATGGACTCTTCAGTTTCACAAATTGGTTTGTATACCACCTCTCCGGTTTTTACCCAGCTGTATTGACCAGATTCCCAGTATTCCTTTTTATCCCTACTTGGTGTCGAACCGCTTGTTGTCACTGCTACATCACCAATTTTTACAAATTTTACTGGTTTCGATTTGGCGAAAATGGATGAAATTGAGCGGGTTTCAAGTATTGCTAAATCAGCTTCTTGGATTTCCAAAGCCTTACATGCGGTTTCCACTTGGGCGAGTTGGGCTTTGAGTCTGGCGGCGATTTGGCGTTGTTGATCTAGCGAAAGATTGGGTACAGGTAGGGCTTTTAGATCATTGATACTTAAATTTGGTTGAGCGGCTCCACCGGCTGTTAACACCAGCTTTTTGGCTATGTCACTCATCAATAAAAATGGCAACCAGCTTTTCGCTTCCGCTGTTTTACCTCTAACAATAGCGATTCGCTGATTTACATAAACGCCTTCGTCCTTTGATGCAACGATACCGATCTTACCCGTTGTTGCACCTGATAGTGCAATTAAGACATCTTGATTCTTTACTACATATTGATCCGAAACGATGTGTGCAAAGTGATCAAATGTAGCCGCGTTATCTAAAGCCAACTTTCCATCAACTAAATCGGTAATTCGGACAATTTTTTTCTTGCCTTGACCGAACCACTTGCTATCGAACGCGTAACCAGAAATTACATCTGCAATATCGGTCAACTTAATAAAAGAATTGTCATTCATACCCCAAACAACCGCCCTTTAGCTTCCAAGATCACCTGTGCTGGTTGTCCATATTTTCTCAAAGCCGCCAAACCCCCAGCCCGGCTGATTTCCGGCACATCCCATAACGCCGAGGTTTCCAGGGCATCGGTGCCGCCCAAGCCAAATTGATGGCCGAAGCCTTTTAGTACAATGGCGGTATCGGCAGGCATAGTGTCAAACCACGTCTGGTTTTGGTCAAGATAACCCCGGCCGCGCTCTTGCCGTTTCAGGGCTTTTGCGTGGTAGCCGTGATGGGCGAACACATCGTAGTAATCAAAATCCTGCATCTCTTCCAGTTCGCGTAACACTTCCGGCGAGTAATTTTCGCCTACTAAGTGATTGATCAAGTCGCGGCGTTTTTTGTTTTCTATCCACAGTTGCCGGAAGTCTTGCAAGTTGTCCGCTTCGCGCAACACACGTTGCAGCATTTCCCGGCGGTATTCGTCTATCGGGATTTTCACATCCCGGCCTTCGCGGCGGCTCAGGATAAAGCGGCCTTCCGAATTGACGGTGACGGTTTGCCCGCCAATTTGAATCACCGGCGGTTCGTCTCCTCCTCCTTCGCCATCATCTCCGCCGTCTTCGCCTCCACCGCCGCCGGTCTTGTTTTTGCCTGAACTGTGCGCGCTAATAAAATCGGTACCGAACAAGTCGGTTACGCCGGTGTAATCGTACAGCCAGAATTTGTATTTTTGCGTGACTTCGTCGATACGGGCGCCGCGTCCGACCATTTGGTAAAACAGGATGCTGGATTCCAGGTAACGGAAAAACACCACGGCATTGAGCCGTTCTATATCGACGCCGGTTGCCAGCAAATCGACGGTACAGGCGATGAACGCCCGTTCGCCGGAGCCGCGCATCGGCTCTATCAACTCTCTCCCGCCATTAGCCGTGCCCATGCATTTGAAGGCGTAATGCTCTTTGGGTGTTTGGCCCTGTTGTTTGCACCACTCGCTGTAAAGATTATTCATCTGCATGGCGACACGGTCGGCATGGATTTCACGGGCACAAAAAATAATTACTTTTTGCTCGGGGCCGCCGTGCAGGCAAAGCTGTTTAAACAAGTCGTTGCACATAGCCGCGACGCGTTGCGGCATCAGCAGTTGATTGTCAAAATGCAGGGCCGTGTATTGGTCTTTGATTTCTTCCTGCATGATTTGTCTGCCGGTCTTGGCATCAATCGGCTTGGCTTTGAGCACTTCGGCTCTGGTGAAGATTTTGCCGTCAATCGACGCGCGGCGTTTGACGATTTCGCAGGCAGCCAGATAACCGTCTTCCTGAGCTTGTATCAGGGTATATTCATAAACCGGTTCGCCAAAATATTTGCGGTTGTTGGTGATCTTGACTTGATCTTCTTGGGTGTGGTTTTTAGATTCACTTATTATACGTGGCGTGGCCGTCAAACCGATATGTATGGCATTAGGATTGCGCAAGAGCACTTCCGACCAGTCGCCGCCAACAGACCGGTGGCATTCGTCAATGATAATGACACTAAAGGCGTCGAGCGGATAATGTTTGCTGAGAAAGCTGATGGCATTGCTCTCTTCATCATCCAACCCCAAGGTTTGGTAAGTTGCAATATGAATCCGGGCATTTTTTGCGCTGTTTTCGCCGTTGCTGTTGATGACGATGCGGGCATTATCGCCGAATACCGCCTTGAGTTTGTTGTAGCCTTGTTCGCGCAATTCTTCCCGATCGCAAAGAAACAAGGCGGGCTTGGGTAAACGTTGGGCTGCATGCAAACGCCATAGCAGGTTAGCGGCAATGACGGTTTTACCGGCACCTGTCGCTAATGACAATAATATGCGCGCGGGCTGCTTGTTTTGTTCACAAATCAAAATTTTTTCAAAACAGGCTCGGATAGCGGCATCCTGATAATAGCGAGTCTTGGGATAGGCCGGACTATCGGCCATGAATAACAAGGCTGATTCGGGTTTGCCAAGATCAATCCCCGTATCGATAACATAACGACGTGTTAAATCATCATGGCTGGGAAAGTGGTCTTTGAGTTTATGCGGCCCGCTTTGCAAGCCGCTGGTTTTATCATATTCGCCGTATAAATGACCGTTAGTGGCAAATACATACTGAACGTTAAAGCGGTTGCATTCCGAATAACTTTTGGCCTGTTGCATGCCTTTGAGTGGGTCTGCCGATTCTTTTTTTGCTTCAAGTACGCCGATCGGTAACGGCTTGGGCTGGTTGCCTGTTTGCACACACAGCAGGTAATCGGTACGACCGCCGCCGGCACGTCTTCGGCCTTTGTGGCCGATGGCTTCTACTGGTGCGGGTGTTTCCAGTTTGAGTTTTGAATTATCGTTATAACCCTTCTCACGCAATATAGGATCAATCAAGTGATATCGGGTTTCGGCTTCGTTATAGCTCATGGTATTCCCTTCTTGCGATCAGATTATGACGAGGCAGGTAAATGACTACCCTATGCACACTATTTTAAATTCCTGACTGCTCTATTTGTTGGGAATACATTTTTTATAGCCAAAATAAATTAATGCCGCTCCGATGATAATCATTGGCGTTGACAAAATTTGTCCCATGGTTACCCAGTCTAAGGCTAAAAAGCCTAACTGTGCATCAGGCATTCTGAAAAACTCGACAAAAAACCGGAAACAGCCATAGAAAAACACCGCCATGCCGGTAATTGCTCCAACCGGCCTAGGTTTACTGGAGTACAACCAGAGTATAACAAACAGCACAATACCTTCTAAAAAGGCTTCATATAGTTGCGACGGATGACGTGCAAGAGGGCCTCCATTTGGAAACACCATGGCCCAAGGCACATCGGTGGGTCTGCCCCATAATTCGGAATTAATGAAATTGCCGATGCGCCCTGCCCCTAAACCTATCGGCGCCAGCGGGGCGATAATATCGGTCAATTGCAGCATGGTGCAGTGCTGTTTTTTTGCAAAAAACCACATGGCGATAAAAACCCCCAACATACCGCCATGAAAAGACATGCCGCCTTGCCATATTTTAAACAGGATGAGGGGATCACTTAGAAATCCACCAAAATTATAAAACAGGATATAGCCGATCCTGCCGCCCAAAATTACGCCCAAAGCGCCATAAGTGACCAGGTCTTCTATAGCCTCTGGTTTAATGGGCGACCAGGATTGTTGAGCGCGTTTTTGTCCTACAAACCAGACTGCGGCAAAACCTATCACATACATAAGGCCATACCAATGGACTTTTACAGGGCCTAAACTTAAAGCAATGGGATCAATTTGTGGATAAGTCAGCATAATTAAACATCCAAATTAGTAACATCCAACGCATTCTTGACGATAAAATCCCGTCGAGGCTCAACGACATCACCCATTAGCGTAGTAAAAATCTCATCGGCGGCAATCACGTCTTCAATCCTGACCTGTAGCAATCGACGGTTATTGGCATCCAGTGTGGTTTCCCATAACTGTTCCGGGTTCATCTCACCCAAACCTTTGTATCGCTGTATATGCTGTCCTTTTTTAATTTCTCTCATCATCCATTCAAAGGCTTGTTTAAAACTACTAACGGGTTGCTGTCTTTCGCCCATTTGCATATATGAACCTTCATTAAACATTTCTGCAGTATCGTTCGCGTATTGAGCAATTTGCTGGTAATCCTTTCCATTAAAAAAAGTCGATGGCAATACGAATGTTTTAGTTATTCCGTGCAGTTTCTTATTGACTACCGCAGAAAACTCATTGCTCGTTTTATAGTCAAGTTCTATCGTAAAAATAGCTTTACTGTCACAATCTCTCAGCTGTTGCTCCATCCTGGCAAACCAGGCAATGAGTTTTTTCTGATCTTGTTTGATTTCGTCATTAATCGCTTCCATATAGGAAAATTGCTCCAGAAAAACATCATCGTAACGTCTGGATAAACGATTGACGATACTTGCTACACCGGTAAATTCTCTTGCCAGTTTTTCCAAACCCTGCCCCTGAATAGGGGGCGCTGTTTCATCAGTAAAAAGCTGGGCTTTATCCAACGCTAGCTGAATCAGGTATTCATTTAATTGAGCATCATCTTTTACGTAGTGTTCTTGCTTACCCTTTTTAACTTTGTATAACGGTGGTTGAGCGATATAGATGTAGCCTTTTTCAACTATCTCGGGCAATTGACGGTAAAAAAATGTTAACAATAACGTCCTGATGTGTGATCCATCGACATCCGCATCGGTCATGATAATAATTCGGTGATAACGTAATTTGGCCAGATTATATTCGTCCTTCCCTATTCCACATCCCAAGGCAGTTATTAATGTACCTACTTCTTCTGAAGAAATCATTTTATCGAAGCGGGCTTTCTCGACATTTAGAATCTTGCCTTTTAAAGGCAGAATAGCTTGTGTTCGACGATCCCTGCCCTGTTTTGCAGATCCGCCCGCTGAATCTCCTTCCACCAGGAACAGTTCAGATAACGCCGGATCTTTTTCCTGACAATCAGCGAGTTTCCCTGGTAATCCTGCAATATCCAGCGTCGTTTTACGACGTGTCATTTCACGGGCTTTACGAGCTGCCTCCCTGGCGCGGGCAGCATCTATAATTTTTCCAACGATGGCTTTGGCTATCTGCGGTTTTTCCAGCAGAAATTCCTGTAGCTTTTCATTCATCGTTGATTCGACCAATGGTTTAACTTCTGAAGAAACCAGCTTATCTTTCGTTTGTGATGAAAACTTGGGGTCAGGCACTTTAACTGAAAGCACTGCCGTTAAGCCTTCTCTGGCATCATCACCGGTAGTTTGTACTTTTTCTTTTTTTGCTAAACCGCTGGATTCGATGTATTGATTAATAGTCCGTGTCAATGCGCCCCTGAAACCGGCCAAATGACTTCCGCCATCACGTTGCGGGATATTATTGGTATAGCAGAATACATTTTCCTGATAGGAATCGTTCCACTGCATAGCCACTTCTACAGTGACGCCTTCTTTTTCAGCTATGAAATGGAATACATCAGGAAATAGCGGTGTTTTATTTTTGTTAAGATGCAAAACAAAAGCACCTATACCACCTTCAAACTCAAACACATCTTGTCTATCACTACGTTCATCTTGAAGACTGATACGTACCCCTGAATTCAAAAAGGATAATTCTCTTAGTCTTTTCGCCAGTATATCGTAATGAAATTCAACATCTGTAAACGTTTCTGAGCTAGGTTTAAAATTAATTAATGTGCCGGAGCCTTCAGCAGGTCCAACCGCTTCCAATGGAGATACAGGGTTCCCCATACGGTATTTTTGCTTATAAAGCTGACCATTTTTGCGCACTTCAAGATTTAACTCTTCGGATAAGGCATTAACTACTGATACCCCTACACCGTGCAAACCGCCCGATACTTTGTAAGCATTATCATCAAACTTACCGCCTGCATGAAGAACAGTCATAATGACTTCTGCCGCCGACCTGCCCTCCTCCTTATGAATATCAACTGGAATGCCTCGACCATCATCAGAAACCGATACTGATCCATTGCTGTGAATAACTACCTTAACTTCTTTACAGTAGCCTGCCAACGCCTCATCAATGGAGTTATCAACAACTTCAAAAACCATGTGATGCAAACCGGAACCGTCATCAGTATCTCCAATATACATCCCCGGCCGTTTTCTTACTGCATCCAAACCTTTTAAAACTTGAATATTAGTACTATCGTATTGATCGTTATTGCTACTCATGACTCTCCTGCTTTTCCTGTTGTTGTGAATGTTCCACGTGGAACATTACACTTGCTTTATATTGCCATGTTCCACGTGGAACATTTTATAGTTTTTTAAATAACTCAAATCGCCAAAGTCAGACATTTCATTAGCTGTTATAAACACCTGACAGTCTATTTCAGATAAATAGTGCAATAATTTCGAACGATTCATTACATCAAGTTCTGCTGCAAGATCATCAATTAGAAAGCAGCCCATATTACTGTGTTCATTAGTAAATAGCTGCACCTGTGCAAGTTTTAAGCTCATTACTATTAACTTTAGTTGACCGCGAGAAACAAAATCTTTGGCCAGCCTGTTACTAACCAATAACTGAAAGTCACCACGATGTGGACCACTATGAGTAAATCCATAGCGCAGGTCTTTTTCCAGATCTTGAGTTAAAACCTGTTGAAAATCCAGGGATGTATCCCAGCCTGATATAAGCTTTATATTAATATCATCAATCTGAAGAAATCTATCGATAATATCCTTGAATACCGGCTCAAGCTTTTGCAAATAGAGTTGCCGATAACTATTGACTATTGTACCGTAATTAACCAGTTCTTTATCCCAAACATTGATATGCTTAGGTCTCTTTGCCTTTAGTAGTGAATTTCGTTGTGATAACGCTTTTTTGAAATTTCGCCATGCAGGCAAAAATTTTTCATCATCATTGAAAACACCCCAATCTAAAAATTCTCTTCTGAGTTGTGGACCTGCATCAAGTAGCTCGTAACTTTTGGGATGAATAATTTGCAACGGCAAAGCATAAGCGAGATCTGATCTTTTTTGTGTTGATTGCTGATTAATACGACAACAAAAACTTTTGCTATCAAGCTGTATACCTAAATGGATAGAACTGCCATTCGATTGCAATGTTTGTGCGGAAACAATTAAATGATTTTGCGTAAAATTGATAACAGGCTTAATAGTTGCAGAACGGAAAGATTTAGCGCGGCCTAAAATAAAAATGGCTTCAATGACAGCACTTTTGCCACTGGCATTTTCTCCAACAATAAAATTGATTTTCGGCGCTGGGATAATAGTTTCTTTTTGGATATTTCTAACTGCATAAATATCCAGTTTCAATAACGTCATAAAAGTGAATCTTATATCCTCATGGGCATCACAATAAATTTGTAAACACAAACGTTAGGTTCATCTATAAAACAACTGCTGGCGTTACTTGCAATCGTTAATACAGCAATCTCAGAATCGAGATTTGAAACAGCATCTTGTAAATATTGGGCATTGAAGGCAATAGATAGCGGCTCTCCCTCATACTCGATAACCAGTTCTTCTTCAGCTTCATCATGTTCAGGGTTATGTGTACTGATTCTTAAACTATCAGGCGTTATATCCAGGGTAATGCCTTTAAATTTTTCATTAGATAAAATAGCAACACGGGTTAACGCATCTTTTAATATTTGTTTTTGAATATGAATTGGATTAAAAAACTCTTGTTGAAAAACTTTGCCAAAATCAGGATATTTTGAATCTACTAATTTCGCTGAAAAAATCAGATTCTTTATAAAAATTCTAATGTTGTTGTTAGAAAACTCAACTTTTAATTCAGCATCCGGATCATCAAGTAATCGACCGAGTTCCAAAACACCTTTTCTAGGAAGGATAATCCTGGCTTCATAACCTGTACCCTCATCTAAAGTGTCTTCATAAATAGACAAACGATGACCATCAGAGGCAACCAGTTTTATTTTGCTATTGGAGATATTAAGCAATAAACCATTCAGGTAATAACGGACATCCTGATTAGCCATGCAAAATACAGTCTTATCAAGTGCTTTTTTAAATTTACCGGCATTAATAAAAAATTGGTTCTCTAATTCAGATTCAGAGAATTCAGGATAATTATCCGCAGGCAAACAACTTAAAGAAAATCGGCTACGATTAGATAATATTTTTACTTTATCATCCAGTTGTTCAAATTTTATTTCAGCTCCATTAGGTAAAAGCCTGCAGATATCTAAAAATTTTCTGGCAGGAACAGTAATTGAACCAGGCGTTGCTGATGTAATGTTAATTTTAGCGATAATCTGAATCTCCAGATCCGTGCCCGTTAAAATTAATTGATCATCATCAATAACGATCAACACATTCGAAAGAATCGGCATGGTTTGCCTTTTTTCTATAACACTGACAATTTGCTGCAAAGGCGTTAATATTTCTTCTCGATTAATAATAAATTTCATATTTTTTATATTATTACTATTAGTATATTAAAAAGTTGTGGATAACTGTATTTTTAAGTTTATAATCAATATATTATATTTTGTTAAATGGTGTTATCAGCTTGTGTATAACCGATGTTTAACTAAGCAGTGTTATTAATGTTATTTTTTATCCACAGAATTGATCACAGAATTAATAGATTTATCCACAGCTTTATCCACACACCACTTATGTGTTTAGAATAATTTGATGCATACCACATTTAATGTGACAACGTTCTTAGCAGATTAGAATAATCTTCTGCGATTTTATGATCCGCTTCTTTTAATTCATTAATTTTTTTACAGGCATTCATGACGGTAGTGTGATCTCGTCCACCAAACGCATCGCCAATTTCGGGAAAACTGTGTGAAGTTAATTCTCTGGCTAAACACATAGCCATTTGTCGTGGGCGGGTAACCGTTTGCTTTCTATTTTTGGACGATAAATCTGCAACTCGAATTTTAAAATACTCAGCAACCGTTTTTTGAATGTTGTCTATATTAACGAGTTTATCCTTCAAGGAGATCAGATCATGCAATGCTTCTTTTGTAAATTCAGTGGTGATTTCACGCCCGGTAAATTGTGCGTTGGCTATCACACGTCTTAAAGCACCTTCAAGATCACGGACATTGAAAGGAATTTTTTTGGCAATAAAAAATGCAACTTCCTGAGGAAGATCTACATTAACCTGAGCTGCTTTTTTCATTAAAATGGCTGCTCTGGTTTCCATATCGGGTGGTTCAATTGAAACTGGAAGCCCACAACCAAATCTTGATTTTAACCGGTCTTCAAGACCAATAATTTCTTTGGGATATTTGTCACACGTTAAAACAATTTGGTGTTTTTTTTCCAATAGCGTATTAAAGGTATGAAAGAATTCTTCCTGTGAACGCTCTTTACCGGCAAAAAATTGAATATCGTCAATTAAAAGTACATCTATACCACGATAATATTCTTTAAAAGAGTTAATCGAGTTTTGCTGCAATGCCCTGACCATATCCTGAACAAATTTTTCAGAGTGCAGATAAACAATCGTTGCTGAGGGATTTTTTTGAAAAACCGCATTACCTATAGCGTGCATAATATGAGTTTTGCCCAAACCGGAACTGCCATAGATAAGTAAAGGATTGTAGGCTTTGCCTATATTTTCAGAAACCTGGATTGAAGCAGCTCTTGCCAATTGATTGGATTTGCCCTCAACAAAATTTTCAAAAGTAAAAGCTTTGTTAAGAAAGTTAGGACTGGTTTTTTTTATTTCTACCGGCTTTACGCTATTTATTACGGCGGGAGTTGTCGACTTTTTTGAACCAATCTCAAGATTCAAGTCTAATTTTCCGTTAGAAAATTCATGAATGGATTCTTCAATTTTTGCAAAATAATGTTGCTTGACCCAGTCCAAAACAAAGCGGTTAGGTGCCAGTAATTTTAGTTGTCCATTACTTTCTATGGCCTGTAAAGGCCGTATCCAGGTACTAAAATCAGAACCGGGAATTTCATTTTCAAGTTTAGTAAGGCAGTTATCCCAAATTGAGCTCATTGAATAGTTAAGGTATTGATATGTGTTGAGTGGGGGAGAAGTTTGCTTTTAGTCACTATACAGCAATAAAACATTGCACTACAGAATTGACAGGCTATACAGATTATTTTATCATCCGTAGTCTTTTTTATCTGTTTTTGTTAACACTCATCTGAATAGGCTTTAGTAATATGAAAAGAACATACCAACCTAGTAAAATTAAACGTGCTAGAACTCACGGTTTTCGTTCAAGAATGTCAACTGTAGGTGGTCGTAAAGTTTTAAATGCCCGCAGAGCAAAAGGCCGCGCCAAGCTAACTGTTTAGTTGATATTGGGTGACAGAGCACAATTTTAATTTTCCTCCGCAGTTACGGTTAAAAAAACCGGCTGAATATAAAAAAGTTTTTGCTAAGCCTGTAAAATCGAGTGATACGTATTTTACCCTTTTAGCCATAAAGAATGATTTTGATCATCCGAGGCTAGGCTTGGCAATTGCGAAAAAAAATATAAAAAAGGCAGTACACAGAAACGTGATTAAACGAGCTGTGCGGGAAAATTTTAGAATACAACAAGAAAACTTGGGAAATTTAGACATTGTTGTTTTGGCTCGCAGGGAAGCAGGAGATGCTCCACAGGAATTATTAAGAAAGTCATTGGAAAAGCATTGGCTTAAGTTGGTATCCCGATGCGCTTCATGCTCATAGCAATTATAAAGTTTTATAAATACTTTATTAGCCCTTTGCTTGGCTCTAACTGTCGTTTTTATCCAAGCTGTTCAAGTTATTCCTTAGAAGCACTTCAGCGTCACGGTGCTATTATTGGCTCTTATCTCACTCTCAAAAGATTATTAAAATGCCACCCTTTTCATCAAGGGGGCATTGATCCCGTTCCGGAAAAATTTGGTAATAAGAATGGATAATATAAGATTTATACTAGTCGTTACGTTTGCAATGCTTGTGTTTATGTTGTGGCAGGCCTGGCAGCAAGACTATGGCCCGAAACCCGAAGTTGCTGCAATTGTAAATCCAGAAGTTGCTACTGCAAAGGAAGATTTACCAATAGCAGCAGGAACAGCTTCACAACCAGAAACTGCAGCGCAAAATCCAGTGTCACTTTCTGCTGCTACGGCATCTTCCGCTAAAACAGTAAAAGTTAAAACGGATGTTATTGCGCTTGAAATTGATATGCAAGGCGGCACAATCACCAATCTGGATTTGTTAAACTATCCGGTAGAAAAAGCGAATACCTTTGTAAACAGTTTACGTAAAATGGTTGGCATGGACGTCGCTGAAACAAACACTGCGCCCGTGCGTTTGTTTAATAGTGATGAAGAAAAACTATTTGTTGCTCAAAGTGGGCTGATAGCGGGTAGCGGTTTAGCTGCTGCGCCAAATCATTATACGGTTTTCTCAAATGAACAAGACAGTTACACATTGCAACCCGGCCAAGACAGTTTGACAGTTCCTTTAACATGGACCGATAACAATGGTCTTGTTGTTACCAAATTATTCACTTTTAAACGTGGAAGTTACGATATAACACTGGATCAAAAAGTCAGCAATAAATCCGGAAAAGCCTGGTCCGGCAGACAATACAGTCAGTTATTAAGAGTGCCGGATACAACAGGTAAGGGTAATATGCTGACAGGCGGCATGAGAGCATATGATGGTGGTGTTATTTATACCGAAAAGAATAAATATCAAAAAATAAGTTTTGATGATATGGCTGAAGAGAATCTTGATGTCACCAGCAAAGGTGGTTGGACCGCAATGATTCAACATTATTTTGCCTCTGCCTGGGTTCCGCCCGCTGAGCAGGAAAACCATTTTTATACCAAAGAATTAAAAGACGGACGTTATGTTATTGGTACATATTCTCCACCGGTAACAGTTGAAGCAAATACAGAAGCCCAATTTGTTTCCCAATTATTTGCAGGCCCTAAAATCCAGCCGATGATGGAAGCAATAGCACCAGGCCTTGAGCTTACGGTTGATTACAGCGTTTTAACTTTTATTGGTAAACCCATCTATTGGTTACTAGATAAAATTCACAGTGTGATAGGTAACTGGGGCGTTGCCATCATAGGTGTAACACTCTGTATTAAGCTATTGTTCTTTCCATTATCACAAGCCAGTTTCAAATCAATGGCTAAAATGCGTAAGATTCAGCCGCGCCTTAAAGAACTGCAAGAGCGTTTTGCTGATGACAGACCCCGTTTCAATACCGAAATGATGGCGTTGTATAAAAAAGAGAAAGTTAATCCGCTCGGTGGCTGTTTGCCCATTCTGATACAGATTCCGGTATTTATGGCGCTTTATTGGGTATTAAGTGAAACGGTTGAGTTTCGTCAAGCGCCCTTTATGTTATGGATACAGGATTTATCAATACAGGATCCTTTCTTCATCTTGCCGTTGATAATGGGGATTACGATGAAGATTCAGCAAAGTCTGAACCCTGCACCGATTGATCCTATTCAAGCTAAAGTGATGAAGATGTTTCCTATTGTCTTTACCGTCTTCTTCCTGTTTTTTCCGGCAGGTCTGGTTTTATACTGGGTTATTAATAACACCCTGTCTATCATTCAACAGACCTACATTACAAAGCAGATAGAAAAAGCGGGATAACTTGTCTGTAAACCAAGATACCATTGCAGCTATTGCAACACCGCCAGGGAATGGCGGTGTTGGTATTATTCGCATTTCAGGAGCCCAGGTTACTGAAATCTCTAAACAACTCCTCAATAAATCATTAATTCCCAGACACGCATTTTTTTCATCCTTTATAGATGATGATGGTTCTGTGATTGATTCCGGCATTACTCTCTATTTTCCCGCGCCGGCTTCATACACGGGTGAAGACATACTTGAACTGCAAGGCCATGGTGGTTCAGTCGTACTGGATATGCTGTTACGGCGTGTCATATCATTAGGCGCAAGATTAGCCAATCCAGGTGAATTTACCGAACGCGCTTTCCTGAATAACAAACTCGACTTGGCACAAGCTGAAGCCGTTGCTGATTTAATTGAAAGCAGCACTGAACAATCTGCCCGTTCTGCACAAAAATCCATGCAAGGTGTTTTCTCAGCACAAATCAATGAACTGGTTACTGAATTGACTGAACTTCGTATCTACGTGGAAGCTGCTATCGATTTTGTGGATGAAGAAATCGATTTTTTAACCGATGGTGTCGTCGAAAATCGCATAATCAGATTATTGCAAAGCATCCGGCAAATACAAAAAACAGCCCAACAAGGCAGATTGTTGCGGGATGGCATGACCGTTGTTTTGGCAGGTAAACCTAACGCCGGAAAATCCAGTCTGCTTAATGCACTCGCCGGACATGAAGCTGCGATAGTCACCGATATAGCCGGAACAACCCGAGACGTACTCAGAGAACGTATCCAGTTGGATGGTATGCCTTTGCATATCATTGATACAGCCGGTTTGCGCGAAAGCGACAATTCGATAGAAAAAGAAGGCATACGTAGAGCGCACGAAGAAATTCAGAAAGCCGATAAAATTTTACTACTTATTGATGTTAGGGAACTTGAAACAGAAGATTTATTAAAAACCCTGCCCGCCAACATAGACATCACCAAAGTTTATAACAAAATTGACTTGCCAGGCATAGCACCTGAAATAAAACAAACAGAAGACGGATACAGTTGTTATCTGTCCATTAAAACAGGGGAGGGCATGGATTTATTAAAACAACATCTCAAACAAAGTGTTGGATTTAATGAAGCCACAGATAACGTTTTTATTGCCAGAAGGCGACACATAGAAGCTTTAAGAAAAGGCTATGAGTATGTAGCAAGTGCGTTAAACCAGTTACAAGTTAGCCAGGCTGGCGAATTGGTCGCTGAAGATTTAAGACAAGCACAAATGAGCCTTGCCGAAATTACCGGGACAGTTACTTCGGATGATTTACTTGGAAAAATATTTTCCAGTTTTTGTATAGGAAAGTGAATTAGTAAAACAACCGAAGACAACAATTAAACAAAGTCAATTATAATTATATAAGGGCATGTAGCGATACAGGCCCTTTTTTGTTTTCTTATAGCTTACATTTGCTCT
>Ga0105090_10000914_pt1 | contig 15431 bp, 14 predicted proteins | sample PPLLak3March2015_FD_79110 | JGI IMG/M metagenome (GOLD analysis project Ga0105090, IMG submission 79110) | Freshwater sediment microbial communities from Prairie Pothole Lake near Jamestown, North Dakota, USA - PPLs Lake P7 Core (1) Depth... | ecosystem: Environmental > Aquatic > Freshwater >... | reverse complement strand
TCTCGCTGGGCCTGGCCGCGGGCCGCATCGGCGTGCTGATCGGACCCTCTGGCTGCGGCAAGACCTCGCTGCTGCGCGCCGTGGCCGGGCTGGAGCGCTGCGCCGCCGGCCGCGTGGCGATGGCCGGCGAGACCTTGTCCGACGCCGCCACCGGCGTGCACCTGGCGCCGGAGACGCGCCGCATCGGCATGGTGTTCCAGGACTACGCGCTGTTCCCGCACCTGAGCGTGGCCGACAACGTGGCCTTCGGCGTCGCCGGCCTGGATCGCGCGGCGCGCCAGCAGCGTGTGCAGCAGATGCTCGACCTGGTGGGCCTGGCGCACGCCGCCCGGCGCGCGCCGCACGAGCTGTCGGGCGGACAGCAGCAGCGCGTGGCGCTGGCGCGCGCGCTCGCCCCGCAGCCGCGGCTGCTGCTGCTGGACGAGCCGTTTTCCAGCCTCGACGTCGACCTGCGCGAGCGCCTGGCGCAGGAAGTGCGTGTCATCCTGAAGGAAAGCGGCACCACGGCGCTGCTCGTCACCCACGACCAGCTGGAGGCCTTTGCCGTCGGCGACGTCATCGGCGTCATGAACAAGGGCCGGCTGGAGCAGTGGGACGACGCCTATTCGCTCTACCACCGCCCGGCGACGCGCTTCGTGGCCCAGTTCATCGGCCACGGCGTCTTCACGCCGGCGCAGATCGTGGCCTGCGCCAGCGGGCCCTGCGTGCACACGCCGCTGGGCGAACTGAACGACATCGCCGGCTGCCCGCTGCCCGAGGCCTTCCCCGGCGGCGAGTGCGACGTGCTGCTGCGCGCCGACGACATCGTGCACGACGACGCCAGCCCGGTGCGCGCGCTGATCGAGCGCAAGGCCTTCCGCGGCAGCGAATTCCTGCTCACGCTGCGGCTGGCGAGCGGCGAGCGCGTGGTCGCGCACGTGCCCTCGCACCACGACCACGAGGTCGGCGAGTGGATCGGCATCCGCGCCGAGGTCGACCACGTCGTGACCTTCGCCCGCGACGCCGATCGCGCCTGAGCGGGCCGGCACTCGGCTGCGGTGCCCAAACCCGCACGTTTGGGGGATGCAACTTTCCCCCGCGCATGGTGTCGAAAGCGGGCCCGGTCATATACTTCCGGGCGGTTATTACCTGATTGCACGAAAGGCGGCTCCGACATGGGTGCCAAACTGAGAGTTGCCGGAATCCTGGCCGTGGGGGTGGTGGCCGGCGCGCTCACGACCATGCAGTTGCAGGCCGTCGCGCGCAGCACGCTGGCGCCGTTGCCGCTGGAAGAAGTGCAACAACTGGCCGCCGTGTTCGACCGCGTGAAGAGCGAATACGTCGAGCCGGTGGACGAGAAGAAGCTGATCGAGGACGCCATCGCCGGCATGGTGGCGGGGCTGGATCCGCATTCGCAATACCTCGACAAGAAGACCTGGAAGGAATTCCGCGAAAGCACCGGCGGCAAATTCGTCGGCATCGGCATCGAGATGGGCATGGAAGACGGCCTCGTGAAGGTGGTCTCGCCAATCGAAGGCTCGCCCGCCTTCCGCGCCGGGCTGAAGTCCGGCGACTTCATCACCCGCATCGACGACACCCCGGTCAAGGGCATGACGGTCGATCAGGCCGTCAAGCGCATGCGCGGCGAGCCCAACACCAAGGTCATCCTCACGGTCTTCCGCAAGGCCGAGAACCGCAGCTTCCCGGTGACCATCATCCGCGAGGAGATCCGCATGCAGAGCGTGCGGGCGAAGATGATCGAGCCGGGCTACGGCTGGGTGCGCGTGAGCCAGTTCCAGGACCGCACCGTCGACGACTTCGTGAAGAAGGTCGAGGAGCTGTACAAGCAGGATCCGAACCTCAAGGGACTCGTGCTCGACCTGCGCAACGACCCCGGTGGCCTTCTCGACGGCGCGATCGCGCTGTCGGCGGCCTTCCTGCCGGCCGACGTGGTGGTGGTCACGACCAACGGCCAGTTGCCCGAGTCGCGCGCCACCTTCCGCGCCAGCCCGGAGTTCTACGCCCGCCGCGGCGGCCCCGACCCGCTGCGCCGGCTGCCGGCGGCGCTGAAGAGCGTGCCGCTGGTGGTGCTCGTCAACGAAGGCTCGGCCTCGGCCAGCGAGATCGTCGCCGGCGCGCTGCAGGACCACAAGCGCGCCACCATCATGGGCGCGCAGACCTTCGGCAAGGGCTCGGTGCAGACCATCCGCCCGCTGCCCGCCGAGACGGCGCTGAAGATCACCACCGCGCGCTACTACACGCCCGACGGCCGCTCGATCCAGGCCAAGGGCATCGAGCCCGACGTGTGGCTGGATGAGACGGCCGAGGGCAACGTCTTCGCCGCGCTGCGCATGCGCGAAGCCGACCTCGACAAGCACCTGCAGGGCGCCGACGAGGCCAAGGACCCGGCACGCGAGAAGGCCCGCGACGAGGCACGCGCCAAGCTCGAGGCCCAGCTCGCGAAGACCAAGGAGCCCGTCAAGCCGCTGCCCGAATTCGGCAGCGCCGAGGACTTCCCGCTGCAGCAGGCGCTGAACCAGCTGCGCGGCAAGCCGGTGCTGGCGAGCAAGAACGTCGAACGCCGCGCCGAGGCATCGACCAGCGTCACCAAGTAGCCCCGCTTTCATGCACGAAGAGCCCGCCCACCGGCGGGCTTTCTTTCTTCGCCACCCGATGGACGACTCGCAACTGCTGCGCTACGCGCGCCACCTGATGCTCGACGACATCGGCGTCGAAGGCCAGCAGCGGCTGCTGCGCTCGCACGCCCTGATCGTGGGCGCCGGCGGGCTGGGCTCGCCGGTGGCGCTGTACCTGGGCACGGCCGGCGTCGGGCGGATCACGGTCGTCGACGACGACGTCGTCGATCTCACCAACCTGCAGCGCCAGATCGCCCACGACCTCTCCCGCGTCGGCCAGCCCAAGGCCGATTCGGCCTGCGCCAGGGTGGCGGCGATCAACCCCGACGTGCGCCTGCGCGCGCTGGTGCGGCGCGCCGACGCGACGCTGCTCGACGAGCTGGTGCCGCAGGCCGACGTGGTGCTGGACTGCACCGACAACTTCCGCACCCGCCACGCCATCAACGCCGCCTGCGTGCGGCACGCCCGGCCGCTGGTGTCGGGCGCGGCGATCGGCTTCGACGGCCAGGTCACGGTCTACGACACGCGCCAGCCCGACGCGCCCTGCTACGCCTGCCTGTTCGACCCCGAGGCCGAGTACGAGGAGACGGCCTGCGCCACGATGGGCGTGTTCGCGCCACTGGTCGGCATCGTCGGCTGCGTGCAGGCGGCCGAAGCGCTGAAGCTGCTCACCGGCGTCGGCCGCCCGCTGGCCGGCCGGCTGCTGCTGCTGGACGTGCGCGAGATGGAGTGGCAGGAGATGCGCGCGCCGCGCTCGCCGACGTGCCGGGTCTGCGGCCAGCGCGCCGGCTGATCACCCCGCGCTCTTCGGATCGGTTCGGCCACTCAGAGCGGGCCGCCGCGCGCGATGGCGTCGGCGATGGCGCGACCGACGTCGGCGGTGCCGGCGCTGCCGCCCAGGTCGGGCGTGCGCGGCGCGGCGGCATCGGCGAGCACGGCCTCGATCGCCGCCAGCATGGCGTCGTGCGCGTCGCGGTGGCCGAGGAAGTCGAGCATCAGCGCCGCCGACCAGATCTGGCCGATCGGGTTGGCGATGCCTTGGCCGGCGATGTCCGGCGCCGAGCCGTGCACCGGCTCGAACAGACTGGGCCACTCGCGCGTCGGGTTCAGGTTGGCCGAAGGCGCGATGCCGATGGTGCCGGTACAAGCCGGTCCGAGGTCTGAAAGGATGTCGCCGAACAGGTTGCTCGCCACGACGACGTCGAACTGCGTCGGCCGCTGCACGAAGTGGGCGGTGAGAATGTCGATGTGGAACTGGTCGACGGCGACCTCGGGGTAGCGCTTCGCCATCTCGGCCACGCGTTCGTCCCAGTAAGGCATCGTGATCGAGATGCCATTGCTCTTGGTCGCCGAGGTGAGCTTGCGGCGCGGGCGCTGGCGCGCGATCTCGAAGGCGAATCGCAGCACCCGGTCGACGCCGGTGCGCGACATCACCGTCTCCTGGATCACGATCTCGCGCTCGGTGCCCTCGTACATGCGCCCGCCGATGCTCGAATACTCGCCCTCGGTGTTCTCGCGCACGATGACCATGTCGATGGCGCCCGGCGGCAGCGGCCGGCCCTCGCGGTCAACGAGCGGGCTGCGGATGCCGGGCATCAGCCGCGCCGGGCGCAGGTTGACGTACTGGTCGAACTCGCGCCGGAACTTCAGGAGCGATCCCCACAGCGAGACATGGTCGGGCACCGTCGCCGGCCAGCCCACGGCGCCGTAGAAGATCGCCGTGTGACCGCCGATGCGCCGCTTCCAGTCGTCGGGCAGCATCTGGCCGTGCCGGGCGTAATAGTCGCAACTGGCGAAGTCGAAGTGGTCGAAGGCGAGGTCGATGCCGAAGCGCCGCGCCGCGGCGTCGAGGGCGCGCAGCCCTTCGGGCATCACTTCCTTGCCGATGCCGTCACCCGGGATGACGGCGATGCGGTGCTGGGGCATGGGTGCGGAACCTGTGCGTCGGTGGCGGGCTGTAGGGCGTCGATTCTCGGCCATTCGCCGGTGTGACCGAAAGCGTCGCGCGCGCCGGTTAAGCTGCGCACCATGGAACCGAGCAAGCCGCCGCTGACCGCCCGCAACTTTCCCACGGCCGAGGAAGAGGCCGCCGCGGCGGCCGAGCCGTCGCGTTACGCCGGGCCCGAGAGCGCCTACCGGCTGGCCTTCACCGACACCGCCTTCCTGCTGCGCGAGGAGTTGCGGCCCGTGCGCATGCAGCTCGAACTGCTGAAGCCCGAGATGATGCAGCAGGAGCAGGGGATCGAGTCGACGATCGTCATCTTCGGCAGCGCCCGCATCGTGCCGCCCGAGCAAGCCTTCGCCGCGCTCGAGACGGCACGCACCGCCGGCGACACGGCCGCGCTGCGCCGCGCCGAGACGGCGGCGCTGATGAGTCGCTATTACGACGAGGCGCGGCGCTTCGCCGGCATGGTCACCGAGCGCTCACGCGAACATGCGACGCCGATCTACGTCGTCACCGGCGGCGGCCCCGGCATCATGGAGGCCGGCAACCGCGGCGCGCACGAAGTCGGCGGCAAGAGCATCGGGCTGAACATCGTGCTGCCGCACGAGCAGGCGCCCAACCCCTACATCACGCCCGAACTGTGCTTCCAGTTCCACTACTTCGCGCTGCGCAAGATGCACTTCCTGATGCGAAGCATCGCGCTGGTGTGCTTCCCCGGCGGCTTCGGCACGCTCGACGAGCTGTTCGAGACCATGACGCTGGTGCAGACGAACAAGAGCCGCGCGCGGCCGATCCTGCTCTTCGGTCGCGCCTTCTGGCAGCGGCTGATCGACTTCGACTACCTGGTCGAGACCGGCATGATCAGCCCCGGCGACCCGGCGCTGATCCGCTTCGTCGAGACCGCCGAGGAAGCCTGGGAGGTGCTCGCCTCGCACTACGGCTTCGACCTGCCGCCGACGCAGACGGGCGAATTCGCCGTCGACATCTGAAGACCGCCACATGAACCCGCGTCAAGTCAGCCTCATCGGCGCCCCGACCGACATCGGCGCCGGCACGCGCGGTGCCAGCATGGGGCCGGAAGCCCTGCGCGTGGCCGGCATCGCAGCCATCCTGCAAAGCCACGGCCTGCAGGTGCTCGACCGCGGCAACCTCACCGGACCCGGCAACCCGTGGCTGCCGCCGGTGGGCGGCTACCGCCACCTGCACGAGGTCGTGGCCTGGAACGAGCTCGTGCACCAGGCGGTGCTGGACGAGCTGCGGCTGGCGCGCCTGCCGATCCTGCTCGGCGGCGACCACTGCCTGGCCATCGGCAGCATCAGCGCGGTGGCGCGCCACTGCCGCGAGACGGGCCGCAAGCTGCGCGTGCTCTGGCTCGACGCCCACGCCGACTTCAACACCAGCGTGCTCACGCCCAGCGGCAACGTCCACGGCATGCCGGTGGCCTGCCTGTGCGGGCACGGGCCGCAGGAATTGATCTCCATCGGAGGCACCGTGCCGGCGCTCAACCCGAAGGCGCTGCGCCAGATCGGCATCCGCAGCGTCGACCCCGGCGAGAAGCGCTTCGTTCACGAGGTCGGGCTGGAAGTCTTCGACATGCGCTACATCGACGAGATGGGCATGCGCCACGCCATGGAGCTGGCGCTGGCGACGCTGGATGCCGGCACGCATCTGCACGTCAGCTTCGACGTCGACTTCCTCGACCCCGACATCGCCCCCGGCGTCGGCACCACCGTGCCCGGCGGCCCGACCTACCGCGAGGCGCAGCTGTGCATGGAGATGATCGCCGACAGCGGCCGCCTCGCCAGCCTGGACGTGATGGAGCTCAACCCGGCGCTGGACCTGCGCAACAAGACGGCGGACCTGGCCGTCGACCTGATCGAGAGCCTGTTCGGCAAGAGCACGCTGATGCGCGACTGAACGGCGGCGCGGGCCATGGCGTTCGACTTCACGATCGTCGGCGCCGGCATCGCCGGTGCCACGCTGGCGGCGCAGCTGGCAGGGCACGGCCGCGTGCTACTGCTGGAACGCGAGTCCCAGCCCGGCATGCATAGCACGGGGCGCAGCGCCGCGATGTTCATGGAGAGCTACGGCGCGCCACAGGCCCGCGCCCTCACCCGTGCCAGCCGCGCCGCCTACGAGAGCGCCGGCGTGCTGTCGCCGCGCGGCGTGCTCTACGTCGCCTGGCAGGGTCAGGAATCCTTGCTCGCCGGCCAGCTGGCCGCGCTGCAGGCCAGCGGCAGCGCCGTGCAGCGCATCGACGCGGGCGCGGCGCGGGCGCGCGTGCCGGTGTTGCGGCCGGACGGACTGATCGCCGCCATCGCCGAGGACGGCGCGATGGACATCGACGTGCACGCCCTGCACCAGCAGGCGCTGCGCGACGCCCGCGCGCTCGGCGCCACGCTGTGGACCGAAGGCGAGCTCGAGGCCGCGCGTCACGGCGCCGACGGCTGGACGCTGACCGTGGCGGGCGCACGCACGGCGCGCACGCGTGTCCTCGTCGACGCTGCCGGTGCCTGGGCCGACACGGTGGCGCAACGCGCCGGCCTGGCGCCGCTGGGCCTGCAGCCGCGGCGCCGCAGCGCCTTCACATTCGACGCGCCGGGCCACGACCACCGCGGCTGGCCGTCGGTGGTCGGCATCGACGAGCGCTGGTATTTCAAGCCCGACGCCGGCCAGTTGCTGGGATCGCCCGCCAACGCCGACGCGGTGCCGGCGCACGACGTCGTGGCCGAGGAGATCGACATCGCCACCGGCATCGCCCGCATCGAGGCGCGCACTACGCTCGCCATCCGGCGTCCGCGGCGCACCTGGGCGGGGCTGCGCACCTTCGCGCCCGACGGCGAACTCGTGATCGGCGCCGATCCGCGCCAGCCGGGCTTCTTCTGGCTCGCCGGCCAGGGTGGCTACGGCATCCAGAGTGCCGCCGGCGCGGCCGGTCTGGCGGCGTCGCTGCTGACCGGCGCGCCGCTGCCGCAGGAGTTGCAGCGCCAAGGCGTGCAGGCAGTGGCGATGTCGCCGGCGCGGCTGCTGCGCCATGCCGCCCAGGGTTGAGCCGCGGTGCGCCGGCGCGGCGCGCGGCCTGCGGCTAAGATGCCGCGATGCACCGCGCCGGCGTCGCCGCGACCTCGACTCCCCGCGACCACCGCCCGCCGCCGTCGGGGCTCCGCGCCCGGGCCATCGCAATCACCCTGCTGCTGGGCCTGAGCCTGGGAGCGGCGCGCGCCGCCGCCCCCGGCGAGCCCGCCGCCTCGGCCCCGGCTGCCGCCGAGGTGGCGTCGCCGCCACCCGTCGCCCCCGAGGCCGGCCCGTCGGGGGCCGGCCAGCGCATCTACGAGCGCACGCGCGAGCGCCTGCTGCAGGTGCGCACGCTGCTGCGCACGCAGGACAGCCAATCGTCGGTGGGCTCGGGATTCCTGGTCGACGACAGCGGCCTGCTGGTGACCAACTACCACGTCGTCAGCCAGTACGCGCTGCAGCCCGACCGCCACCGCCTGGTCTACGCCACCGTCGACGGCCGGCAGGGCGCGCTGCAGCTGCTGACCTTCGACGTCGTTCACGACCTGGCGCTGCTGCGGCCGGTCGATCCGGCGCCGCTGGCCGGACGCGGCGCGGTGGCGCTGCGGCCGGCGGACGAGCCGCTGGCGCGGGGCGCGCGCATCTTCTCGCTGGGCAACCCGCTCGACGTCGGCTTTGCCGTCGCCGAAGGCAGCTACAACGGGCCGGTGGAGCGCAGCTTCCTGGAGACGCTGTTCTTCGGCGGTTCACTCAGCGCCGGCATGAGCGGCGGCCCGGCCCTCGACGACCAGGGCCGGCTGATCGGCGTCAACGTGGCGGCGCGGCGCGACGGCGAGCAGGTCAGCTTCCTGGTGCCGGCCGAGCCGGTGCGCAGCCTGCTGGCGCGCGGGCGCGACGCCGCACCGATCACGGCACCGGCCTGGCCCGAGATCGCGCGCCAGCTGCTGGCGCACGAGGCGCTGCTGACCGAGCGCTTCACGGCCCTGCCCTGGCGTGGCGCCGGCCACCCGCGTTATGCGATCCCGGTGCCACAGGAGGTCTTCATGCGCTGCTGGGGCCGCGGATCGCCGCAGGACGCGCGCGGCCTGCGCTTCGAGCGCTCCGACTGCACGATGGACAGCCGTGTCTTCGTCAGCGGCGCGCTGCTCACCGGCTTCCTGACCGTGCGCCACGAGGCCTACGACGGCAGCCGGCTCGGCGCACTGCGCTTCGCCGAGCGCTACAGCGGCAGCTTCCGCAACGAATTCATGGGCCGCGACGACCGCCACCGCACGGCACCGCGCTGCGTCGAGCGCAGTGTCGACCGCGACGGACTGCCGCTGCGCGCCGTGGTCTGCCTGCGTGCCTACAAGAAGCTCGAAGGCCTGCACGACCTCAGCGTGCTGGTCGCCACGCTCGACGGCTCACAGCTCGGCGTGCAGGGGCGTTTCGACGCCCGCGGCGTGAGCCTCGCCAGCGCACAGCGTCTGACCGCGCACTACATCGACGGGTTTGCATGGGTCACCCCGAAGAGCGACTCGCGCTGATCGAGTGCCTCGAGCGTGACGGCCGCCTGGGCCGCGTATTCGACGTCCACGGCTGGCCACTGACGCTGGGGCGCGCGCTGTCCAACGGGGTCGTGCTGGACGACCCCTGCGTCGCGCCCGCCCACGCCCGCATCGAGCCCGACGGTCAGGGAGCGCTGGAACTGACGGTGCTGGAGACCGCCAACGGGGTGTCGGTCGACGGCCGGCACCTCGCTGCCGGCGAGCGCTGCGTGCTGCCGACGGCCGGGGCCACGCTGCAGATCGGCCAGACGCGGCTGCGGCTGCGCCTGCCCGGCGAGGTGCTGGCAACCGAGAAGCTGCTGCCGCCGGTCGCCGCATCGCCGTGGCTGTGGGCGCTGCCGCTTTTCTCGCTGGCGCTGACCGAGCTGGCGCTGGCGCTGGACCCCGGGGCCGACCTCGTCGCCTGGCTACCGGTGCTGGTGGGCCTGCCGGTCGCGGTGGCCGGCTGGTGCGGCGTCTGGGCGCTGCTGTCCAAGGTCTTCCAGCACCGCTTCGACTTCGGCGGCCACCTGCGCATCGCACTGCCCTGGCTGCTGGCGATCCAGCTCGCGGATTCGCTGCTGCCGCAGATCGCGGCCGCGCTGGCCTGGCCCACGCTGTGGCAGCTGGCGACGCCGCTGCAGGTGCTGCTGGCCGCCGGCTGGGTGCGCGCGCACCTGGTGCACGTGCTGCCCGCGCTGCGCCGCACGGTGACGGCGGCGGTGGCTGCGGTCACGCTGGCCGGCAGCGCCATCGCGCTGAACATCGTCCACCGCGCCACCGACAGCTTCAGCCGCGCACCCTACATGAGCACGCTGCCGCTGCCGGCGGCGCGGCTCACCGGCACCGTGCCGCCGGCGCGGCTGGTCGAGGACATGACGACGCTGGCCGCCCCCCTGGCCCGCCGCGTGCAGGAGGCGCGCGACGAGGAGGCGCAGGACGGCATTGCGGCCGACGAGGATTGAGCGACCACCGATGCGGGCGTCCGGCAAGCCGGGCTTCGCCGCATTGCCGCCGCCGCCACGGCAGGCCATGATGTCCGCATGCCCCCCCGTCTGCTCATCGGCGTGTCCGCACGCATCTACTACCCGGGTTCGGCCGGCATGCCGCTGGCCGGGGTGTGGTCCAAGACCCTGCACTACCTGGAGCAGTCGGTGGCGCACTGGCTGCTGGCGGGCGGCGCGATGGCGGTGATGGTGCCGGCGGTCGACGCCACCAGCATCGTCAAGCGCAGCGACCTCGACCTGCACGACTACGCCGCCGCGCTCGACGGCCTCGTGCTGCAGGGCGGCAACGACGTCGCCCCGGAGTCCTACGGCGAAGCCCCGCTGCACACCGACTGGCACGGCGACCGCGTGCGCGACCGCTACGAGATGGAGCTCATCCGCGCCTTCGTCGCTGCCGGCAAGCCGGTGTTCGGGATCTGCCGCGGGCTGCAGCTGCTCAACGTCACCTACGGCGGCACGCTGCTGCAGGACATTCCCACCCAGCGCCCCGAGGCGCTGGACCACCGCGTGCCCGACAAGTACGAGCACCACCACCACGCGGTGGAGTTCGTCCCCGGCACGCATCTCGCTTCGCTCTTTCCGGGTGTCGTGCGGGCGACCACGAACAGCATCCACCACCAGGGCATCAAGGACCTGGCGCCCGATTTCGTGGTCGAGGCGCGCTGCCCGGACGATGGCGTGATCGAAGCCGTGCGCCGCCGCGGCCCGGGTTTCGTGGCCGGCGTGCAATGGCACCCCGAGTTCCACGATCCGGCGCACCCGGTGACGCTGGATGACACGCCCATCCTGCTCGACTTCCTGGCCGCGGCGCGCGACGCCCGGCGCTGAACCCCGGCTGCACCGTCATGTCGATCCGCCGCTTCCTCGTCCGCTGGACCCTCGCCCTGCTCGTGCTGGCAGGCAGCGCCGTGCACGCCACGACGCTGCGTATCGCCACCGCCTTCGACCCGCAGACCATGGATCCGCACGCGCTGGCGCTGCTGTACCACGCGCGCGTCAGCTACCAGATCTACGAGTCGCTGGTCGGCCGCGACGAAAGGTTCAAGCTCGAGCCCGCGCTCGCCGTGTCCTGGCAGTTGACGGCGCCCACGCGCTGGCGCTTCAACCTGCGCCCCGGCGTCGGCTTCCACGACGGCACGCCTTTCGGCGCCGACGACGTGGTGTTCTCGATCGAGCGCGCGATGGCACCGCCGTCGCAGCGTGCCTTCCAGCTCAAGGGTGTCAGCGCGGTGCGCAAGCTCGACCCGCTGACGGTGGAGATCCAGCTCGAGGCGCCGGACGCGGTGCTGCCCGAGAAGCTCCAGTTCGTGCCGATCATGAGCAAGGCCTGGAGCGAGCGGCACGGCGTGGCGAAGGCGCAGGACTTCAATGCCAAACAGGAGACCTACGCCATCCGCAACGCCAATGGCACCGGCCCGATGCGGCTGGAGCGCTACGAGCCCGACGTGCGCACCCTGCTGCGCCGCCACGACGGTTGGTGGGGCTGGAGCGACAAGCGCCACGGCAACCTGCAGCAGGTGAGCTGGGTCACGATCAAGTCCGACGCCACGCGGCTCGCCGCGCTGGCCTCCGGCGAGGTCGACATGGTGCTCGACCCGCCCTACCAGGACATCGCCCGGCTGAAGACCGACCCCCGCGTCACGCTGCTGCAGACGGCCGACATCGGCCAGCAGTACCTGACCTTCGACCAGGCGCGAGACGAGCTCCAGTACAGCGACGTGAAGGGCCGCAACCCCTTCAAGGACCTGCGCGTGCGCAAGGCGGTCTACCACGCGATCAACGTGCCGCTGATCATCGACAAGGTGCTGCGCGGCCAGGCCGTGCCCACCGGCGCCTTCCTCAGCCCGCTGGTCGATGGCTCGCCCGCCGAACTCGACCAGCGCCTGCCCTACGACCCGGCGCGGTCGCGCCTGCTGCTGGGCGAGGCGGGCTACCCCAACGGCTTCGCGGTGACGCTGGACTGCGTCAATGTCGCCTGGCGCGAGAACGTCTGCCAGGCGGTGAGCGCGATGCTCACGCAGGTCGGCATCCGCACCACGCTGCGCTCCAGCCCCACCAGCCAGTTCTTCCCCAAGCTCAGCCAGGGCACGGCCAGCTTCGTCGAATACGGCTGGACCGCCAGCCCGGACGCCTGGAACTCGCTCAACGGCCTGTTCCGCAGCTTCGACAGATCGGGCCTGGGCACCTTCAACGCCGGCCGCTACAGCAACCCGAGGATCGATGAGCTGATCGACGCCATCCGCACCGAGCCAGACGCCACCCGACGCCGCGCGATGGTGACGACCGTACTGCGCATGGTGGGCGAGGACCTTCCCTACGTCCCGCTGTACCGGCGCACGCTGACGTGGGCGATGGCGAAGAAGGTCAGCGCGGTGCAGTGGCCCAACGACACCCTGGAGCTGCGCTGGGTGCGGGTGCGTTAGCGCCGCCAGGCCAGGTCTGGCCGCCGAACCACGGGCTCGGTCGGTCATGACGCACACCATCTGTCTGTTCGATGCCGTACAGAACGGCGCTCGCCGGACACAAGATCCACGTCGTCTGACCCAGAGCAAGGGCGCGCCGGGCGGGCGAAGCTCAGCCCTTGCCAGGGCGTGCAGCAGCCACTACCTTCGAGAAAGGCGGGGGAGGGTGTCAGTGCTTGGCGCCAGCGCCGCGGAGGTGCGTGTCATCACCACCGATTCGAGAGCTTGCGTGCCTGTGCCCCGAGAAGGGTGGCTCATCTCCAAAGGAGATTCAAATGGACTGGAATCGCATTGAAGGCAATTGGAAGCAGCTCACTGGCAAGGCCAAGGAGCAATGGGGCAAGCTGACGAATGACGACTTCGACGTGGTCGCGGGTCGTCGTGACCAGCTGGCCGGCAAGATCCAGGAGCGCTATGGCATCGCCAAGGATGAAGCCGAGAAGCAGATTGGCGAGTGGGAGCGCAAGGCCACGGATTCGTGGTTCACGAAGCCCTAGCGATGCCGTCGATCCGCATCGACCATGGGACCAGACCTGCCCGCGCGTGAAGTTGCAAGCGGGCCTTGCTGGAGGCCGAAGGTCGGACGGAAGTGGATGCCGTGGGTTGCCGGAGCAGCGGTTCACGGCCAAAGGAGAGTGAAATGCTCGAGACCATCGTCGTCGTACTGATTGTTCTGTGGTTGCTGGGTCTGGTCACGTCGACCACCATGGGGGGATTGATCCACGTGCTGCTGGTGGTGGCGGTCGTGGTGATCCTGATCCGCGTCATTCAGGGCCGTCGTTCGTAGCGGCATGGGGCCAAGACCCCAACTGACGCATCGCGTTGGAGGATCGGAAATGAGCGCAGTCAAGTTGATAGGAATCGTGCTGATCGTTGCTGGCATCCTGGGCCTGGGCTATGGGAGCTTCAGCTACACCAAGGAGACCCACGAGGCCAAGATCGGACCGATCGAGTTGTCGGTCAAGGACAAGCAGACCGTCAACGTTCCGGTGTGGGCCGGCGTCGCGTCGATCGTGATCGGCGGCGCGCTGCTGCTCTTTGGCGACAGGAAGTCGTGAACCTCGGGCCAGGCGGGCTGGCCGGCTCCTGATCGTTCAAGGCGCGCACCACTGCCTCTCGCAGGGGACCCCGTCGCGGTTGCCGTCCATCTGCACACCGGGGCAGTTCTTGAGGAAGAAGCGGGCCTCGTCGCAGGACGTCATCTGCGAACAGCGCGTGCGGCCGTCGCAGCGCGGGCCGGTCGCTGCCGGCAGTAGCCGTGGCGCGGCGGCCGGTGGCGCGGTGGCGGCAGGCGGTGTCTGATCGGCCGCCGGCGCTGCAAAGCACGGCCCGTGACCGCGGCGGAAGTCGCGCGGCATGACGGCCCCCGGCTGGCCGTGCAGGCCGCGCCGCAGCGCGCCGGCCATGCGCTCCTCCTTCACCAGCGGGCCGCGGTCCCAGCGCGTGCGCATGCTCCAGGCGTGGCCTTCCTCGACCATCTTGCGCCCGACGTCCAGGCCGTCGACCGCGACGTGGCCCAGCGTGCGGCCGTGCGGGTCGCGACCGATGATGTGCAGCACGACGCTGCGGCCCAGCACCAGTCCCTCCAGCGCGCGGCGCGCCTCCTCGCCCCAGGCCTGGCAGATCTCGGGGGCGTCGATGTCGCGCAGCCGCACCTCGATGCCCCGCTGTCCCGGCGGCGTCACCCACAGGCTGTCGCCGTCGGTGACGTGGGTCACGACGCCCTCGACGCTGCGCGATGGCGGTGGCTTGCCCCGGGCCGGCGCCGCCGCCGTGCAGGCCACCAGCACGGCCAGGAAAGCACGCAGCAGGAGGCTCGTCATGTCGGTCGGGGCAGCATCGAGGGGGCCCGATGATGCCGGACACCGCGCACTCACTCCTTGGCCGCCAGCGACAGGCCGACGCGCCGCACCCGCGCGCCGTCCATCTGGCGCACCGCGAAATGCGCGCCACCCCAGTCCAGGCCGTCGCCCACCACCGGCGGGCGCTTCAGCCGGGCCTCGATCCACTGCGCCAGCGTACCCGCGTGGTCGGGCAAGGCCAGGCCGTAGAACTCGCACAGCTCGCGCACCGGCGTCGCGCCGTCGAGCACGAAGTCGCCGAAGACGCGCCGCGCCGCCGGCTCGTCCTCGGCATCGGGCAGGTTGACGCCGAACACCCGGGCTGCGTGGACCAGCGTTGCCCCCTGCAGCACCAGCGAGGCGAGCACGACGACAAAGGCGACCTCGAACAGCTCGCGCGCCTTCGGCACGCCCGTCAGCAAGGGAAACAGCGCCAGCACCACCGGCACGGCACCGCGCAGGCCGACCCAGGAGATGAAGCCGATCTCGCCGCGCGTGAAGCGCAGCGGCGCGAGGAACATCGCCACCGCCAGCGGCCGCGCCACGAGCATCAGCACCAGCGCCACGCCCAGCGCCGGCAGCAGCGTATCCAGCAGCAGGTGCGGCGTCACCAGCAGGCCCAGCAGCAGGAACAGCAGCGCCTGCGCCAGCCAGGCGAAGCCGTCCATCGCCGCCAGCGAGCGCTGCACCACCACGTGCGCGCGGTGCGCCACGACGAGCCCGAACAGATAGACCGCCAGGAACCCCGACCCGCCCAGCCAGCCGGCACCGCCGAAGACCGCGATGCCCGAGCTCAGCAGCAGGAGCCCGGCCAGCCCGTCGGCGGTGCCACCCAGCGGCAGCCGCTGCAGCAGCGCGCCGATGGCCATGCCGGCGGCCACGCCGCCGACCACGCCGATCAGCGCCTGCTGCAAGAACAGGCGCGCCACCTCGCCGGCGCCCAGGCCCGCGGGCTGCGTCAGTGCGGCGCACAGGGTCAGCACCAGGAACACGGCCATCGGGTCGTTGAGACCGGACTCG
>Ga0105090_10000912_pt1 | contig 15440 bp, 17 predicted proteins | sample PPLLak3March2015_FD_79110 | JGI IMG/M metagenome (GOLD analysis project Ga0105090, IMG submission 79110) | Freshwater sediment microbial communities from Prairie Pothole Lake near Jamestown, North Dakota, USA - PPLs Lake P7 Core (1) Depth... | ecosystem: Environmental > Aquatic > Freshwater >... | reverse complement strand
TGGATCTTGACCAAGCGGGTATTGCGCACCGGCTCGATGGCATAGCCCTTCTGGAACACGCCGACCCGGGCGATGGCCTTGCTCTTCTGTTCTACGGCTGAAACCTTGGCTTTATCGGATGAGGATCCTCTGCCAATGCCCAACAATCCCTTGATCTGCTGCGCGGCGGACGGCTTGAATACCTGATTGAAGCGTTTTTCATCCTGATAGCCCAGGTCGCTGAGCACACGCGACGACAGTTCGCGGCTTTGCAGGATCTGGTACTGGGTATTGATGTAATCCGGGTCCATCCACAGGTCGGTGACCGGATTCGCATCGTTGGTCACATTCATCAGCTCGCGGTCGATCTGCACTGAACTGGTGGCACGGTAGATCGGCGTTATCAGCAGGGAAACAATCAAGCCGATGACGAATACCAAGGCCACCGTGGCGGCGATGATCCAGCGCCGCTTGAGCAGGATGTGCCAAAGGCCGAGCAGATCGATGTTGAATTCATCCGGCTCGGCCTGACGTACTTCGGTACTGAGCGCGCCGGCATTGCCCAAGGCTAATGGGTTGTTGCTACGGGCAGGAAGCTGCGCAGGATTGATGCGGCTATCTTCAGGATTCATGGGGGTCATTATGGCTTGATTCTTTGGGTTCCCGAAGGAGCATTAATAGATGCCGAACATGTTGACGATCGGCAGTGATTCGATGATCGCCCGGTACATCGACTTGACCTTCGATTTGTCGACCACGATGATGTCATCGCCGAATATCTCCGGGTCGGGCGCTTCGCCGGAGCGGATCTGGGTGATGTCGAACACCGCCGCCATGCGTTGGCCGTTGACCACCCGGAACACCACCACCGACGACTCGCTGGCGACCCGCTCCATGCCGCCGCCGACCGCGATGGCCTGCAGCAGGGTGGTCTTGCCGGTGATCGGGTAGATGCCGGGCTTCTTGATGTTGCCTTCCAGGGTGACCCGCTGGCTGGTGAATTCCTTGATGAACACGTTGATCTGCGGATTCTGCAGATAGCTTTTGCCGTACGCCGCCGACAGCTCGGCCTCGAGTTCCTGCACGGTCTTGCCGCCGGCCTGCACCGAGCCGACCAGCGGCAGGGAAATCTGCCCGCCGGTATTGACCCGCACTTCACGGCGCAGGTCCTGGTTCAGGAACACCGAGACTTCCAGCAGGTCCTGCGGGCCGATGCGGTATTCGGAATTGCCGGTATACACGCCGGTCTGGGTCTGGTTGTCGGGCCTGCCCAGGGTTTCGGCGCCGGTGCCGGTCACGGCCGTTGCCGTGCCGCTTTTGATCGCCGTGCTGTTGGAGGCGCAGCCCTGCACCAGCGCGAACAGCAGCAGGATCATGGCGGGTTTAAATCTTGAAATGCTCATTCAATGTGCCTGTTCAGTTTTTACGTGCGATTAAGGTGCGCCAAAAACCCTTTTTATCCGAAACCTTCCGGACAGGGCTTGGCAAAGGCGGCAATGCGCCAGGCGGGATATTATCGAGTATACCCTGCGGCCTTGTCACCACTAAGTGTTGCGCCTCGGGCTCGCCCAGCCTTTTGGCGGCCGCATCACGCGCTTCGGCCAGCAGAGGTGGCCGTCGGTCGATATGGTGCGAGTCGGTGGCGATGATGTGGCATTGGCCCTCGTCCAGGATGCGCTCGGCCCAGTATTTCGGCCGGCGCCCGAAACGGCCGGTGACGCTGCCGGCGGTAAGCTGGATCCAGGCGCCCGAGTGCACCATGCGGGTGAAGGCCGGATAGTGGTCCTCGATCCAGGTCAGCCGCTCCGGGTGGGTGATGACCGGCACGAAGCCGGACGCCAACAGCGAAAACACCGTGTCTTCAATCCGTGGCGGCGCCACATGATGCGGCGGCTCGAACAGGAAATAGCGCGACCCGTTCAGGGTCGGCACCTTGCCGGCCTTGATCTGGCCGACCAGATCCGGAGCCAGATGCGTATCCGCGCCCTCCACCAGCCGCAAGGGGATGTTCTCGCGCGCCAGAGCCTGCCGGAACGATTCGATTGCGGCCAGGATGCCGTCCCGGTTGTTTTCATACAGCCCGGGGTAGATATGCGGGGTGCAGGCGGTGACGGTGATGCCGTCGGCCACCGCGCAGCGCGCCATGGCGAGCGCAACGCCTAAGTCAGGCGCGCCATCGTCGATACCCGGCAGGATATGGCAATGCAGATCGATCATCGGTCAGGCTGAACCATTAGGCGTACGTCCATATACGTCATCAAAGCGGACAATGTCATCCTCGCCCAGATACGAACCTGATTGTACCTCAATTAGCTCTAAAGGAATATTTCCAGGGTTTTCAAGGCGATGCACGCTGCCCAAAGGAATATAGGTGCTTTGGTTTTCGGCCAGCATGAACACTTTGTCGTCGCAGGTCACCTTGGCGGTGCCGCTGACCACAATCCAGTGCTCGGCGCGGTGGTGGTGCATCTGCAGGCTGAGCCGGGCGCCCGGTTTGACCACAATGCGTTTGACCTGGAAACGCGGCCCGGCGTCGACCGAGTCGTAATTGCCCCACGGGCGGAACACCTTGCGGTGCCAGGTCGCTTCCGGTCGGTTGCCGGCCTTCAGCCTGGCCACGATATCCTTGACTTCCTGGACACGGTCCTTGTGGGCCACCAGGACCGCATCGTCGGTGTCGACCACCACCACGTCCTCGATGCCCAGCAGCGCCAGCAGGCGCTTTTCGCCGATGGCCAGGGTGTTCCGGCAATCGATCGCCAGCACGTCGCCCTGATGGGCGTTGCCGTTGCCGTCCTGTTCGGACACCTGCCACAGCGCCTGCCAGGAGCCGACATCGCTCCAGCCGACCGATATCGGCAGCACAAAGCCGCTGCGGGTCTTCTCCATCACCGCGTAATCAATGGAATCCGAGGCCATGGCGGCGAACGCCTGTTGATCGAGACGGATGAAGTCGGCATCGATCTTGGCGTTATCAACCGACAGCTTGGCCAAGCGCACCATCTCGGCATGGCTGTGCGCCAGCTCTTCCAGATAGCGGCTGGCCTTGAACAGGAACATGCCGCTGTTCCAGAAATAATCGCCGGAGGCCACATAGGCCTGCGCCGTTTCGGCGTCCGGCTTTTCCACGAAGCGCTCAATGACCCGCACACCCTCGCCGGCCACCGCCTTGATGTAGCCGAAACCGGTTTCCGGCGCCTCCGGCACGATGCCGAAAGTGACGATTGCGCCGCGGCCGTCAAGGCCGCCGGTCTGCGCGATGGGCAAAGCCTGCGCGACGGCGGCCTGGAAGCCAGTGACATCGCGGATGGCGTGGTCTGACGGCATCACCAAGAGAACCGCGTCCGGATCGGCGGCGAGGGCCTGGTAAGCGGCGGCGGCGATGGCCGGCGCGGTATTGCGGCCAACAGGTTCCAGCAACAGGGCACCGGCCTGCAGGCCCAGCTCCTGAAGCTGCTCGGCGACCAGGAAGCGGTGGCTTTCATTGGCCACCACAATCGGCGCCGAAGCGTTCAGGCCCTGCAGGCGCAGCGCCGTGGCCTGCAGCAGGGAACGCGCGCCGAGGATCGGCAGGAATTGTTTGGGGTGGGCTTCGCGCGATAAAGGCCAAAGCCGCGTGCCCGAGCCGCCTGACAGAATCACCGGGGTAATTGAATTCATCTAAACATCTCTTTCAGCTTCCAGTATCCTATCCATTAAATCATCATTCATCTGTTTTTACCCTAAGAGAAGTTCTGCATGCCCCACCTCCAACGCGCCACGCAACGTCTGCTTTGGGCGCAGACTACCCTGAACGACCCGCTGATGCGCCTGGAAAGCGCTTCTTCGGACGCCAGCTTCCGCAGCTACTGGCGCGGCCACAGCGCCGGCCGGACCTGGATCGTGATGGACGCCCCGCCCGACAAGGAAGACACCGGACCGTGGCTGGCGATGGCCAGACGCCTGACCGATGCCGGCCTGCACGCCCCGGAAATCAGGGCGGCGGATGCGGAAAACGGCTTCGTGCTGATGAGCGATCTGGGTACACGGCTGTTCCTGCCGGAGCTGAACGGACAAACCGTCGACGCCCTGTACCGGCAAGCGCTGGATGCCCTGCTGCTGATGCAGACCCGCGTACCGAGCCAGGACCTGCCGGCCTATGACGAGCAGCGCCTGGTCGCTGAAATGGAGCTGATGCCGACTTGGTTCTTCGAACGGCATCTGGGTTTCACGCCAAGCTGTGAACAATGGGACGTGATTGAACTGGCATTCCGCACCTTGCTCGACAGCGCCGCACGGCAGAGCCAGGCCTTCGTGCACCGGGATTACCATTCGCGCAACCTGCTCATTTCCGAGTCCGGCCAGCCGGGCATCCTGGATTTCCAGGACGCCGTGCACGGGCCGATCAGCTACGACCTGGTTTCGCTGCTGCGCGACTGTTACATCGCCTGGCCGGATGAACGCGTCGAGGCTTGGGCAGAAGCCTACCGGCAGCGTGCCGAAGCCGCCGGCCTGGCGACCGGAAGCCCGGCGCAGTTTCTGCGTGCCTTCGACCTGATGGGCCTGCAACGCCACATCAAAGTATTGGGCATTTTCTGCCGCCTGTATTACCGCGACGGCAAAGCCGGCTATCTGAATGACCTGCCGCTGGTCTGGGAATATACCCGGCGCATCGGGCTGAAATACCCGGAAACCGCGCCTTTGATCGACCTCATCGCGTCCGCCATCGGTCCGCGCGACATCACCCTGCCGAGCGCCTGATGGACGCCCTCATTTTCGCCGCAGGCAAAGGCGAACGCATGCGTCCCTTGACCGAACATACCCCGAAGCCGCTGCTTGAGGTCGGCGGCAAAGCGCTGATCGAATGGCATATCGAGAAACTGGCGGCGTTGGGCTGCCGGACCATCGTCATCAACACCTCTTGGCTGGCGGAATGTTTTGAACCGGCGCTCGGCGATGGCAGCCGCTGGGGCCTGAAGCTGATTTACTCCTATGAAGGTCCCGAACCGCTGGAGACCGGCGGCGGCATGGCTTTGGCCTTAAGTCATCTTGGCGCTGCGCCGTTTATCGCGGTCAACGGCGATGTGTTCTGCGCCTACGATTTCACGCATTTGCCGGAAAATCCGAAAGGCCTGGCACATCTGGTCATGGTCGACAATCCGGAACATAACCCCAGCGGCGATTTCGCCTTGGGCGCGGACGGCATGCTGCATTCCGAGGGACCGCAGCGGCTGACCTTTTCCGGAATCGGCGTGTATCGGCCGGAATTGCTGCTGCAGTGCCAAAGCGAATGGGCGCAGGCGGGAACCGCCCACCCGCGCTTCAAGTTGGCACCAATCCTGCGCAAAGCCATGCTGGCCCGGCAGGTGACCGGCGAACGCTTCACCGGCCCATGGACCGATGTCGGCACGCCCGAGCGTCTGGCGGAATTGGATCAGGCCCTACGCAACCGGATTTAAAACCGTTTTGATGAACGGCACCGTCAATCGCCGCTGCGCCGCCAGGCTGGCGTGGTCCAGTCGATCCAGAATCTGGCTCAAGGCATGCAGATCGCGGCTGACCCGTGTGAACAGGTAATCCAGCGCCGTATCGTCGAGCTCCAAACCGCGCTGTCTGGCGCGCCGCAGCAGCACCTGCCGTTTGCCGTCCTCGTCAAGTACCTCAAGCGTGAAGCGCACGCTCTGCTCCAGGCGCGACACCAGATCCGGCAGACGGATGGACAGCGAGGCCGGCATGCCGCTGGCGGAAAACGCCAAGCGGGCGCCGGTTTGCTTGGCGCGGTTATAGAAATGAAACATCGCTTCTTCGGCCTCGGCCGATCCGGCAACGGCCTGCATGTCGTCCAGGCAGATCACATCGTGCCGTTCGAAGCCTTCCAGCATATCGGGCAACATCGGTGCCATGCGCGCCAAGGGCACATAGACGGCGCTGCGCCCGAGCGCCAGAGCGTGACTGACGGCGGCGCGCAACAAGTGCGTCTTGCCCGAGCCCTGCGGGCCGGCCAGGAAAATGTTGTACTCCAGGCTGGCCTCGGCCGCCTGTTCCAGGCTGGCGCGCGCCGGTGCGTTGCCGAGATAATCGACGAACCGCTGGTCGGCACTGGATTTGAAGGCAAGCGGCAGCTGCACGGTCAGACGTCGGGTCGAGCCGGTTCTTCCGGCGCTGTTTCCGGCTGGCCGTAAATGCGGCTTTTCAGGTAGCGCAGATGCATGTGTTTGAACAGTACATTGACCACCGCCGCGACCGGTAAGGCCAGCAGCACGCCGATAAAGCCAAACAGCTGACCACCGGCCAAGATCGCAAAAATCACCGTAACCGGATGCAGGCCGATGCGGTCGCCGACCAGTTTCGGCGTAAGCACGTAGCTTTCGATCAGCTGGCCGACGGTGAATACCAGCGCGATCCAGAGCAGATGGCTGACATCGCCGTACTGGATCAAACTGGCAACGACGGCTGCTGTGACACCGACTGCAGCGCCCAGAAAGGGCACGAAAGCGACCAAGCCGGCCACAAAGCCAATCAACAGCCCGGAGTCCAGCCCGGTCAGCCACAAGCCGATGCCATAAATCGAGCCCAGAATGACCATGACCAGCATCTGGCCGCGCAGGAAGCCGCCAAGCACCTCATTGGATTCAATGGCCAGCTGGACGATCTTCGGTTCCTGCGGACGCGGCAGCACATCACGAATGCGGCGGATCAAGGCTGGCCAATCACGCAGGAAGTAGAAAGACAGGATCGGCAACAGCACCAAATTGGACGCCAGGCCCAGAATTGCCAAGCTGGATCGACCGGCATAACCCAGCAGAAGTGTGGCGAAACTGCCGATTTCCTGCCAGTGCTCGCGGATGGCGGCTTCGGTTTTGCTCGGGTCCAGCAATTGCGCAGCGTCTTTGCCGAGTCGTTCGCCCAGCCACGGCAGCGCGGTCTGTTTGAACCACACGACCAGGCGCGGCAGATCCTGGATCAGGGTGAATAACTGGTTCCAGAGCAACGGCAATATGACCAGCAAGGCCACCGCGATCACGCTAAAGGTCAGGCTGAACACCAACAGCACCGCCGTGTTGCGGCTGCGCCCGGCCCGTTCGAGACGGCGCACCAGCGGATCGCCCAGCCAGGCCAGCATCAGGGCGGCTACGAACGGCGACAGCATCGGGCTCAACAGCCAGATGGCATAGGCGATCAGCGCAAGGATTACCGGCATTTGCCATTTGGGCGGAATCATCGGGCTAGCCTCAGTTCTTCAGCATGAAGCGTTCAATGACCTGAACGTTCGATAGGGGCGTTTCAGCGCCGTCGGCGCTTTCCGGAGCGGGCAAGCTGACGGTTCCCGAGCCCAGCGGCTGCAGCGTGCCACCGCTGCGCATCAAGCCACGGAAGGCATTGACGCCGCTGCGCAGATCGACCTGCAGGCCGAGCTTGCCGGGCGCCGCCATCATCACTTCGACATCGCGCACCGAGGCATGGGTCTCCAGGAACGTGATGACCCGTGCGTAGTCATTGGCCGAATCGATCGACACGACCTCCATCATCACGATGCCCGAGCGGCCGGCGTTCAATCTGCCGCTGTCGCGCTTGGCGAAGAACGCCGCCGTGTTGTCGGCACCGGAAGCGATCACCTTGCGTGCGTCCGGTTCGGTCACCGGCCAACGGGTCAGTTCCGCGCCATCCTGCCAAAGCGACCACCATGCCGACCAGCCGCTGACCGAACGGTAGATCCTGCCGATCAGCATAGTGTCGTTCTGGTACCGGGCATTCAGCGGCATCAGCGCCTTGCCGTCGAGATTGTTGACCGCACCGATGGCGGCCAGCTCCTGCGGCGTGCCCTGCGGTACCAGGAAACGGATGCCGCGCTGCAGGCCGCGGTCGGCCAGGGATTTGATCACATTCAACTGTTTGGCGGTGATCAGGCGCGGCCCGCGGCCGTCGTCAAGGCTCAGCCAGAGCATGGGCTTGGGGCGTTCACCGGTCCAATAGCTGTAGCCGGCGGCGGCAATCAATGAATCAACCGGATTGGGATCGAAACTGACCTTCAGGCTGGCCTTGAACACCGGTGTGCCGCCGACCAGGGTATTGCCTTCGCTGTCGGAAGGACCACTGGATTGCTGGCTGTTGTTCACCCATTTAGGGGCATTGGCCATGGCGCCGCGCACCACCGGGTTGCTGCCGGCATTGGTCTGGCCGGTCAACTGGTTGATGACCTGCACCAAGGCGCGCGCGTACGCCGCGTTTTTGGCCGACTCGCCCTGCGACAGCAGCTCGACGCGGGTGCTGTACAGTTCGGCGTTGCGCACCAGCCTGAGCGGCTCGGCGGGCGGCGTACTGACGGCATCGGTTTCAGCCGTTGCCGTCTTAGCAGGCGGCGTAAGCGGCTTTTTAACGGCAGGGACTTGCGCATACAGGCCGGCTGAACAGGACAGCGCCAGCGTGATCAGCAGGATTCGGGCTTTTGCGCGTGACATCATGGGTTTATCTTGCCTCAAGTTTTCGGGTTTTGCACAGCCTATTATCGCCTGAACTGCTAGAATATGTTTTTGATTGCGGAATTGCAGCGTGAGCCAGGAAAACAGCCCTTTGAGTTACCGCGACGCCGGTGTCGACATCGATGCCGGCAACACGCTCGTCGAGCGCATCAAGCCGCTGGTGAAGAAAACCTTCCGTCCGGAAGTGATGGGCGGCCTGGGCGGATTCGGCGCCCTGTTCGACCTTTCCGGGCGCTACCGCGAGCCGGTCCTGGTTTCCGGCACCGACGGCGTGGGCACCAAGCTGAAACTGGCCCAGCAATTGAACCGGCACGACACCATCGGCATCGACCTGGTCGCCATGTGCGTCAACGATGTCTTGGTGCAGGGCGCCGAACCGCTGTTTTTCCTCGACTATTTCGCCACCGGCAAGCTCGACATCGAGACCACCGTGGCGGTGGTCGGCGGCATCGCGAAAGGCTGCGCGCTCAGCGGCTGCGCCTTGATCGGCGGGGAAACCGCGGAAATGCCGGACATGTATGCGCCGGGCGAATACGATCTGGCCGGTTTTACGGTGGCGGCGGTCGAAAAATCGGAAATCATCGACGGCTCGCAGGTTGAACAAGGCGACATCCTGATCGGCATCGACTCCTCCGGCCCGCATTCCAACGGCTATTCCCTGGTGCGTAAAATCTATGACCGCGCCGGACGGCCGGAAGATCTGCAGATCGGCGGCGTGCGGCTGATCGACGCCCTGATGGAGCCGACCACCTTATACGTCAAACCCATTTTGGCCCTGCTGAAACAGCACAAAATCCCCGCCATGGCGCATATCACCGGCGGCGGGCTCAGCGAAAACATCATCCGGGTCATTCCCGAAGGCCTTGGCCTGCATGTCGAAGCCAGCAGCATCGTTTTGCCGCCGGTTTTCGATTGGCTGCAGCGCGAAGGCCGGGTGGCCCTGCCGGAAATGTGGCGCACCTTCAACTGCGGCATCGGTTTTGTGCTGGTGGTCAAACCGGCGCAGAGCGCTGCGGTCGGCCAGGCGCTTGAGGCGCTGGGCCTGAAGCACAAGACCATCGGCCAGGTCATCGCGCAGCGTGGCGATGAGCGCACGCTGATTGCCTGATCCCATGCACGCGCCGGATCCGTGGCCGGTCGCCGTATTGGCCTCTGGACGCGGCAGCAATCTGCAGGCCCTGCACCGGGCCAGCCTGCACGGCGGCCTGCCGATCCGGATCGCCGGGGTTTTTTCCGACAAAGAAGAGTGCGGCGCGATAGCTTACGCGCGCCAGCACGGCATCCCGCACCAGGCGTTCAGTGCGGCGGAGCATCCTTCCAGGGAAGCCTTTGATCAAGCGCTGATGCAGGCTGTCACTGCCGTTAAGCCGGCATTGATCGTCTGCGCCGGCTACATGCGGATCATCTCGGATACCGGCATCGCCTTGGCGCCCTGCCCGATGATCAACATCCATCCGTCCCTGCTGCCGCTTTACCCGGGCCTGCGCACCCATGCCCGCGCCATCGCCGACGGCAGCACGGAACACGGCGCCAGCGTGCATCTGGTCAACGGCATCCTGGACGGCGGCCGTGTGCTCAGCCAGGCCAAAGTGCCTGTTCTGGCCGGCGACAGCCCCGAGCGTCTGGCCGAACGCGTGCTGCGCCGTGAATATCCGCTGCTGGTTGAAACTGTACGCAGCATAATCGGCAGTCGGATCGTGCTGAATAATATGCCGCAGGCTCAGGTACTCTATCTGCAAGATGATGATTCACACCTGGATTGATTGATGCGATTACTAGCACTGGCGCTTTTGTGGGTGGCCATGCCTTTGACGGCACAGACCCCGGCCGCCTCGGTACAGCCGTTTTCCCTGCAATATTCCCTGTACCGCAATGGGGAGGCGCTGGGCGTCGCCGAGCTGCAGAACAGGCAGGTGAGCCCGGGCTATTGGCAGTTCGTTTCCAAAACCACCGCCACCGAAGGCATCGCACAGGTGGCCGGTGCCAGCGCGTTCGAACAATCGAACCTGATTGCCCGGCAAGGGCAGCTGGAACTGTTCAGCAACCGGATTGAAACCAAAGTCGCATGGAAGACCCTGGCCAAGACCACCAAGCTGGTCAATTCGGGAACGGCCTACCAATACACCGACCGCAAAGGCAGCAAGCAGGCGCCCTACAGCCCGGGGCTGCTGGACCAGCACAGCCTGACGCTGGCGCTGATGGCCGACCTGAGGGCCGGGAAAAACGCCGGAACCCTCGTTTATCCGATCGTCAACAAAGGCAAGCGCGAGGACAACACCTTCAGAATCGCCGGCACCCAGACCCTCAGCACCGCGCTGGGCAAGCTCAATACCGTCCGGGTCGACAGGGTCCGCGAAAGCAGCAACGGCAAGAGCACCAGCATCTGGTTCGCCTCCGACCGCAACTTCGTGCCGGTGCTGTTCCAGCAGCTGGATGAGAACGGCGACGACATCGAGATGCGCATCCTCGCCATAAATAAATGATATAGGGTGCGCCTTGGCGCACCGACGGACGAATTAACCCACCCGTTTGATCTGCGCGCCCAAGCCACGGAATTTCTCTTCGATGTTTTCGTAGCCGCGGTCGATGTGGTAGATGCGGTCGATGACTGTTTCGCCTTTCGCAACCAGGCCTGCCAACACCAAAGACGCGGATGCGCGTAAATCGGTGGCCATGATCGGTGCACCGGTCAGCTGCGCCACGCCGCGGATGATGGCCGTGTGGCCATCGATCTTGATGTCGGCGCCCAGGCGCTGCAGCTCGTTCATGTGCATGAAGCGGTTTTCGAAAATGGTTTCCTTGATGATGCCGACGCCGTCGGCCATGCAGTTCATGGCCGCGAACTGGGCCTGCATGTCGGTCGGGAACGCCGGATACGGCGCGGTGGTGATATCCACGGATTTCGGACGCCGGCCGCCCATGTCCAGCGAGATGCTGTCGGCGCTCGTGCTGATGTGGGCGCCGGCTTCCTGAAGCTTCAGCAGCACCGAATCCATGTAATCGGCGCGCGCCCTGCGGCACACGATTTTTCCGCCGGTCATCGCCGCGGCGACCAGAAAGGTGCCGGTTTCGATGCGGTCGGCCTGTACCTGGTATTCACCGCCATGCAGGCGATCGACGCCTTCGATGACCATGGTGCTGGAGCCGATGCCTTCTATTTTGGCACCCATGGTCAGCAGGCATAAAGCCAAATCAATAATTTCAGGTTCTTGCGCGCAGTTTTCCAGCACCGTGGTGCCTTGCGCTAAAACCGCCGCGCTCAATACGTTTTCGGTAGCGCCCACGCTGACCATGTCGAACATGTAGCGGTTGCCTTTCAAGCGATCGCATTTCGCTTTCACGTAGCCGTTTTCGACCACCACATCGGCGCCTAATGCCTGCAAGCCGCGGATGTGCTGGTCGACCGGCCGCGAGCCGATGGCGCAGCCACCGGGCAAGGACACTTCGGCATGGCCGAATTTCGCCAGCAGCGGGCCAAGCACCAAAATCGAGGCGCGCATGGTCTTGACCAGGTCATACGGCGCGACCGTTTGATTGACGGTGCGCGGGTCGATGTGCAGGGTCTGGTTGTCGTCGACGGTGATGCGCGCGCCCAGGGCGCCGAGCAGGCTGATGGTGGTGGTGACGTCGTGCAGGTGCGGCACGTTGGAAATGGTGATCGGTTCGTCGGCCAGGATGGTGGCGCACAGGATGGGCAGCACGGCGTTCTTGGCGCCGGAGATGAACACATCGCCGTTAAGGGTTTCGCCGCCGCTGATGATGATTTTAGCCATGCTATGCCAGTTCCTTATGCCTGCTGCGCTTCAGCGGGGGTTAATGTTTTCAATGCCAAGGCATGGATCTCGCCGCCCATTTTATCGCCCAGGCAGGCGTACACCAAACGATGGCGCGCCAAGGGCAGTTTACCCTGAAAGGCCTCGTGCACGACCACGGCCTCGAAGTGCACGCCGTCGTCGCCGTAAACTTCAACAAAAGCGCCGGGCATTCCGGCTTGGATCATCTGGGCAATCTGCTCTGGGGACATCTGCACACGCTCGCATCATAAGTCGTACAATAAGGGTACCCATGATACCGCTAAAGCTGGCTTATGACCGCCCCGAACGCTGAAAAGATGTTAAGCGATGACGCCTGGATCAAGGCCGGTCGCAAGGTACTATCCATCGAGCAGCAAGCCATAGGGGACATGGCGGCGCGCCTGGATGCCGGCTTCGCGTCAGCCTGCCGCCTGCTGCTGGCCTGCAAGGGCCGAGTGGTCTGCACCGGCATGGGCAAGTCCGGGCACATCGCCAACAAAATCGCGGCGACGCTTGCCTCGACCGGCACGCCGTCGTTCTTCGTGCACCCGGGTGAGGCCAGCCACGGCGACCTCGGCATGATTCTCGACAGCGACGTGGTGCTGGCGCTGTCCAACTCCGGTGAGTCCGATGAAATCAACATGATCATGCCGGTGCTCAAGCGCCAGGGCAATGTCATCATCAGCATGACCGGCAAGCCGCAATCGCGGCTGGCGCAGTTTTCCGATGTGCACTTGGATGTCTCGGTTGCGGAAGAGGCCTGCCCCCTGGGCTTGGCGCCGACCTCCAGCACCACCGCCAGCCTGGCGCTGGGCGATGCGTTGGCGGTGGCCCTGCTGGAAGCGCGCGGCTTCAGTTCCGAGGATTTCGCACGCTCGCACCCGGCCGGCAGCCTCGGCCGCCGCCTGTTGGTGCGCATCGAAGACCTGATGCATCAGGGTGATGACCTGCCGACCGTGCCGGCCACGGCGTCGGTCACCGACGCCCTGCTGGAGATGAGCCAGAAACGCCTGGGCATGACCGCCATCGTCGACGAACACCGGCAGCTGCTCGGCGTGTTCACCGACGGCGATCTCCGCCGCGCGGTCAACAGAGGCCCGGTCAACCTCAATGAAACACCGGTTTCCGAACTGATGGCCAGACATCCGAAAACCGTGCAGGCCGGGCACCTTGCCGTGGAAGCCGCGCACCTGCTGGAGCGCCACCAGATCAACGGTCTGCTGGTGGTCGACGAACAGCAGCGCCTGGTCGGCGCCCTGAACATCCACGACCTGCTGCGGGCACGGGTGGTCTGATGGCGATGACCACCACGCCCGACGAAGTCATCATCCGCGCCAAGCGGATCCGCCTGGCCTGTTTCGACGTGGACGGCACCTTGACCGACGGCCGGCTGATTTTTGACTCGAACGGCGGCGAACTGAAGGCCTTTCACGTCCACGACGGACAGGGCCTGCGCCTGCTTGAGGATTCCGGCATCGCCGTGGCGCTGATCACCGCCCGCGAAAGCGCCATCGTGCGCGCACGCGGCCGGGAACTGCGCCTGAAGCATGTATATACCGGAGTCGCAGACAAACTGAAGCAGCTTGAAGCTTTGCGCCTGGAAGCCGGTTTCGATCACTGCGAAATCGCCTACATGGGCGATGATTTCCCCGACCTGTCCTGCCTGCAGTCGGTCGGGCTGGCGGCCTGCCCCCTGGACGCACTGCCGGTGATCCAGCGCCATGTGCATTGGCGCAGCGATTTCGCCGGCGGCTTCGGCGCCGCGCGCCAGCTCTGCGACCTAATCCTGCAGGCGCAGGACAGGCAGAGCGCCGTGACCGGACGTTTCAGCGCGCCATGAATTACCGGAAGGCGACCCTGGGATTGAGCCTGCTGGTCGGTGCGCTGGGCATCGTGGTCTGGAACATGCGCCCGGAGAAAACCCAGACGCAGGCCGATGGCAGCCGCTCCGACTACCGCCTGGTCGACTTCACGATGATGGCCTTCAACGAAGACGGCCGTGAGTCGTTTTCATTGAGCGCGCCGCTGCTCGAGCGTGATCCGCAAGGCAAGTCGATGGACATCAGCAAGCCCGCCTTTGCGTTCCCGAACGATGCCGGAGAAGTATGGCGTGCCAGCTCGGAATCGGCATGGGTCTCCGACAAGGCCCGTGAAATCGAACTGCGCCGTCAGGTCAGGGTGGTCGGTCCGCTGTCGCCGCAGGGCCTGCAGACCGTGTTCAGCACCGATAAACTGACCGTGTATCCCAAGCAGGACCGCATCCGCAGCGATGACTGGGTGACCATAACGCACGGCACGTCTATACTGAAAGGCCTGGGCCTGGAAGCAGACCTGAAACAGCACCGCGTCCGATTACTTGCCAAGGTTCAAGCACACTATGCGCCAAAAGACCGCTAACTACCTCCTGCTGTGCCTGCTGCTGAGCGGCGCCGCGCTCGGAAAAAGCACAGACCGCAACCAGGCCATGGACATCAGCGCCGACCGCAGCGACGCCCTGCTGACCGACGACGGCGAATCGTCGATCAGCGGCAACGTCCGCATCAGCCAGGGCAGCCTGCAGATCAGCGCCGACCAGGCCGTGGTCACCCGCGTCAAAGGCGAGGCCGTCAAGGTCACCCTGAGCGGAAGCCCGGCCCGCATGCAGCAGATGAACGACAGCGGCGAGCTGATGAAAGCGTCGGCGAAGCAGATCGTCTACATGCTCAGCGCCGAGCAGATCAACCTGCTGGGCAACGTGGTGATCGACCAGCCGCGCGGCAGCATGCGCGGCGAAGCGATCCGCTACGACATCAAATCCGGGCGTCTGACCGGCGGCGGCGACGGCAACCGGATCCAGATGCGGCTCGAACCCAAAGCGCCGGTGAAAAAATAATGCTGAGCGCGCGCGGCCTGAAAAAATCCTATAAACAGCGCGCGGTCGTGCACGACTTCGGTCTGGACCTCAGCCCCGGCGAAGTGGTCGGCCTGCTGGGGCCCAACGGCGCCGGCAAGACCACCTGTTTCTACATGATCGTCGGCCTGATCAGCGCCGATGCCGGGCGGATCGAGCTCGATGGCCGCAACATCACCGACCTGGCCATGCACGAGCGCGCCCGGCTGGGCCTGGGCTACCTGCCGCAGGAGGCCTCGGTATTCCGCAAGCTGTCGGTGTCGGAAAACATCGAGGCCGTGCTTGAACTGCGTACCGACCTCGACGCCGAGGGCCGCG
>Ga0105090_10000910_pt1 | contig 15442 bp, 15 predicted proteins | sample PPLLak3March2015_FD_79110 | JGI IMG/M metagenome (GOLD analysis project Ga0105090, IMG submission 79110) | Freshwater sediment microbial communities from Prairie Pothole Lake near Jamestown, North Dakota, USA - PPLs Lake P7 Core (1) Depth... | ecosystem: Environmental > Aquatic > Freshwater >... | reverse complement strand
CGACCAAGCCTCGAAGTTCGTCAACGACCTGCTGCGCCTGATGCTGGCACGCAATGGTTCCGACCTGTTCCTGACGGCCGAATTCCCGCCGGCCATCAAGGTCGACGGGCGCATCAACAAGGTCAGCCCGCAGCCGCTGACCGGCCAGCACACGCTGCAGTTGGCGCGCACGGTGATGAACGACAAGCAGGCGGCCGAGTTCGAGAAGACCAAGGAGTGCAACTTTGCGATCTCGCCGCAGGGCATCGGGCGCTTCCGCGTCAACGCCTTCCTGCAGCAGGGCAACGTCGGCCTGGTGTTCCGCACGATTCCGTCGACGTTGCCGACCATCGACACGCTGAACCTGCCCAAGGTGCTGAAGGACGTGGCCATGACCAAGCGTGGGCTGGTCATCTTCGTCGGCGCCACCGGCTCGGGCAAGAGCACCTCGCTGGCGGCGATGGTCGACTGGCGCAACGAGAACTCCTACGGCCACATCATCACCATCGAGGACCCGGTGGAGTTCGTGCACCCGCACAAGAACTGCATCGTCACGCAGCGCGAGGTGGGCATCGACACCGACGGCTGGGACCTGGCACTGAAGAACACGCTGCGCCAGGCACCCGACGTCATCCTGATGGGCGAGATCCGCGACCGCGAGACCATGGACCATGCGGTGGCCTTTGCCGAAACCGGCCACCTGTGCATGGCCACGCTGCACGCCAACAGCTCCAACCAGGCGCTGGACCGCATCATCAACTTCTTCCCCGAGGAGCGGCGGGCGCAGCTGCTGATGGACCTGTCGCTGAACCTGAAGGCGCTGGTGTCGCAGCGCTTGCTGCCGCACCAGGAAGGCAAGGGCCGCATCGCCGCGGTGGAGATCATGCTCAACACCCCACTGGTGGCCGACATGATCTTCAAGGGCGAGGTCGGCGAGATCAAGGAACTGATGAAGCGCTCGCGCGAGCTCGGCATGCAGACCTTCGACCAGGCGCTGTTCGACCTGTACGAGGCCAACCAGATCAGCTACGAGGACGCGCTGCGCAATGCCGATTCGGTGAATGACCTGCGACTGCAGATCAAGCTGAACAGCCAGCGCGCACGCAACCCCGACCTGGCGTCCGGCACCGAGCACCTGACGATCGTTTGAGCCCCCGGCCGTCTGGCGGCCGCCCCCCGAGGGGGCTATGGGCCCCGACCGGGGAACCCGGATCGCGGCCCACGCGCTTGCCGAGGCCACTCCTCTCGTCGCCTGCGGCGACATTTCCCCGCGGGGATAACCGTGTAATGCCGCGGCATACTTGAAGCATGAGCAGCAAAACCTACGATCCCGTTCCCACACGCCGCGTGGCCTTTCTTGGGCTGGGTGTGATGGGCCATCCAATGGCCGGACACCTGGCCCGCGCCGGCCACCGTGTCACCGTCTTCAACCGCAGCCCGGCCAAGGCCGTGGAGTGGCAGGCGCAGTACGGCGGCGAGCGTGCGGCCACGCCGGCGGCGGCCGCGGCCGGCGCGGAATTCGTGTTCGCCTGCGTCGGCAACGACGACGACCTGCGCAGCGTGGTCCTGGGCAGCGACGGCGCCTTCGCCGGCATGGCGCCAGGTGCCGTCTTCATCGACCACACCACGGCATCGGCGGCGGTGGCGCGCGAGCTGCACGCCGACGCCATCGAGCATGGCCTGCACTTCATCGACGCACCGGTGTCCGGCGGTCAGGCCGGCGCAGTGAATGGCGCGCTCACCGTCATGTGCGGCGGCGACGCGGCCGCTTTCGACGCGATGAAGCCATTGGCCTTGGCCTTCTCCCGCGCGGTCACGCTGGTCGGGCCCTCGGGCGCCGGTCAGCTGGCGAAGATGGTCAACCAGACCTGCATTGCCGGCCTGGTGCAGGGTCTGGCCGAAGCCATCGCCTTCGGTGAAAAGGCCGGGCTGGACATGAAGCAGGTGCTCGAGGTCATTGGCAAGGGCGCGGCGCAGAGCTGGCAAATGGACAATCGCGGCCCGACCATGGTCGACGACAAGTTCGACTTCGGCTTCGCGGTCGACTGGATGCGCAAGGACCTGGGCCTGGTGCTCGACGAGGCGCGGCGCAACGGCGCGCGGCTGCCCGTCACTGCACTGGTCGACCAGTTCTACGGCGACGTGCAACGCATGGGCGGCGGCCGGCTGGACAGCTCTAGCCTGATCAAGCGGCTGCGCGGCTGAGCGCGCGGGCTACTTGCCCGGCGCGGAGGCCGGAGCCGCCGGCGTGGAAGGCGGCAAGGGCATCGCCGCCAGCTCGGCCGGCGTGATGATCTCGAATACCTTCACCACCTTCTGCACGCCACCCACCGAGCGTGCTGCATTGCCGGCCGCCGTGGCCTCGGCTTCGGTGACACGGCCCATCAGGTAGACCACCGCGCGCTCGGTGACCACCTTCATCGACCCGACCTGCAGGTCCCTGGCGTCGACGAAAGCCGCCTTCACCTTGCCGGTGATGAGGGCGTCGTTCGATTGCTGGCCGAAGCTGCTGTTGGGCATCACCGCCAGTTCGTTGACCACGGCGCGCACGTTCTCCACCTTGGCCACGGCGGCCTCGACCTTGGCGCGGTCGGCCTCGACCGGCACCTCGCCCGTGAGCAGCACCACGCGGTTGTAGCTGGTGGCATTGACGTGGGCACGGTCGCCGACGGCCGCACTGATCGCGCTCGCGGCGCGCACTTCGATGGTCTGGTCGTCCACCTGGGTACCGGTGGTGCGCCGATCCACCGCCAGCATCGCACCGCCGACCATTGCACCACCGGCCAGCGCGACGCAGCCGCCGAGCACGCCACTGATGGCCAAGCTGGCCAGCAGTGCACGGCCCAGGCCGCCGAGCAAGACTTGATTCTTCATAAGGGGTCCTGTTCTCCCATCAGTTGCATGTCGACCGCATCGCACAGGCAATGCAGCACCAGCAGTTGCAGTTCGATCACGCGTGCCGGGCGGTCGTGCGGCACGGCCACCAGCACATCGGTTTCGCCGAGCCTGTCGCGCAGCGCCAGCGCGTCGCGCCCGCCAAGCACCACGACGACCATGTCACGGGCATGAGCCGCTTCGATGCCGGCCTGGAGTGCCCCCTCCTGGCCGACGGCATCGATCAGCAGTAGCAGGTCCCCACCCTGGCCCAGGGCTTGAACCTGTTTGGCGAAGGCCCGGTCGAGCGTGTCACGCGTGGCCAGTGCGCCGAGCAGCACGCTGTCGGATGCCAGCGCCAACGCTGCCAGACCTGGCCGGTCGCGCTCGAAGCGGCCCACCAGCGCGGCGCAGAAGTGCTGGGCCAGCGCGGCACCGCCGCCCAGCCCGCCGACCAGCAGCTTGCCTCCTGCGGTGATGCAGCCGATGACCGCCTGCGCCGCATCGGCTATCGGCCGGGCGAGGCTTTCCGCAGTTTGGTATTGGAGGTCAGCGCTGTCGAAGAACTGCTGCTGGATGCGCTGCTCGAGCATGGGCATGGATGATATGACAGGACTTTGCAGCGCCGGTTCCCGCAAGCCCGCGTGTGTTGCGCCGGCCTGGCCGGCGGCTCACCCGGCATCGAAGGCCGCCTTGAGCCACTGGATCTGTCCGCCCTCGAGCGCCACCACGTCGAAGCGGCAAGGCGGCAACACCGGCAGCCGCAGCAGGTAGTGCTGCGCTGCGCGCACGATGCGCCGCTGCTTGGTCGGGCCCACGCTGGCCAGCGCCCCGCCGTGGCTGGCGGTCGAACGCGAGCGCACCTCGACGAAGACCAGCGTGCCGTCACGCTCGCGCAGGATCAGGTCGACCTCGGCGCCGCGCGCATGCGGGGGCCGCCCGCCACCCGATAATTGCGCTGCACGAGCACGAGGCCCTGGCGCAGCAGATAGGCCAGCGCGAGCGACTCGGCATCGTCCCCGATCGCCTTCGTGCTGCCCCGGCCCGCCGCCTTGAACATCGCCCCCACCCTCCTGCAATCCGCCGCCGCCGAGGCCGCTGGCGCACAACAGTATCCCGCAGGCGCGCTGTATGTCGTGGCCACGCCCATCGGCAACCTGGCCGACCTGACGCTGCGCGCGATCCATGTGCTGGGCGTGGTCGATGCCGTGGCCTGCGAGGACACTCGCGTGAGTGGCGGGCTGCTGCGCCACCTTGGGCTGGACAAGCCGCTGATCGCGCTGCACCAGCACAACGAAAGCCAGGCCGCCGCGCTGGTGCTGCAGCGGCTGGGGCAAGGCCAGCGCGTGGCCTATGTCAGCGACGCCGGCACGCCGGCAGTGTCCGACCCCGGCGCCGCACTGGTGGCGCAGGTGGCCGCAGCCGGTTGCCGGGTGCTGCCGATCCCCGGTGCCAGCAGTGCGCTGGCCGCGCTTAGCGTGGCCGGCGACGCGCGCAGCAAGGGCTTCAAGTTCATCGGCTTCCTACCGGCTCGCGGCGCGGAGCGTGCAGCGGCATTGCTCCGCCTGGGCCAGGGCACGGTGGCGCAACTGTTGTTCGAGGCGCCGCACCGCATCGAGACGCTGGCCCGCGAGCTGGCCGCGCTGGCGCCGCAGCGCCGATTGACGTTGTGCCGCGAACTGACCAAGCAGTTCGAGACCGTGGCCACCATGCCCGCGGCGGAAGCGCCCGGTTGGCTGGCCGCCGACGCCAACCGGCTGCGCGGCGAGTTCGTGTTGGTGCTGCACGCGCCCGAGCCTGCCGAGGCGCCGGATGATGGCCCGCCCGCAGCGGCGCTGCACATGTTGGGCGTGCTGCTGCGCGAGTTGCCGCTGAAGCAGGCGGTGGGCCTGGCGGCCGAGCTCAGCGGTGCCCCGCGCAACGCGCTGTACCAGGCCGCGCTGCAGCGCAAGGCCGACGCCGCCGAATAGGCCACTTCCGGCCAAGGCCCCAGCCGCCGCAGCCGCGGGGGCCGACTCCTACAATGAAACGACCACTTTCCAAGGCATGCCCATGATCAGCCGCGAACCGACCCTCGAACGCCTGGCGATTGCCCAGCGCGTGCTGCTCGACCCCTTCAGTCTGGACGAATCCACTCTGGCGCGTGCGCTGGCCACGATCGGCGAGCACCGCATCGACGACGCCGACCTGTACTTCCAGAGCACGCGGCACGAGGGCTGGAGCCTGGAGGAAGGCATCGTCAAGAGCGGCAGCTTCAGCATCGACCAGGGCGTGGGCGTGCGCGCCGTGGCCGGCGAGAAGACCGCCTTTGCCTATTCGGACGAACTGTCCGAGGCCGCGCTGCTGGATGCCGCGCGCACCGTGCGCACCATCGCCGCGGCGGGGCAGAACAAGCGCATCAAGGTGGCGGGCAAGCCGCGTTATGCCGGCAGTCGCGTGCTCTATGCACCCACCGACCCGATCGCCACGCTGGACAGCGCACAGAAGGTGGCATTGCTGGAGCGGGTGGAAAAGATGGCCCGCGCCAAGGACCCGCGCGTGGTGCAGGTGATAGCGGGCCTGGCCGCCGAGTACGACGTGGTGCTGGTGGCGCGCGCCGACGGCACCCGCGCCGCCGACGTTCGGCCGCTGGTGCGCATGTCGGTGACGGTCATCGCCGAACAGAACGGTCGGCGCGAGGTGGGCACCGGCGGCGGCGGTGGCCGCTTCGGGCTGGGCTACTTCCAGGACGATCTGCTACAGGGCTATGTCGATCAGGCGGTGAATGCCGCGCTGACCAACCTGGAGGCCCGGCCCGCGCCGGCCGGCGAGATGAGCGTGGTGCTCGGCCCGGGCTGGCCCGGCGTGCTGCTGCACGAGGCGGTGGGCCATGGGCTGGAGGGCGACTTCAACCGCAAGGGTTCCAGCACCTTCGCCGGGCGCATCGGCCAGCGTGTGGCGGCCAAGGGTGTGACCGTGCTCGACGACGGCACCATCGCCGACCGGCGCGGCTCGCTCAACGTCGACGACGAAGGCCATGCCACGCAGCGCAACGTGCTCATCGAAGACGGCATCTTGCGCGGCTACATCCAGGATTCGATGAACGCGCGGCTGATGGGCGTCAAGCCCACCGGCAACGGCCGGCGCGAGAGCTATGCGCACGTGCCGATGCCGCGCATGACCAACACCTACATGCTGGCCGGCACGCGGTCGAAGGAAGAAATCATCGCCAGCATCAAGCGCGGCCTGTATGCCACCAACTTCGGCGGCGGGCAGGTCGACATCACCAGCGGCAAGTTCGTGTTCTCCGCCAGCGAGGCCTTCTGGGTGGAAAACGGCAAGATCGCCTACCCGGTGAAGGGCGCCACGCTGATCGGCAACGGCCCCGAGGCGATGACGCGCGTCAGCATGATCGGCAACGACCTGCAGCTCGACACCGGCGTGGGCGTGTGCGGCAAGGACGGCCAGAGCGTGCCGGTGGGCGTGGGCCAGCCGACGCTGCGCATCGACCGCTTGACGGTGGGCGGAACGGCCTGACGGGTGAAGGCGGCCTGGCCCTCTGCGACGAGCGGCCGGCCGCTCAAGCCGCTGCCAGGTGCCCCTGGATCACGCCTACTGTGTTAGTGCCTACTTCTGCGGTAGCGTAACCGCCTTCGAAGGCATATGCGGTCGGCAAACCCAAGCCGGCGATGCGACGGCCGATCTGCGGATAGTCCCTGCCGTTAAGCTTGAAGGCCGAGATCGGGTCCTTCTCGAAGGTGTCCACGCCCAGCGACACCAGCACCGCCTGGGCACCGAAGGCAGCCACACGCGCCAGCGCCACGTCCAGCGCCTGCAGCCAGGTGGCACCGTCGGTGCCGGGTGGCAGCGGCAGGTTCAGGTTGCAGCCGTGGCCCGGCCCGGCGCCGACCTCGTCGGCATGGCCGGCGAAGAATGGATAGTCGTCATGCGGGTCGGCGTGCAGGCTGGCAAAGAAGACGTCGCCGCGCTCCCAGAAGATGGCCTGCGTGCCGTTGCCGTGGTGGTAGTCGACGTCGACCACCGCCACGCGCTGCATGCCATTGTCCAGCAGATGCTGCGCGGCGATGGCCACGTTGTTCAGGTAGCAGAAGCCGCCCATCGCCGCTGCGGTGGCGTGGTGGCCTGGCGGTCGGCAGATGGCGAAGGCGCTGCGTTCGCCGGCCAGCAGATCGGCCGCGGCGGCCAGCGCGCACTGCGCGCTCCAGTACACCGCCGTCCACGTGCCTTCGACGATGCTGCATTCGGCATCCTGCGCAAAGTAGCCCAGCTGCCCATCCACGTGCCGCGGCAGCCGCCGCGGCGTGTCCGCGCCGGCGCGCCAGATCATCGGCAGCGCCGGGTGGCTGCGGCCCAGCGCCGCCCACATCGGCCACGCACGCTGCAGGAACTGCAGGTAGTCCGCGTCGTGCACGGCGGACAGCGGGGCCAAGCCGCGGTCGCGCGGTGCCCGTACCGGGCCGAGCTTCAGGTCGACGAAGCGCTGCCGCACCGCATCGGCCCGCACCGGCAGCTCGAAGCCATCGAGCCATTCTCCGTAGCTGAACTCCTTCAGGCCGCTGTGCAGCCGGTGGTGTTCGGAGAACCAGGCGTTCATGCCTGCGCCTCGCCCAGGTAGTGCGCCAGCGTGAAACTGGCCTCGTGTTCACCGCTGGGCTTGGCGATGCCGCTCAGGCGCAGCACCAGCGCGCCGTCGGCGTCCAGGCGGCCTTGGCAGAACACCAGGCTGCGCGTGCTGCGCAGCACCTGCAGCCGGCCTTCGATCCAAGCGCCTGCGGGGGCCGGCGCAATGAAGTCGCAGCTCAGGTTGACGGTGATCATGTAGCGCGACAGCCCGGTCTGCGCGCTGGCACCCAGCACCAGCAGCATGTCGGCCAGCGTCGTCAGCATGCCGCCGTGGCAGCTGCCGGCGGGGTTGCAGTGCCGGCGCTCGACGCGCAGGCCCAGCCACAGCGCGTCGCCGTCGCGCCGGCCATACAGCGGCCCGCAGGCGTCGATGTAGGGGTTGGGACGCAGCTGCAGCGGCACGAAGCCGTCCGGAATGTGTGCGCTCATGCATTCGCCTCTTGAAGCACCTTGGATCGATGGTAGCCGCACCCCTGGTGCTGCCGCAGAATGAGCGGGCCCTGTCCACCGGCAACGACCATGAACACCCTGCACGAATCCCGCCATGCGCTGGCCACGATCGATGCCGTCGGCATCGGCACGCTGCAGCTCAACGACGCCGGCAAGCTCAACATCGTCGGCAGCGCCGCCATCGCCGACCTGTGCGATGCGCTGCAGGTGCTGGCGGCGCAGCCGGCCCTGCGCGTGCTGGTGCTGCGCGGCAGCGGCGAGCGCGCCTTCATCGGCGGGGCCGACATCGGCGAGATGGCCGGCCTGACGCCGGCCACCGCCGCCACCTTCATCACCCGGCTGGCCGGGCTGTGCGAGGCCGTGGCGCAAATGCCGGTGCCGGTGATCGCCCGCATCCAGGGCTGGTGCCTGGGCGGCGGCCTGGAGGTGGCGCTGGCCTGCGACCTGCGCCTTTGCGACGACAGCGCGATGTTCGGCATGCCCGAAGTCAAGGTGGGCATCCCGTCGGTGATCCATGCCGCCTTGCTGCCGCGCCTGCTGGGCCAGGCGCGCGCCGACTGGCTGCTGCTGTGCTGCGAGAACATCGACGCGGCGCGTGCCGAAACCTGGGGTCTGGTGCACGAGCGTTGTGCCACCGGCCAGCTGGACGGGTTGGTGCAGCAGCGCGCGGCGGCCCTGGCCGCGTTGCCGCCGCAGGCGCTGCGCCAGCAAAAGCGCCTGCTGCGCCATTGGCAGACGGTGCCGCTGGCGCAGGCCGTGCGCGACAGCATCGGCGAGTTTGCGTTGGCCTATGCCACCGGCGAACCGCAAGCGCTGATGGGCGACTTCATGCAGCGCAAGGCGGCAAGGCGGCCGGCCTGAGCCACCGCGGCATGAAGATCTATCTGTCGTCCACCTATGCCGACCTGAAGCAGCACCGCGCCCGGCTGGCCCAGGCCCTGCGCCAGGCCCACTACGAGGTGAAGCTGATGGAGGAATACAGCGCTCACGACGCGCGGGTGGAATTCGCCTGTGCCGGCGACGTGCTGGCCTGCGACACCTCTATGTGGGCCTGTTTGCCTGGCGGCATGGCTACGTGCCGGCCGAAGGCAACCCCGACCGGCTGTCGGTGACCGAGATGGAGTACGCCGCCGCCGGCGCCAAGCCCATGCCGCGGCTGAGCTTCCTGCTGGAAGACGGGGCACGCTGGCCGGCGCCGAAGAAGGACGCCGACCTACGGCCCATCCAGGCACTGCGTGCGAAGCTGAAGCAGCAATGCAGCGGCTACTTCCGCACGGCCGATGAGCTGGCGGTGGAAGTGCTGACTGCCTTGCGCGTGCTGGAGACCACCACCCGCGCCGAGCGGCTGGACGCCGTGCAGGAGATGGTGCGCGCGCAGGGGCTGGGGCCTTCGTACCTGATGAACCTGCGCGACCAGCTGGGCACGCTGGGCGATGCCCCCTTCATCGAACTCCAGCTGGGCCCCACGCCGTGGTGGCACACGCGGCTGGATCTTGTGGCTGCGCTGGCGCAGGAGCGCGTCGGCGCGCACGGCATCGTCTTCGTCAAGGCGGCAGCGCCGGCCGAGGTGTGCCGCCGTCTGGCGCAGCGTTGGCCAGGGCTGCAGGCGGCCTATGCCGCCTTCCGGCAGGAGGCGCCCAGCTTGCAGGACGTGGAAGCGGCGCTGTGGCGCTACCCGTTGCACGTGGCGGCGGCGTTCGGCCAGCCGGAGGAGGCCGCGTACCAGGTGCTGACGGTCGAGGACATCGAGGTCGGGCTGGGCCTGACGGCCCAGGCGGAAGCGGTGGACGTGGCCGACAAGACCCAGCGCTTTCTGCAGCGCGAGATCCTGGGCCGGCGCAGCCCCTGGGTGGCCCTGCTGCGCGACGACCGGATGCAGGGGCTGGTGGATCGGCGCCGGTTGGCGGAGCGGGTGGCGCAGGCGGCGCTGGCGGAGGGGTGAGGCGCGGCCGGAGGGCTTGGTCATGGTGCGTGCGTCGATCACTGCGCGCCTGTGCCCCGTTGCACGGCGCCAGCGTCTGCAGGCCACGGGAGCGCCGCGGGGATTTGGCATGATCCGGGCAGATGTCGAGCGCCCGCGTGATTCCTCCGCCACCTCCCGGCCGCCCGGGGGCCCCTCTAGCCAGTGGCCTGCTCGCGCGCGAACGGCTGCTGCAGCGGCTGGATGACGCAGCCGGATGCTGCGTCTGGCTGTCGGCGCCCGCGGGCTATGGCAAGAGCAGCCTGGCCGCCTCCTACGCCAGCGAACGCGACCGCGCTTGCCTGTGGTTGCGCTTGTCGCCGACGGATGCCGACCCGGCGAGCTTCTTTGCCCACCTCAGCGCCGTCGCCGGCGCGCGTCTGCCGGTACCTCAGGCCGAGCAGCTGGGCGACATGGCGGCTTTCGCGCGGCGCTACTTTCCCGCGCTGTTCGCAGCGCTGCCGCCGCAGGGCCTGCTGGTACTCGACGAAGCCGAATCGGTGGCCGAGCCGCTGCAGGCCGTGCTTGCCGAGGGCGTCGCCGCGCTGCCACCGGCCGTGCGGCTGCTGATCACCTCGCGCGTCCCGCCGCCGCCGGCGCTGGCGCGCGCACGTGTCGAGGGGCGGTTGCTGACCCTTGAGACCGAGGACCTGTCACTGACTCGAGAGGAGATCGCGGCGCTGTTCGTGCAGCGCAGGTCGCCAGCCAGCGACACCGAAGTCGATGCGGTGCATGCGCGCACACTGGGTTGGCCGGCGGCGGTGTCGCTTGCGCTGCTGGCCGGCGGCCGACTGCCAACCGCGGAAGACGCGGTGCTGCGCGACTATTTGCGCCACGAAGTCTGGCCGGGCTTTGACGAGGCGACGCGGCAACACCTGCTGCTCGCGGCGCAGCTGCCCTACGTGAACGCCGCGCTCGAGCGTGCCTGGCCGAGGCTTTGCGGCACGACCACGATGCTGGAGCGCTACGCTCAGCGCGGCCTGTTCGTGCTGATGGAGGGCGGCGACGGAAAGCGACAGGTGTTGCATCCTCTGATCCGGGACTTCGTGAGACACGTCGCCGACGAGGCCTTGCCGGCGGCGCAGCGCGATGCACTGAGGCGCGATGCCGCGCGCGCCCTCGCCGACGCCGGCGACTTCGAGGCCGCCGTGCCGGCTCTGCTGGAGGCCGGCGACTTCGAACGCGCCGTGCCGGCGCTCCTGGGGTTGGCGCCGCGGCTGGTTGCGCAGGCGCGGCTGCGCACGCTCGGCAGCTGGCTGGCGTCGATCCCTGCCGAATGGCGCGCACGCGCACCCGACCTGGACTACTGGAACAGCCAGGTCTGGGTGATGGTCAAGCCTGCCAAGGCGCGCGACATGCTGCTGCGCGCCAAGGCGGGCTATGCCGCACGCGGGGATGCCGCTGGCCGGCTGCGCACGCTGGCGCATCTGGCGTACCTGTCGTTCGTCGACTTTGCGCCCGAGTACCCGATCACACGCTGGCTCGACGAACTCGGCGAAGTCGCGTCCCGCTTCGACGAGCTGCCCAGCGCCGAAGAAAAGGCGCAGGTGGCGGTGACCGTGGTCCATGCGCTGCTTGTCGGCGAGCCGGCGCACCCCGAGTTGCCGCGGTGGCGCCAACGCGCGCTCGACGCGTTGCACGCACCGATCGGACTGCAGTTGCGCGCGCGCGTAGCCTCGGTACTGGGCATCAACCTGCTTTGGAGCGGGCTGTTCGAGCAACTCGGTGCCATGCACGCGCTGCTGGCGCGCAACATCGAAAGACAGGGCTTGACCGACTACGGCCAGCTGGTGTGGGGGCTGGTCGAGCTCGACGCCTGCTGGGCCCAGGGCAGGCTCACGGATGCCCCCGTCGTGCTGCGCCGGCTGCTGGCCACCGCCGAGCAGTGTGGCATCGGGGCGCTCGTCACCTACCACCGGTTGCTTGCCAACGATGCGCAGCTGGCCGCCGGGGATCTGGCCGCAGCCGAGGCCCTGCTCGCCGAAGCCCGCGCGGCGACGCTGCCGTCGCAGGTCACCGAGATCTGGCATACGGCGTTCCAGAGCGCCTGGCTGGCGATCTGGCGCGGCGACACCGCGACGACACTGCGCGAGGCGCACGCCGCGGCGGATGCCGCGCGTGCGATGCGCAGCCCGATGTGCGAGGCCTTCGGCTGGATCGCGCTCGCGCTGGCGCATCGCCAGCGCGGCAGTGTGGACGACGTCACCTCCACGTTGACGACCTTGCGCGTATTGGCCGCGCGCTCCGGCAGCGCCATGGTGGACTTCCACTGCCACGACCTTGCTGCCTGGGTCGCCCGCCGCCATGACGATGCCGTCGTCGAGTCCGCGGCGCTCGCCGAGGCACTTCGCCTCCTCGCCCGCCACGACATGCTTTATCCCGCGTTGGGCACGGATGCGCTGCTCGCCGAGACCGCAGCCGCTGCGCTGGCGCACGGCGTGGAGACGGCCTTCGTGCAGCGGTGGATCCGACGCCGCGGCCTGAAGGCTCCCGCCGACGGCCTGGCCCCGGACTGGCCGCTGACGCTGCGCCTGCGCGTGCTCGGCGGCTTTGAGGTGGCAATCGACGGCCAGCCGCTGACCTTCGAGGGCAAGGTGCAGAAGCGCCCGCTGGAGTTGCTGCAGGCGCTGGCCGTGCACGGCCCGGCTCCGGTGCCGGTGACACATCTGGTGGACGAACTCTGGCCGGAACTCGACGGCGACGCCGCGCGCAAGGCCTTCGACGCCGCCCTGCTGCGGCTGCGCCGCCTGCTCGGCGTGCCCGCCACGGCGCTGCGGCTCGAGGCCGGGGCGGTGCACCTGGATCCGACGGTCATGGGTTGCGACCTGTGGCTGCTGCGGCGGCTGTCGGACCTGCCGGCCGCCGTGCTGCAGGGCAGGCCCACGCTGCAGGCTTGGGCGCAAAGTCATGCCCAGCTTGGCTTGTTGCCGCTGCAGCAGGCCGGGTGGGCCGCTGCACCGCGCCAGCGTCACGCCCGGCGCATGCAGCAGCGCTTCGGCGTGTGTCCGGCCGCAGACGCATAGGCTGCGGCCGGGGCGGCGTCTGTCGGCAACGCGCCGCGTTCAGGCCCGCTGGCGGCGGCGCGCGGCCCAGCCGACCACGCCCAGGCCGGCCAGCAGCAGGGCATAGGTCTGCGGTTCGGGGATGGCGGCAACGGCGTAGGTCGTGCCGGAGCCGATGGCCAGATTCATGCCTGGCGTGACCAGGATGCTTTCCAGGGAAGCCGTGCCGTAGAAGTCCACGCTGGCGTTGTCATCTGCGTCTACGCTCAAAGCGCTGACCAGGCTGTAGCGTTGGCCGGCCACCACGTCGAAAGCCACGCCCATGAAGCTGGTTCCAGGGCCCTCATCCCAGTCGCGGCCGGTGGAGTCTCGGCCCACGATGGCAAAGCCCTCCTGGGTGCGCCGGGTTTCGTAGCTCTCCCCCCACCAGTATTCGATGGTGTCGTCCAGGTTGAACACTTGCACGCTCAGGGTGCCGCTTGCGTCTCCGGAGAACAGATCGTAAGCAGGGCCTTGGAAAGACGGTCGGCTGCTCCCCGCATGCTGCTCCAGTCCAAAATTCAGGATGATCTGGCCGTCCTTGTCCGGGGTGAAAACCTCGGTGTAGATGCTTGAGGCTCCCGCGCTTGACTGCGAATAGCCGGTGATCGAAGACTCCACAGGATCCCAGGCGTCCTGTACTCGGGTTTCGGTCCAGCTACGAGCATTCCAGGCCGCGGCCTCGGCCATGTTGCTGCCGTAGTCGGTTCGGGCCCTGGCGTGGCTGGTGGCCGGCGTGATGTCCGCGAAATAGCTGTAGTTGATCAGCGGCGTGGCCTCGGTGTAGTCGAACGCAGTGGCGCGGCGTTCGGCGCGTGCCACGCTGGTGTCGTTGACGACGGACCTGGTCTGGTTGTCGGGATCGTCTGTCCAGCGCTTGTCGATCTCATTCCTGCATGCCCAGAAGGCCCCCGAGTCAGAACAGGGCGTTACTCGCAAGCTGCCCTTGTAGGTGGACATGGCGCTGGCTGAACTGCGCAGCGTGGGGACGTTTGAGGCGAACTGCAGCAGGCCCGGGGGAGGGTTTTTGCGGAACGTGATGTCATCGGGACCGAGTGTGAGGACCTGTGCCGCCGAGGGGCCTGCGAAGCAGAGCATGACTGTGACGGTCAGCGTGACTGCGACTGGACTCTTGCGGCCGGTGTGAACTTGCATGGTGATCTCCAAGAAGAAAAGACCCGCGGTGCGACCAGGCTGTGCGCGGCTGGCCGCAAGCATCCACAACGGCTCCTTACGGATGACCTACCGATTGGCCAGCCCCCCCGGAACAGGGGGGCAGTTGGCCATGCAGGCGCCCCGGTGCCTCCGCACCGCAGGCCAACCCCGGACTCAAGCCGCCAGCTGCTGCCGGTAGCCCTTCAGCACCTCTTCGCGCAGCACGTCCCAGATGGCCTGGTGCAGCTCGATGAAGCGCGGCTGCGTGCGTACCTCGGCCACGTCGCGCGGGCGCGGCAGGTCGATGGCGAATTCGCCGATCGGGTGCGAGGCCGGCCCGGCCGACAGCACCACCACGCGGTCGCTCATCGCGATCGCTTCATCCAGATCGTGGGTGATGAAGAGGACGGCCTTCTTCTTGGCGGCCCACAGATCAAGGACCTCGTTCTCCATCAGCTGCCGCGTCTGGATGTCCAGCGCCGAGAAGGGCTCGTCCATCAGGATGATGTCCGGGTCCAACGCCAGCGTCTGGGCCAGGCTGGTGCGCTTGCGCATGCCGCCGCTCAGCTGGTGCGGGTAGCGGTCGCCAAAGCCGCCCAGGCCCACGCGCTTCAGCCAGTCCTCGGCCTGGCGCCGCGCCTCGGCCTCGGGCAGGCCGCGGAATTCCAGCCCTGCCATCACGTTGCGCAGTGCGGTGCGCCAGGGCATCAGGCTTTCGGTCTGGAACATGTAGCCGGCGCGCCGGTTGATGCCTTCCAGCGGCTGGCCGAAGACCTGCACCGTGCCGCTGCTGGGCGCCAGCAGCCCGGCGCCCACGTTCAGCAGCGTGCTCTTGCCGCAGCCGGTGGGCCCCACCACCGAGACGAACTCGCCGTCGCCCACCGTCAGCGTCACGTCGCGCACGGCGGTGTAGCGCTGGCCGGGGTCGTCGCGGCTGACGAAGGTGCAGGCGATGCCCTGCAGCTGCAATGCGGGCGGGCTCATCGGCCCACCGCCATCGTGTCGGGCTGCGGCTCGCTGGCGCCGCGCGGCTGCGTGAGCGCGCCGATGGCCCACAGCGCGGCCACCAGCGCCACGCTGCCGGCCAGCTGCTCGGCCAGCGTCATGCGGTGCACATGCCACAGGAACAGGCCCAGCCCCACCAGCACGGCCACGAACAGCGCCACGGCCAGGGCGGCCGCGCGCGGCGAGGTGGGTGGGTCGTAGCGCTGCACGCGCTGGATGTCGAAGGCCGGCTTGGGCCAGCGCGCGGCCACGTCGGCCGGCCGCCAGCCCGGCGGCTCGAGCCAGACGCGCAGCTTGTCGGTCCAGGAGCGCGCGCGCCAGGAATCGAGCGCGAGGTCGCGGTAGACCTGCAGAT
>Ga0105090_10000909_pt1 | contig 15444 bp, 13 predicted proteins | sample PPLLak3March2015_FD_79110 | JGI IMG/M metagenome (GOLD analysis project Ga0105090, IMG submission 79110) | Freshwater sediment microbial communities from Prairie Pothole Lake near Jamestown, North Dakota, USA - PPLs Lake P7 Core (1) Depth... | ecosystem: Environmental > Aquatic > Freshwater >... | reverse complement strand
GGCCGTCATGGCCGCAGGCGTGCATCCGGCCGGCGTGCCGGCTCGCATGGGCGAATCGGTTGTGCTCCGTCATCGGCAGCGCGTCGATGTCGGCGCGCAGGCCCACGGCGCGGCGCGAGTCGCCGTTGCGGACGATGCCCACCACCCCGGTCTTGCCGAGCCCGCGGTGCACGGGGATGCCCCAGCCTTCGAGCGTGCGGGCGATGAGGTCCGAGGTGCGGTTCTCCTCGAAGCACAGCTCCGGATGGGCGTGGATGTCGCGCCGCAGGGAGGCGATGGCCGCGGCGTCGGCCAGTATCGATTCGATCATGCGCATGCGGGTGGCCTTCCGGGTCAACGAGGATCGCGGGTCGGGTCAGGATCGCGCGGCGCGGTGCCGCCGGCGGATCCTGCCTGATCGCGCGTCGCGCCGGCAATGACCGCAGCCGGCGGCCGGACGCTACCGGACCAGGATCCAGTCCGCGAGCCACACGCCGTCGCGGCTGACGTCCGGGCAGCGCGCCGCGATGAAGGCCTGCTGGTTCTCGATGTGCGAGGGAGCGGTTCGGGCGGTCGGACGCTGCATGTTCTGCAGCTTTTCGCGGGCCTCGCGGCAGGTCGGGCTGAGCGCCTCGAACAAGTCGCCGGCGCGCCGTCTCTGCGAGTCGAGCATGGCGGGATCTTCGCTGCAGTTCTCGTCGCGCTCGCGGCTCAGCCGCTCGATCTCCGCCGGACGGTCGCGATCGTGCAGGTACGACCGGTCGTCGCCCGGCCCCGGCTTGTAGACGCGCCACTGCCCGGCGAGCACCTCCAGCTGGTACAAGGCGTCGACGCAACGGTCATCGTCGCGAGCGGCGACTTGGGCCTCGGACACCGTCGGGAGCGGCGGCGGTGCAGCGGGCGATGTCTCCGGAGCAATGGCCGGAGGTGCCTGCACCACGGGGAGCGGCGAGTGCGGCGCCGCGATGACCTCGTAAGCAGTGCCGGCCGGCGGCGGGGTGTCCGTGTAGTGCACCTGCCCCTGCCTGTCGATCCACTTGAAGGTCGTGCCGAGCATCAAGGGGGCCAGCAGGATCAGCATAAGCACCCTCGACCTGGGGTGGCGAGACTTGCGCATGGCATCCCTCCATCGCGATCCATTGTTGCCAGTATTCGAGCCGCGCGGGTCCGGCCGCAATACGGCCCAACCGAGGGAAACGCCCTGCCGCACCGCTCGTCCCTCGCAGCACGGGGGTGGCCGCCGCCCGTCCCGTGAGGTCATGATCGCCCCATGCTCATCGCCTACACACGAGCGGTCAGCCCGACCCTCGCCGACTGCGAACTCACCCACCTCGAGCGCCAGCCGCTGGATGCCGCCCGCGCCGCCCGAGAACACGTGGCCTACGAGACCCTGCTGACCCAGCTCGGCGCGACGGTGCGCCGACTGCCTGCCCAGCCGGCGCTGCCCGACGCGGTATTCGTCGAGGACACCGCCGTCGTCCTCGAGGAGATCGCGGTCATCACGCGTCCCGGCGCCGCTTCGCGACGCCCCGAGACCGCCTCGACCGCCGCCGCCCTCGCCGCCCACCGGCCGCTGACGCACATCGATGATCCGGGAACGCTCGACGGCGGCGACGTGCTGGTGGCGGGCCGCCGCGTTTTCGTCGGACTGTCCTCCCGCAGCAACCGAGCCGCGATCGACCAGCTGGCCCAGGTGTTGCGACCCTTGGACTACGAGGTGGTCCCGGTCGGCTTCGGCGGCTGCCTGCACCTGAAGTCGGCCGTCACCCGGGTGGCCGACGACCTGCTGCTGCTGAACCCGCAATGGGTGGATCCCGCGGTGTTCGTGGGACACCGGGCCGTGGCCGTGGACCCCATGGAACCGCATGCCGCCAACGCCCTCGCGCTCGGCGGCTCGGTCATCCATCCGCTGCATTTCCCCCGCACGCGCTCCCGCCTCGAAGCCGAGGGGCTGCGCGTGGCGCCAGTCGCGATGTCGGAGCTCGCCAAGGCCGAGGCAGGCGTGACCTGCTGCAGCCTCATCCTCGGGCCGGCCTGAGCCGATCGGCCAATCGCCGCCGCTTCTTGCGCCACCTCTCAGTTTTGCCGCGCAACGATTCTCCTTATGTCACTCCAGCACTTAGGCTCGGCAAGTGTCATTTTCATGAGTCCCGATGGACCCCTCGACCGGCCAATCCCCTTCGGGTGCCAGAACGCAGCCCCGCGCAGCGAAGCGCAGGTCGTTGCAGGCCAGCTATGAGGCGCTGCCGTTCGCCGAGCAGTTCCGCCTGAACGCGGCCGCGGCCGTGGTGGCGGCCGTGCTCGCCTTCCAGTTCGTCGGCGCCCTGTGGGACACGCGACGCGCACGCGATGAGGCGCTCGATCTCGCCGAGGCGCGGGTGAGCGCCATGGCGATGCGGCTCGAGCAGGCAGGCGGCGGCGCGCTGGACGACCTGTCGGGTCACCCGGAGCTGCTGTCGGCCACCTTCAGCCTCGAGGGCGGCGAGGTCCTCGAGCGCTACGTGCGCGGCGACCGAGCCGACCGCGGCGCACCCGACTGGACCTCGCGCCCGCCGGGCTGGTGGTACGGGCTAAGGTCCTACCTGGCGCTCGCACCGATCTATGTCGGCAGCACCGTGCCGCTGGGGCCGCTCACCGGCAACGTCAGCGTTGTGGTGGACCACCGCCACGTCTGGCGGGCCGCCTGGGCGCGCCTCGTGCAGACGCCGGTGGCGATCCTGTTCGCCGTGCTCGCAGTGTGGCTCGCGACCGGAGTGCTGCGCCGTCAGATCGACGAGCGCATCGCTCCGCTGGCCGACGAGATCGCGGCCGATGCCGCGAGGCGCGCCGGCAGGCACGGACACATCGACATCGACTCGGGACTCGCCGCCATCTCGGCGCGCTTCCAGGCGATGAAGGAGAAGATGGCCCGGTACGATCGCGACCTCGTCGAGACGCGACACGCAGCGGGCCGCCGCATTCTCGAACGCACGAGGGAAATCGAGGAAAAGCTGCGCAAGTCCGAGGCCGTGATGCGCTCCAAGGACGAATTCCTCGCCAACATGAGCCACGAGATCCGCACCCCGATGAACGGGGTGCTGGGCATGGCGGAGCTGCTGGCCGGCACCGACCTCGACAAGCGCCAGCGGCGCTTCGTGGACTCGATGCGCGCCGCCGCCGAGACGATGATGCAGATCATCAACGACATCCTCGACGACTCGAAGATCGAGGCCGGCAAGATGGAACTCGTGCTCGAGCCGTTCGACGTCCGCGATCTCGTCGAGCAGGCCGCGCTGCTCTACGCGGGGCGCGCCGAGCGCAAGAAGCTCGAGATGATCTGCCGCATCGAGCCCACCGTGCCGAGCGTGGTGATGGGCGACCTGCTGCGCATCCGGCAGGTTCTCGGCAACCTGCTCTCGAACGCGGTGAAGTACACCGAGAGCGGGGAAGTGGAGCTGCGCGTCGGCCTCGACAACCTGCGCGACGGCCAGTGCCGCCTGCACTTCAGCATCCGCGACACGGGGCCCGGCATCCCGGAGTCCGACCAGAGCGGCGTGTTCCAGGCCTTCACCCAGCTCGGCGGCACCTCGCGCCTCGGCGGCACGGGCCTCGGCCTGTCCATCGCCAACCGGCTGGTGCGCCTCATGGGCGGCGAGAAGATCGACCTGCGCAGCGAGGTGGGCCGCGGCAGCACCTTCTCGTTCGTGCTCCCCTTCGAGGTCCGCGAGGCGGCCCCGGTTCCGAACGCCGCGAGCGACGAGTTCAGCGGGCTGCGCGTGCTCGTCGTGGACGACAACTCGACGAGCCTGCTGCTGCTCGACGAGATGATGGCGAACTGGTCGGCCGAGGTCACGCCGCTCAATCGCGCCAAGGCGGCCATCGAGCGCATGCGAGAAGCCGCCACGCGCGACCGGGCGTTCGACGTAGTGCTGCTCGACCACAACCTGCCCGACGCCACGACGGAGCAGATGCTGCGCACGATCCGGCTCGAGCCGGCCCTTGCCCAGACCTACGTCGTGCTGCTCAGCGCGCTCGCCTTCGATCCGTCGTTCGAGGGCGGTCGCGCCATCGCCCCGGACGCGACCATCGGCAAGCCGGTGCGCCAGCAGCTGCTGTGCAACGCCCTCGCCGCATCGCGGCAGCCGCGCGTCCAGGCGGTCGCCGAGCCGCCCCCGTCGGAGAGCAAGCCGGCGCCGGAGCCGCGCCGCACGGCCTCACTGGGCCTGCGCGTGCTGGTCGCGGACGACAACGCCATCAATCGCGAAGTGGCCGTCGCGATGCTCGACGTCCTCGGCTGCAGCGCGGTCATCGCTGGCGACGGACGCGCCGCCGTGGCCGAGGCGCACCGGGAGCGCTTCGACGTCATCCTCATGGACTGCCAGATGCCCGGCATGGACGGTTACGCGGCGACGGCGGCGATCCGCGCGGATGAGCGGCGTCGCGGCGTGGCTGCCACGCCGATCGTCGCACTGACAGCGAACGTGCTCGCCCGGGACCGCGAGCGGTGCCTCGCCGCCGGCATGAACGGCTTCCTCGCCAAGCCCTTCAAGGCGGAACAGCTCGCCGAACTCCTGGAGCCCATCGTCGCAGCGCGCAGCGCCGGGGTCCCGGCGTCGGACGCAACGCCGGAACCCGAGCCGCCGCTGAGCGCTACCGAGGTCGCCGCCGTGCTCGAGTCGCCCGCGACCGGCCAGGAGACGGCCGTCCGGCTGATGGTGCTCGACCCGGAGCAGGTGCTCGCCATCCGGGGCCTCGGCAAGCCGCAACTCTTCGAGCGGCTGTGCGAGGCGCTGTTCGCCTCGGCGAGCGAGGCGTTCTCGCGCATCGACGACGCGCTCGCCGCAAACCGTCTCGACGACCTCGCCGAGGCCGCCCACGCCCTCAAGTCCCCGGTCGCGAACCTCGGTGGCCGGCGTCTCGCCGAGATGCTCGAGCGCTGCGAAACCCTCGCGCGCGGTGGCGGCGACCTCGCAGCGATGCGCCGCATCGCCACCGGGCTGAAACCCCACTACGCCGCACTGGTTGCGGCCCTGCAGGCAGAAATGCGCCGCGCCGCCGTCAGCTGAAAAGGACCCGATCCATGAACCCGAGCAAGACCACGACCATCCTGATGGCTGACGACGACCCGTCGCACCTGATGCTGACCGAGGCGGCGCTGGCCGGCGCCGGCTTCATGGTCCACACGGCAGCGGACGGTGCGGAAGCCGTGGAGCGGTTTGCGGAGCTGAACCCCGACTGCGTCGTCCTCGACGTCCAGATGCCCAGGATGACCGGCATCGAGGCTTGCCGCGCCATCCGCCAGCAGGCGGGCAACCGACTCGTGCCTGTGCTGATGCTGACCGGACGCAACGACCTGACGGCCATCAGCGACGCCTACGCCTCCGGTGCGAGTGACTTCGCCCAGAAAGGCCTCAACCCGCGGCTGCTGGTCGAGCGCGTGCGGTTCCTGCTGCGCGACCGCGAACTGCGGGAGGAACTTCGGTCGAGCCAGTCGAAGCTGCTGCTCGCCCAGCGCATCGCGCGGGTCGGGCACTGGGAGCTTACAGGCGACGGCCGGACCCGGAATTTCTCGCCGATGGTGGGAGAGTTGCTCGGGCTCGACGCGGCCCGCCTCGATCGATACGAGGAATTCGTTGCGCTGCTCGACCCGGCCGAGCAGGAAACCGTGCGGTCCGCGTTCGTCGCCTGCGCGACCGGCAACGGCGGGTTCGGTCTCGACCATCGCGTGCGGACCGCGGACGGCTCGACGGCCTGGCTGCACCAGGAGGCCGAGCTCGTCGAGGGCGCGGGAGGCGCGGACGAAGGCGTCGTGATCGTCACGCTGCAGGACCTGACACGATTGCACGCTGCCGAGGAGTCCGTGCGCCGGCTCTCGTACTTCGACGCGGCAACCGGCCTGCCCAACCGCCGCCATTTCTGCGAGGAAGCGGCACGGGCGCTCGCCGAGAGCGACGGCAGCGTCGCCGCGGCCGTCGTGGCGTTCCGCGTGCACGCCTTCGATCGCATCGCGCAGGCCCAGGGCCGCGATTTCGGGGAGCGGCTCATCGCCGAGGCAGGCAGGCGCGTGGAGGAGGAACTCGGTCGCATCGCCCAGGGCCGGACGATCCTGTGGAGTGCCGGCCAGTCGCCGGTCTGCCGCACCGCCGACGGTGAACTGGCCGTGCTGGTGCGCAGCCGCGAGAGCGCGGATCACTTCGCGACCGTGACCCGCGCGGTGCTCGAGTCGCTGTCGGCGAGTGCTCTGCCGGCGGACTCGGGATTCACGCCGGCGATCAGCGCCGGCGTGGCCCTGGCCGGAGCGGACGGCGCGGACGCCGACCAGCTGCTCGGCAAGGCCCACGCGGCGGCCGAGACGGCCACCGTGCCGCGCACCTGCACCTTCTTCTCGCCGGTGCCGCAGGCGCGGCTGCGCCGCCGCCTGCAGATCGAGTCGGCACTGCGCGCGGCCGTGGGGCGCGGCGAACTGCAGCTCCAGTTCCAGCCTCGCGTCGCCGTGGACACCTTCGAGACGACCTGTGTCGAGTGCGTCGTGCGCTGGGATCACCCGGAATTCGGGTCGCTGACTCACGACGAGTTCGCCGCGATTGTCGACGAGTCGGGCGTCGGCGAGGACATCGGCCGCTGGGCCATCGACGAGGCCTGCCGTCGACTCGCTGGCTGGCGCGATCACTACGAGCGGAAATTCCTGGTGTCGGTCGGCATCGGCGGACGCCAGCTGCGCGACCCTGGCCTCGCGCACACGGTACGCAGCGCGATCGAGCGGCATCGGCTGCCGCCCGCGGCCCTGCAGCTCGAGGTCTCCGAGGCGAGCCTGATCGACGCCCCGGACTCCGCCCGCGCCATGCTTGCGGAGCTTCACGGATACGGCGTGCGCATCGGCCTCGTGGATTTCGGCACCGGGCACTCCTCGCTCGGCCACATCCGCCGGGTGCCGTTCGCCTCGATGAAGCTCAACCCGGCGCTGGTCGCCAACCTCTACATCGACCCGTGGACACAGGGCGTGACCGCCGCGGTGGTCGCAATGGCGCGCGCGATGAACATCCGGGCCGTCGCCGACCACATCGACGACGCGGCAACGCTCGACATGTTGCGCGCGCTCGGCTGCGACGAGGTCCAGGGCCGCCACGTCTCATCGCCCATGAAAGCGCGGGAGTTCGAGCACTGGCTCGAGACCGGTGGCGCCCTGCACCTCGCCCGGGACAGCGCCGCGGAGATCACCCGGGTGCTGCAGGGGATCGAAGTTTCCGATGACGACCTGACCATGACGGGATAGCCTCGGGGGCGTGAACTCCCCCTGGCTGCTCGCCTTGCTGTTCATTGCGTGCCTGGCCGCGCTCGGGCGGCTCGTCCGCGCCGTGCTGGGCATGCTGCGCGCCGCCCGACTCTGCGACGTGCCGCTGCTCGAACGCCAGGAGGTCGAATTCCCGGCCGCGGGCCGGGTGGTGCTGTGCATGGAAGGCCCGCGCTTCACGCCCAGGTTCCGCAGGCTGGACTACGAGCTGCGGCTGCCCGGCGGCGCCCCGGTCGCCGGCCGCCCCATCCTCTATCGCACCGTGACGTCCGGGCTCTCCAGGGCGCGGGTGACGCTCAGGACCATCGACCTCCCGTTCGCCGGGCGTTACCTGCTCGAGATCCGCGGGCTCGAGCCGCCGGACGTCGGCGCACCGCAGCACCGGATCGTGTTCATGCGGCCGCACCTCGCGCGCAGCGTGATGCTCGTCGTGGGGATCACGCTGGCGTCCATGCTCGCCATCGCAAGCCTGGTGCTCTTCCTGCTCGCGGTGATTCCGACGGCCGCCGCGATCGATCCCGGACGCGCCACCGGGTACGTCGAGATCGACGGCGAGCGCATCGAGCTGCGCGAAGCCTTCGCGCACCTGCACCGCAACGCGGACGGGCGGTTGTCGTTCACGCCGGAACTGCGAATCGTGCTGGCCGATCGCGAGGTGCCGCAGCCCTCGCTGGCGGGACTCGAGGCGCTGCCCGTGCTCGAGTTGGCACGCACCGGCCAGGTCCGTGGCCTGCTGATCCGGCTCGATCCTGACGAGCCCGGCACCGTGTGGGTGACGCTGCTGGTTCCACCGCAGGCCACGGACGGGTCGCTCGTCACCCTCCGCTACGGCAGTCCGGACGCCGGCGTCGTCCGGCAGCTGAAACTCTCACCGACGCGCGTGGGCGGGACCGTCAGTTGTCCCGCCACCTCGGAACTGAAGTGCTCGGTTCAGTTCAGCGCGCCCGTGTTCAACGAGTGAGCGCCGTCGCACCGGCCCCACCAAGGAATCCCATGCTCGCCGCCCTGACTGTCCTGCTCGTCTATCAACTCGTGGGCGAAATCCTCGTCGTCGCGTTGCGCCTGCCGGTGCCCGGCCCCGTCGTCGGCATGGCCCTGCTGTTCGCCTCGCTGATCCTGCGCGGTCGCGTGGCTGCGGATCTCGGCAGCACGGCGAACGGCCTGCTGCGCCACCTGTCGCTGCTGTTCGTGCCGGCCGGCGTCGGCGTGATGGCGCACCTCAGCCGGCTCGCCGGCGAGTGGCTGCCGATCACGGTCTCGCTGGTGCTCAGCACGCTGCTCACCGTTGCCGTGACGGCGCTCGTCATGCGGGCGCTGCTGGGCCGCCGCGCGCAGGATCGCCAGCCGTGACTCCGCCTCTCGCCGAGCTCTGGGTCTACCTCTCGGCCACGCCCCTGCTGTTCCTGACGCTCACCCTGGTGGTCTACCAGGGCGCGTATTGGATCTACCGGCGCGGGGGCTTCCACCCGCTGCTGAACCCCGTCGCGATCTCGGTCGCGGTGCTGGTGGCCCTGCTCCAGCTGACCGGGACGCCGTACGAGACGTACTTCGGCGGCGCGCAGTTCGTGCACTTCCTGCTCGGCCCGGCCACGGTGGCCCTGGCCGTGCCGCTGTACGCGCAGCTGGGCAAGCTCAGGCGCGCACTCTGGCCGATCGTCGGGGCGCTTCTGGCGGGCGCCGTGACCGCGCTCGTGTCCGCGGTGGGGATCGCGTGGGCCCTGGGCGCGAGCGATCTCACCCTGCTGTCGATCGCGCCGAAGTCCGTCACCACGCCGATCGCCATGGGCATCGTCGAGCGCCTCGGCGGCCTGCCCTCGCTGACGGCCGTCCTCGTGGTCTGCACCGGCATCATCGGCGCGGTCGGCGCGAAGTACGTGCTCGACGCGCTGCGCATCACCGACCACAGCGTGCGCGGCTTCGCGCTCGGCACGGCCGCGCACGGCATCGGCACCGCGCGCGCATTCCAGGAAAGCGAGGAAGCGGGCGCGTTCTCGGGCCTCGCCATGGGGCTCAGCGGACTCGTCACGGCGGTGATCTTCCCGATCGGCGTGTGGCTGGTGCGTGCGCTGTCCTGAAGCCCGTGACTGCGGCAACGAGGCGACAGGCTGGCTTGGTATGATCGGCCAAACCGAGCAGCAAGTACCCGATGTCACTCATTTCCCGCATTTTCGGAAAATCACCCCCCGCGGCGGACGGCACGGCCGACAGCAGGCCGGACGTCCCCGTGGAGCCCACGCCGCGGCCCGATCCCGAGGCGCGGACGCGCGAGGAGGAAGCGAGCCTGTCGCAGTCCCTCGAGGCCGGCGACATGGCCGCGGTCGGCCGGTGGGTGCTCGAGGGCAGCTCGACCCGCATCCGCCAGAAGGCGGCCCAGCACATCACGGATCCTGAGCAGCTGCGCGAACTGATCCGGGCGACCCGCCACGGGAACGACAAGACCGTCCATCGCATCCTCACCGACAAGCGGGATGAACTGCTTGCCGAGGCCCGTAGGCTGGAGCGGCAGCGGGAGGAGGTCGACGCGGCTATGGCCGCCATCGCGCGCCACGCCGCCCTGCCCTGTGACGCGTCGTATGCAAGTACCCTCGAACAGCTCGAGGCGCGCTGGCGCACGCTCGAACAGCACGCGGGCGCAGAGGTCCAGGCCGAGGTCACTCGGCAGCTCCAGCGTGCGCGCGAGGCCCTGGAGAGTCATCGCCAGGCGCTCGAGGCGGCGGCGGAGCAGAAGCGACTGGCGGCCATGGCTGCGGAGGAGGCGCGGCGCCAGCGGGACCTCGAGACGCAGGCCGCCGCAGCGGCAGCTGCCGAACAGGCGCGTACGCTCGAGGCCGAGCGCCAGGCGGAGCGCGAGGCCCTGCGGGCAGCGCGGGCCACGGAGGAAGCCGAGGTACGTCACCTGCTGGGACTCCTCCGCCAGGCGCAGACGGCGCTCGAGCACGGCGGGACGGCACGTGCTGCCCGGCTGCGCGAAGCCATCGCGGAGAAGCTGCCGCAGGCGCCGGCATTGCCCGAGTGGTATGCACGCCAGGTGCAGCAGGTCGACGAGCGGCTCGAGGAACTGAAGGACTGGAAGACCTTCAGGGTGGTGCCCAAGCGGGCGGAGCTGATCGAGCGGATGCAGGCGCTGGTCGGGGCCGACATGTCACCGGAAGAACTCGCGCGGCAGATCCGCCGGCTGCGGGACGAGTGGCGGACCCTGCACCGTGGCGCGGGCGAGGACCCCACGCCGGAATGGCAGCAGTTCAACGAAGCCGCCGAGCGCGCCTACGAGCCCTGCCGCGAGCACTTCGCCCGGCAGGCGGAACAGCGCAAGGAGAACCAGGCCCACCGCGAGGCGCTGCTTGAACGCCTGGCGGCCTTCGCGGCGCAGCAGTCCGGCGAGCAGCCGGAGTGGTCCCTGATCCGGCAGGTCATCTTCGAGGCGCGCAACGAATGGCAGCAGTACGCGCCGGTGGACCAGGCGGTGGTGAAGCCGCTGCAGGCACGGTTCCACGCGCTGCTCGGCGAGCTGCAGGCGCGCCTCGATGCCGAGTACGCCCGCAACGTGCAGGCGAAGCGCGACATCATCGCCCGCGCCGGGGAGCTCGCGACGCTCGAGGACACGCGCCAGGCCATCGAGGAAGCGAAGAGCCTGCAGCGCAGCTGGAAAACCGTCGGCCCCGTGCCGCGAGCCCAGGACAACGCGCTCTGGGAGGCGTTCCGGCGCAACTGCGACGCCGTGTTCGAGCGCAGCTCGCAGGCCTGGGCGGCGCACGGCGCGGCCCTCGACGCCAACCAGGCCCGCGCCAGCGGCCTGTGCGAGGAGCTCGAGCGCATCGCGGGGCTGACCGGCGAACCGCTCGCGTCCGCGGTCAAGCAGGTGGACGAACTGCACGCCGAGTTCGACGCCCTCGAATTGCCACGCGCGTCGGCGCGCGCCCTGGGCCAGCGATTCCGGCAGGCTGCCGACCGCTACGCCCATGCCATGCGTCGGAACCGCGAGGAGGCCGCGCGCCGCAGCTGGACCGACCTCTTTGAAGCCGCCGCCCAGGTCCGTTCGTATGCGCTCGCAACCGCACTCGACCGCTCGCCAGACGAATGCGAGGCACTGCGGGCATCCGCGGCGTCGGCGGTCGCCGCACTCGAGCACGCGCCGAAGGGGATGCGTGCCGCCCTCGAACAGCAGGTCGAGAAGATCGCCGCCGGCAAGGCCAGCGCCGACCTCGCGGCCAACGAGACGGCACTGCGGCTGCTGTGCGTGCGTGCGGAGCTGCTCACGGACACGCCGACGCCGGAAGAAGACCTGCCGTTGCGGCGCGAATACCAGATGCAGCGCCTCGTCGCTTCCATGGGGCACGGCGAACGCCCCACGCCCTCGGACCTCGACGAGCTGGCGCGCGCGTGGCTCGCGGTGGGCCCCGTGGAGACGGCCGTCCACGATGCGTTGTTCGCCCGGTTCGAGCGCTGCCGCCGCGGCAGCACGAGCTGACGATCGATCGCGCCGCGCCGCAGGGGGGAGCCCGACGTGATTACCCTGTTTCACCACCCGAAGACCCGCTCGACGCGCTTCATCTTCCTGCTCGAGGAACTCGAGGCGCCCTACCGGCTGCAGCGCGTCACGATGCGCCGATCGGACGGCACCGGTGCCGTCGATCCGGCCAATCCCCACCCCCACGGCAAGGTGCCGGCGATCTCCGACGACGGCATCGTGGTGTTCGAATCGCCGGCCATCGCGCTGTACCTAACGGATCGCTTTCCGAAGAATCGCCTCGGCCCGCTCGCGGATGACCCCGCACGCGGCGCCTACCTCTCGTGGCTGTGCTACTACACGAGCGTGCTCGAGCCGGCATTCATGTCGAAATTCATGAATACAGACGTTCCCCGCGGAACCGCGGGCTGGGTTCCGGTGGACGAAGCCATGGGCACGGTGATCGGGCTCCTGTCCCGGGGGCTCTACATCCTCGGCAAGCACTTCAGCGCGGCCGACGTGCTGTACGGCACGACGTTCGCGATGTTCGGCGAGAGCCCGCTCATGCCGAAGTCCCCGGTCGTCCATGACTACGTGCAGCGGATCGTCACCCGCCCCGCGTTTGCACGCGCTCAGGCGCTGGACGACGGCGGATGAGAACTCGCTGAACGGCTCAGCCGCCCGGCTCTGCGGGGCGCGGCGTCGGGCATTGGCGCTCAAGCGCGCCTGTTAAGATCGGCCAAACGATCAAGGGGGGGGGGGCATCATGAACGCGACAACCGACAAGGTCCCGCGCCATCTGTGGATCGTCGGCGCGCTCACGCTGCTGTGGAATGCCGTGGGCGCCTTCGACTACGCCGCCACGCAGTTCCGCATCGAGGCCTATATAAGCCAGTTCACGCCCGAACAGCTCGAGTACTTCTACGGCTTCCCTGCCTGGGCCGTCGCCTCGTGGGCGATCGCGGTGTGGAGCTCGCTGCTGGGTTCCCTGAGCCTGCTGCTGCGCAAGGCCTGGGCGGTGTGGCTGTTCGGCCTCGCCCTCGCTGGCATGGTGCTCACGTTCATCTACAACTTCCTGCTGTCCGACGGCCTGTCGATGATGGGCACGGGCGGTACGATCTTCACGGCCGTCATCTGGACCGTCGCGATCTTCCTGTTCTTCTACGCGCGGGCCCTGACGAAGCGCGGGGTGCTGCACTGAGGCGCAGGGTCACTTCTCGCTGTCGCTAAACCCTGCGCAGCATCAGCACGTTGCCGGCGACCGCCAGCGCCGCGCCGATGAGCGTCAGTCCGTCCGGACGAAAGGCCTCGAAGGCCATCGACACCAGGAGCGCCAGCAGCGGCGTCATGACGCCAATGGTGCCGGCGGGCCCGGGGCCGATGCGTTCCTGCAGCGTCAGGAAGCAGGCAAAGGTGAGCACCGAGCCGGCCAGCGCCAGGTAGAAGAGCGACAGCCACCACGAGGCAACCGCCGGCAGCGCAAAGCTCTGGCCCTGCAGCATCGCCACGAAAACGCACACGGCTGCACCGTAGAGCATGCCGAAGCCGAGCGCCGGCCAGAACGGCAGTCCGCGCGACCGGTTGCGGCTGGCCGCGAGCGCGCCAACCGCCGAGAGCAGCACCGCGCCCACGGTGTAGAGCGCACCGAGCGCGGCATCCCGGTCGCCCGCCGCACTGCCGAACTCGCGCCAGAACATCAGCGCGACGCCCGCGAGCCCGAGCAGGCCGCCGGCAACAAAGCGTGTCCCGACGCGCTGGCCAAAGAGCGCGTGGGCACCGAGCCCAGTGACCAGCGGCGAGGCCGAGTACCCCACCGCCACGAGGCCCGACACGATGTGCTTCTCGGCGTGGTACACGCAGATGTACGAGACACCGTAGAGGAAGACGCCCTGCAGTGCGAACAGCGCGTGGTCGCGCGCGGTGAAGCGCAGGCCGATGCCCCGCCCGGCACACAGTGCAAGCACCACGCTGCCGGCCAGCCCGAAGCGCAAAGCCACGCCGACCTCCGGTGCCGTGTGCCCGAGCTGGAACGTGATGGCGTACCAGGTCGTGCCCCACGTGAGTACGCAGATCGCGAAGAGCTGCCAGTTGCGGAGGCGGTGCATAGGCGCAGGGGCGTCAGTCGGGGACGGGGGGCGGGCGGCGCAGTTTAGCTGTGCCGCGTGATGGTCGGGACCGTAGTCGCTCGATCCGCCCAGGATGGGCGACTCGCCTTAGGGTCGCGCGACGAGAAACCGTCGTGCCGTGGATTGGGGTCCATGAAGTGGGGCCCCGCCCGTCCCAGGAGCGCTTGCTGTGACCTCCATCACGTCCCGACAGCCCGCGTTTGCCGCGGGCCTCCCTGCCAGCGCAATGTCACCGGCGCCGACTCTGCCGCCGCCGCGGCCATGGAGACGCCATGCGAACGATCGCCTGCCTCGTGACGGTGACGACCCTGCTGCTCACGGCCTGCTCGACCTCGATGACCAAGGACGAGTGCCGCACGGTCGACTGGCGCACCGTGGGCTACGAGGACGGAGTCGCCGGCCGCCCCGGCGACCGCATCGCCCGCCACCGCAAGGACTGCGCCGAACACGGCGTCACGCCCGATCTCGACGCCTACCTCGCGGGACGCGCCGCGGGCCTGCGCGAGTACTGCCAGCCGAACAACGGCTATCGCGCCGGCGTCACGGGCGAGACGTACTACGACACCTGCCCCGCCGACCTCGCCCCGGCCTTCCTCGCCGCCTACGAGTCGGGCCGCGAGCTGTACATACGCGAGCGACGCGTCGCCGACGCAGACCGCGCGATCGAATCCCGCCGCGCCGAGATTGCCCGGCTCGAGAGCTCCATCGCGAGCCGCGCCTTCGTGCTCGCGAACAACACCGCCACGCCCGAGGAACGCACGCAGGCGCTGCTCGACACCCGCCAGCACGCCGAGCGCATCGGCCGGCTCAAGTCGGAGATCAGCGGGCTCGAGCAGGAGCGGGCGCGATATGCGCAGGAGCTCGAGGTGTATCGGAGTACGGTGGCCGCGCGGTAGCGCGGAGCCAGGAACTCATCGAGGCCGCTGCCGTGCCCGAGGTAACCGATGAGTTTCCGATGTGCTTGGCTGGCGTGCAGCGCTACGATAGCGGCAAACCCGGCCAGACAATCGCGAAGCGTCCACCACATGCCCCCCCACGACCTCTCCTGCCCCAGGTGCTCCGCCCCGCTCTCCCGAGTGCTGATCGGCGGAGCCGGCGTGGACGTCTGCGAGTCCTGCGGCGGGCTGTGGCTCGACCGCCTCGAGCTCGCGCGGTTCGAGGAGCCCGACAGCGTGCTCGGCGAGGCCCTGCTCGCGCACCTGAGCCAGTTCCCCGTGACGATCGTCGATCGCTCGGTCCGGTTGCACTGCCCGCGCCATCCCGAGGTCGTGATGATGCGCCGCCCCTTCTCGCGCGCGTACCCGGTCGCAATCGACGAGTGCCCGGAATGCGGCGGCCTCTGGCTGGACGCGGACGAGCTGGCGCAGATCCGCCGCTAGCATCGAGCGCGACGGTCATCGGTCGTCATGAATATCGGGGAAAAAGCGGTTGCGAGCGCCTGCCTGCTGCTGCTCGCGGCCGCATTGACGGGCTGCATCTCCAAGCGCGTCGTCGAGCAGCCCACCTGCTCGGCTTTCGAGCCTCGCCTCGTCGAGCCGGGTCCCGTGCCTCTGCGGGAGGAGATCAACGTGCTCGCGCTGTCGGCAGGCGGTCCGTGGGGCGGGTTCGGCATGGGCTTCGTG
>Ga0105090_10000908_pt1 | contig 15445 bp, 14 predicted proteins | sample PPLLak3March2015_FD_79110 | JGI IMG/M metagenome (GOLD analysis project Ga0105090, IMG submission 79110) | Freshwater sediment microbial communities from Prairie Pothole Lake near Jamestown, North Dakota, USA - PPLs Lake P7 Core (1) Depth... | ecosystem: Environmental > Aquatic > Freshwater >... | reverse complement strand
CTGAAAATATCAAACAAACGTTTTGATCGCCCGGCGGATTTTGATGGGCGAGCTTACCTGAAACAGTCGTTCGGTATCTGGAATGTGGCTGGCGACCATTCCCGGCAATTGGTGCGGGTGGAGCTGAAGAACTACGCGGCAAGGCTGGCCCAGGAGCGCCGCTGGCACCCAACGCAGGAACTCCAGTTGCTCAATACGAAGGGCACTCGGGTGGAAGTGCGGTTTGAGGTGGGCCGACTGGAAGAGGTCATGCGCTGGGTGCTGGGCTTCGGCAGGCAGGCAAAAGTGCTGGCCCCGCCTGAATTGGCGCGGATGGTGCGCGATGAGGTGAAGGCGATGGGCGGCGACTGAGAATTTTTTGCTGGCGCTGGCTTTGCCTGACTCATGGACAAACCTTTTTCTGCGGTTAGAATCCGGCCATGCGTTTGACCACTTCCCTGTTTTTCAGTCTTGCAGCCGTCGTTTTCGCGGCAACAGAACCCCCGAAAGCGGAGGAATCGGCCGCCAAGGAAACATCTTCCACCAAGCCGCCGGAAGCCGTGGTTCGCGAGGCCAAGGTGACGATTGGCGGCAAGGAAATCCCGTATCGGGTGACGACCGGCAAGCTGCAGCTCAAGCAGGAGGACGGCAAGGCGCGGGCCTCGATTTTCCACGTCAGCTACGAGCGCAGCGATGTGAAGGATGTCACCCGGCGACCGGTGATGTTCGCCTTCAACGGCGGGCCGGGCTCATCGGCGGTGTGGCTTCACATCGGCGTGCTGGGACCGAAAATCATCCAACTCCCCGGTGACGGGACCACCGCGCCGCCGCCGCCGCTACTGGTGACGGACAATCCGCAGAGCATTCTGGATGTGTGCGATCTGGTGTTTGTGGATCCCGTATCCACGGGCTACAGCCGCGCGGAAAGTGATGTCAAGCCCGCTGAGTTTCACGGCTTGGACGAGGATGTGGAGTCGGTGGGAGACTTTGTGCGCCGGTGGATCAGTGAGCACGACCGCTGGGCGTCGCCGAAATACCTGCTGGGCGAATCCTACGGCGGCATCCGTTCGGTGGGTTTGGCCCAGCACCTGCAATCCCGTTATGGGATGCACCTCAATGGTGTGGTGCTACTCTCCTCGTTGCTCGATTTTGCGACGATCCAGCCGGCTCCGGGCAATGACCTTTCCCATCTGGTTTTTCTGCCGGCATTCACCGCAGCGGCGCATTTTCATGGAAAAATCAGCGGCGAGCGCGAGGCGCTGATCCGCGAGAGCACGGGATTTTCCTTCGGCAGATACGCCACCGGCCTGCTCAAGGGCAGCGATCTGGGCGATGATGAGCGCAACGCCCTGGCGGCGGAACTCGCGCGGTTCACTGGCATTTCCGCGCAAAAGTGGCTGGATCACAATCTGCGGATCAGCCCGTTTGTTTTCCGCAGCGAGTTGCTGCGGGCGGAGGGCAAAGTCATCGGCCGCTTCGACGCGAGGGTTGCCTGGGATGCCACCGACAAGGCGGAGCAGACGCCGGCTTACGATCCATCCTATGCACTGGTTTACGGCGCGTTTTCCAGTGCCATGCTCGATTATCTGGGCCGGGATCTTGGCTACAAGGAAGACCAGCCCTATGAAATCCTGAATGGAAAAGTCCAGCCATGGCGCTGGAACACCAGCAACGCCGTGGTGAACGTGACGGACCGCCTGGCCAGGGCGATGCGGGACAACCCACACCTCCGGGTGCTGGTGATGGGTGGCCATACCGATTTGGCGACTCCGCCGGAGGGTGTGGCGCACTCCCTGCGTCACCTGCCGGACTTGCCTCCCAGCGCTCGCAAGAACATCTCCAGTGTCATTTACGACGGTGGCCACATGTTTTATCTCAATCCGCCCGATCTGGCCAAGACCCGCGCCGATCTGTTGGACTTCATCCGGGCGGAAACGCCCTGAGAGTCCCCCACCCTGCCCATCTAACAGCGCGCGGTCCATGCCTCGCGGCCGTAGCGGGCATGGACCTTGAGCTGGATCTCCTCCCGTGGCGGATGAAAATCCACGCTCTGCCAGCGCTTTGAGAGAAATTCCGCCAGACGCTGCGCCCGTTGCGTCGAGGCGGCGGTATCGCACAGCACTGCCACCGATCCCTGATGGAGCAATCCCATGCGGGTCCGCCGCTGGCCGGCTCCGGCGAGCTTGCGGCCGCAGGAATCGACCAGATCGTGGCCCACGGGATTTTCAAAACAAAGCGCCGCGCCGGTTTGATCCAGCCCCGTGCTGAGCCGGGCATTGATTCCCTCCGCTTGCAAAGCCACTGCAAGCGCCGCGTGCAGTTCCCGATAGCTCTCCGCCCCGCGCATCCGGGCAAGACCGCACTCGGCGGGCGCAACCACCGTGTAGGTCCAGTCCGCCCGGTGATCCACAGTGCCGCCACCACTCCAACGGCGGACCCACTCAATATCCGGAAACGCGGCCGTGGCTGCCGCGACCTTGCCGAAATAGCCGACGCTGCCCCAGTTTCCCAGCCAGCCATAAACCCGCAGCACCGGGGCGCGTGCCGTTTCCAGCAGCCACTCGTCCACCGCCATCGCCTCGGGCCCGGGACGCTTCACCGGATCCAACCACAGGCACAACTCGTCAAACACCGCCATCCGCGCGGATTTTCAGCGGGAAAAACCAAATCTGGAAACCGAAAACTCCCCCGCTCTTGCAATCCGCCGCAAGCTGGCCACTTTTCCGCAATGTCCATCGCGCCGAAGCCTCACAGCGCCCTTCTCATCGTCGGTCACGGATCCACCGAGAATCCGGATTCCTCCACGCCCTACTTCGATCACGCCGCGGAAATCCGCCGCCGCAACCTCTTTGCGGAGGTTCACTGCTGCTTCTGGAAAGAAGAACCCTCGATGCGCGAGGTGCTCTATCAGGTGGATTCCGACGAAGTTTACATCGTGCCGGATTTCATCAGTGAAGGCTACTTCACCCAGGATGTCATTCCGCGCGAGTTCCAACTCACCGGCCCCACCTCCGTGGTCCGCGGGAAAACCCTCCATTACTGCCTGCCGGTGGGCGTCCATCCGCACATGACCGACCTCATCCTACGTCGCGCCTGCGAGACGGCACCGGACATCGATCCCGCCACCACCACGCTGATCATCACCGGCCACGGCACCGGCCTCAACCAGAACTCCACCAAGGCCATCCGCGACCAGGTGGACCTCATCGCCGCCTCCGGCGCGGGCTACGCCGCCGTGCTCGACGCCTACATGGAAGAGCAGCCGTTCATCGCCGAGTGGGACCAACTTTCCCAAACGCCCAACGTCATCGTCGTCCCCTTCTTCATCTCGGACGGACTCCACTCTTATCAGGACATCCCTGTCTTGCTCGGCATCGATCCCGAGGTTGGTCCCGCTGCCAGCCAGCGCGAAGTCTTCCGCCACAACCCCCATCACCTTCGCGGCAAGACCCTTTATTACACCTCTGCCATCGGGACCGAACGATTGCTGGCGGATGTGATTCTGGATCAGATTTCAGACTTTGATCAGATTCATAAGCCGCTGTAAAATAATATTTTGTAATATTTAATTAAGAAATAATAAAACAAATGCCTACCGCTGAAAAACTCCACCGTTTGATCCAATCCGGGGTTCACCGCATGGGTGAAATCGAGATTCAAACAAATGTTGCGAATATTCCATTCATGCTCACGCATTGGCAAGATGCGGCAGCAGTGAACAAGCCGGAATTCGGGGGGGTGGAGGTTCACCGGGATCCTGCGGCAGCGCGGGAGATTTCCACCTATGCGGAGGACGGCACCTATCGTTTCACCAAGGGCCAGGTGAACCTGAAGCGCGGCTGGCTGATGGCCCTGGGGAGTCTGGAGGAATTGCGGCAAGCCCTTGACCACTTTTATCCCGCGTGCCTCGGTTTGTTCCTTGCTGAGGAAGACGGCACGCTCGAAGTGGAATTCCTGCGCGACAAACTCCAGCGCCAGACCGGCATGTATCGCTTCGCCCGCAACATTAGCGACGCCGGTGCCCAGCAACTCGTCCGCACGGTGTGCGGTCCGGCCCACCAGTGCGCCAAGCGGATTCTCTGGCAGATCGACGCCGCCACACCACTGGAAGACAGCGAGGCCAGTCGTTTCAACGGCATTCCCGGCGAGGTGCCGCAAAACGAGGCCATTCCCCTGCTCTGCCGGGAGGCCTGCAATCACTTCGTGGCTGAGTGCCGCCGGGTGGCCAAGACGGAATTCGAGCAAAAACCAGCCTGATTCCCGGGGTTGCCAGAGCCGCAAATCCGGTGTTAGCTGCCGCCCCATGTCCGACATCAAAATCACCCTGCACACCACCGCTGGCGACATCGACGCCACGCTCTACGCGTCCAAGGCTCCCCTCACCTGCGCCAATTTCCTCAACCTCGCGCGCCGCGGCTACTACGACAACATCGCCTTCCACCGCGTGATCGAGGGATTCATGCTGCAAGGCGGCGATCCCACCGAATCCGGCCGCGGCGGCCCTGGCTACAAGTTTGCAGATGAGTTCCACCCGGATCTCCGCCACCGGGCGCCCGGCGTCTTTTCCATGGCCAATGCCGGCCCAAACACCAATGGCTCGCAATTCTTCATCACCACCACCGCCACTCCCTTCCTTGACAACCGGCACTCGGTTTTCGGCCAGGTGACCAACGGCATGGACGTGGTGGAAAAAATCACCGGCAAGAACAATACCGGTGAGCGCGGCTGCAAGTTCAACGGCATCGGCGACAAGATCACCTCCATCGAAATCCACGATGACACCACCGCGCTCTTCGAGGCGCGCAAGGATGACATCGAGCATTGGAACTCGATTCTCGACCGTTGAAAAACCACGCTCCGGCACATTATTTAAGAAATCCTAAGTTTCAGAAAATCCCCGCCTTGCCAGCTTCAGGCAGGCGGGGATTTTGTTTGTTAGAAGATGCAAGATGTTCGTTTTCAGTATTTTGTGAATCTTGTTAGAAAACGAGGCGCGCTTCGCGGAGTCCTACGCAATCGCGTAGGAGAGATGGAAATCCCTGTTCAGTGGAAGGTTAACATGGCCAATGTATCGCCGTGCGGACCCCCCGTCCGTGCTAACCCCCCAACACAAAAACATGAAACACCACCACACCCCCCGTGGCGGCCGCACCCTCATCCTCGGCATCGCATGCCTGGGTCTGAGCGGCCAAGCGTTCGCGCAAAATGAAATCCCCCGCGGCACTCTTGCCGTGGATAACTCGCTGGTCCGTGTCGGCACGCAGTCGCAGCTGACATGGAACATCCAATATCCGGAGAAGATCACCGACCTTGTCGATGTCACTACGGAGTCGATCACCCCCATGGAAGAACTCCAGCTGCGGGTCCGCATTCTGGGAGCCAAGCTCAAGTCCAACAATGGACACGGCAACAATGCGGACAGCATGGATTCCGGCAATCCCGGCAAGAAGTCCACCACCACAACCGACCGGTCGGGCAGTCTGGACGATGAATCCAGCGGCAAATGGCTGGCTGACCAGCCGGTCGAGATCCTCTGGAGCAAGAACAAGTCCTCCTGGCAGAGGATTTTCTACGGATCGCAGTCCACGGTGGTTTCCACCAATGTGGTGCTCGACACCGTGTTGGCCAAGGGCGACTCCGTTGATTTCGGTGCCCGCGGCTATCTCACCAGCTGGCTGCCGCTCTATTGCACCTCCAGCAACTGCCGGAATCTGATCGTTCTGAAAAACGGCGATCCCACCCCGCCGCAAATCGCCTCCAAGCAATACGGCCAAATCGAAGGGTTCCTGAAGCCCTATCTCTCGACGGACGCCAAGACGGTGAAGATCGGCCCCACGGAGCTGCTGATTCTAGTGGAACTCGATCAAACCGAGCCGCTGGCCGTTGGCTTCGATTATCAGGACCTCGGTCTGCTTGCGACCTTCAACTGAGCCCACGCCGATGAAAGCTATCCTGATTCTCAGTGCGTTGGCAGGTCACGCCCTGGCCGCCCAGCCCCTCGTCGCCCGCATCAAGCCTGCTGAACTGGCCCGGCTCCAGCAAGCGGATCCGATGATCCGCTTGCAAAGCCCGGCCGAGGGTGAAGCCAAGGTCGGTCGCCCGGCCGGGCAGTCCATCATCAACCAGTCCACCGTCCTGCATGACGGCACCAGGTGGACCATCATTCCCGACGGCGCGGTTCTCTTCGTGCCCGAGCAGATGAAAGCCCGCGTGGGAGCCGAACCCTCCGGCCAACTGCTTGGCTGGACGGAATTTCTCACCGCCAACCGCGGCTGGCTCACCACCTGCGAGGTGAGCTTCGATCAAGCCACCGGCAAAGAGTCCCTGCCCGCCGAACGCTGCGGGTTCTGGGCCAAGCAGGACAAAATCGTCGTGGCCGTGCACCAGCGGGGCCCGATTTCCTTCCGCGGCAACAAAACCCCCAACACCCCCCAACCATGAAAACAATCCTACCGCTTCTGATGCTCGCCGCGCTGCCTGCGGCTGCAAGTCCACAAGATAACATCCACTTCATTCGCCAGCACCAGCAGGGCACGAATGTCGTCTGGGACATGCCGGTGCCAACCACCGGCCAAGCCCCCTCGGCACTCGCTCTGGAAAGCGGTGGCTCCTTGTTCCAACTGTGGTCGATCGCCGCCTCACCCGCCCGCGACTACCTGCTGGATCAGAAACTGGTGGGTGCCTACATGCCCAAGGCGGAAATCAAGGTCGTCACTCTTGACCCCGACGGCAAAATTCCGCGCACCCGGGTGGACCAGCCATTCCGGGTGGAAATCCAGGTGAGCGACCTGCTGACCGGCACGGAATTTCCGCTGGCGGCTTCCAGCGTGCTGCTGGAGCGCCATGTGGCCTCCTACAGCCGCGAGCAAACCGTGCTGGATCCTGTAGCCGTGATTTCAAGCACGCCGATGAGCAGTGGTTATCTGACAGCCAACGGCCAGCATGTGATGGCGTTCCAAGCCTCCGGCCTCACGGCTTCGGATCCCACCAAGGCCTGCGGTGAGGAGCACTTCGTGATCCATGCGCTGCCGGATGGCAATATTGCCCAGTCCCAGATCGCCTCTGCGATGGTGCAGGTCTGGCCAGTCGCCTCCGGCGAGATCAAAGGCATCACCACGGGTGATAATATCCGCTTCCAGCTGCCACAGGTCGAGCTTTTGCTCAATGACCTCTATCCGCGCAGCGACACTTATCTGTTGCTTTTCGAAGGCACCCAGACCACCGGCACCGAAGGCACCATCATCAAGGCCTTCCCGATGGACCGTGAGACCAGCGCCAGCCACGTGCTGCGGGTCAGCGAGCTCGAGTCCAAGCTGACGGATGACGGCACCTACACCCTCGTGCTCGTGAGCGAGACGGTCTTTGGCCGCGAGATGCTCTGCGATCCGGTGACTTTCAACATCCGGCGCACCATTCAAGTGAATGCGATGCAGGTCGTGGGAGCCTCGGAACAAGCTCCTTCAGAGGAATTCATCTATGAGGAAGCTTCGGGCGAATCCCTCACTTCGGACGAATCCCTCTGAGGACTGGCGCAAGATTTCCCCCCAAACAAAACACGATCGGCCGGTGCGGCCCGGAGACTGCCTTCCCCCCGGGCACTCCGGATTCGCCCGGCCGGTTGATGTTTTAGCGAGAAACCCACTCAGCCGTAACGATGCAGTAGGCGGCAGCCATTGTGGTGCGGGCATTCTGCCCGCTGCCATTTTCCCGCCATATTCGGACCTGCGGATGCATGACAACAACCTCACCATTGGGTATCGCCAGCGTCTTGCGCGGACGGGCAGTGATTTAGGGAAAGGCGGCGGGCAGAATGCCCGCGCCACATTTTTCTCTGCATGGTTACGGCTCAGCGGCCACGGCTGCGGCGCGGGCCACTGCGGCGACGCCCGTTGCCGGATGGTTTGGCTGCGCTGAAGACTACGGATTTTCCGCGGGCATGGCGCTCGGCGAGCGATTCGACATGCCAGTCATGCCCGTCCCAGCGCGGGATGGGCATCTTGATGATTTTTTCGATCTCGCGCAGGTATTCGAGCTCGTCTTCCGAGCAGAAGGAAACCGCGCGGCCTTCGGCTCCGGCACGCGCGGTGCGGCCGATGCGGTGGACGTATGCTTCCGGCTCGTTGGGTAGATCGAAGTTCACCACCAGCCCCACGTCCTTCACGTCCACGCCGCGGGCGGCCACGTCGGTGGCGACGAGCACGGGTGTGAGACCCTGTTTGAATCGGGCGAGAGCCTTTTCCCGCTGGGCTTGGGATTTGTTGCCGTGGATCGCATCCGCCGGGAAGCCGGATGCGCAGAGGCTCTTTGCCAGCTTATTGGCCCCGTGCTTGGTGCGGCTGAAGACGATGGTGAGCTTCTGTCCGGCGGCTCCGGCTTGGGCGCGGAGCAGCTGCTCCAGAAGCGGCCGCTTGCCCTCACGCGATAGGAAGCACACCTGCTGGTCGATATTCTCGGCAGTGGTGGTTTCCGGGGTGATGCTCACATGCGCCGGATCACGCAGGATGGTGCGTGCGAGTTCGATGATATTGGGTGCCAGCGTGGCGGAGAAGAACAGCGACTGACGCCGGGCCGGCAGCAGTGAAACGATGCGTTTCACATCGCGCAGAAAGCCCATGTCGAGCATGCGGTCCACTTCATCGAGCACGAAGAACTCGACCTGTGAGAGGTCGATGTGGCGCTGGTCGATGAGATCCAGCAGGCGGCCGGGCGTGGCCACCAGCACGTCCACGCCGCGACGCATCGCATTGACCTGCGGCACCTGTCCCACACCGCCATAGACGAGTGTCTGGCTGAAGCGGATGTGTTTGCCATAGGTGGTGAAGCTCTTGCCAACCTGCGCCGCCAGCTCGCGGGTGGGTGCCAGCACCAGAGTGCGGCAGCCTTTCGGCCGGACCTGGCGCGGTTTTTCATGCAGCGCTTGCAGGATCGGCAGCGCGAAACCTGCGGTCTTGCCGGTGCCCGTCTGGGCACAGCCTAACAGGTCGCGGCCCTGCAGCAGGAGCGGGATGGCCTGCGCCTGGATGGGAGAAGGTGTGGTGTATTCAAGTTCGCGCAAAACGCGGTGGAGGGGCGCGGCCAGCGGCAACGCCTCAAATGCAGTCGGGGTCATGTCTTTCAGTGTGCCCGCACCCTCCGGAAATCGGCGGCGGGCGGTGTCGATGAGCGGTTATTCAGATGAACCTCAAACAATCTCTCTCATCGAAGCAAGACCGGACAAGGGCGGAACCGATCAGGCGGTTCCGCTTGGCGGCTTGTGAGCCGCGCGGCCAGACTGGTAGCCGGATTCCGGCGGATGGCAAGGGATTTCACACGCATTTCCCCACACGAAAGAAAAATCACCGCATCACCCGGATTTCTTCAAGCCAGCAGTCGCTCGATCACATCCGCGGCGCTGTAGCTATCGCGCCCGGCAAGTAGGGACTCGCGCACGGCGCTGAGGTCATCGCCGATGGTGATGAGTTGGGGTTCCTCCGAACCGCCACGGATCTGGCCGATTCCGGCGGAGGCACAGAGCGAGTTGCACAGGCACATGCGGCCGAGGGTTTGCGAGGGATCACCGCCTTTGGAGACGTAGATGTCCTCGGGCTCCGCGGAGCAGCGGAAGCCGATGCTGCCGTCCGGTTTCTGATAGGTTTCGCGCAGCACGCCGAGATCGCAGATGCGGCCGCGCTCCTGATAGACGGCGGGATCGGCGATGCTGCCTTGGACTTGCGCGACCTTGAACGGAAACCCGGTGGGAGAAGCCAGCGCGTCGGTGTGGATTTTCAGATCGCCGCGTTTCACCGCAGCGATGATGTTGGCCTTGATTTCCGGGTCGAAGCCGGATTCCTCGCAAAACGCGAAGGCGGTGCCCACCTGGATGCCGTGCGCACCAAGGGCCTGCGCCTCGCGCAGCTTGCCGATGCGGCCGTAGCCGCCCGCCAGCCAGAACGGCAGGCCGATTTCCACAAATTTTGCGGGATCGATGCGGTCGCGCTCGCCATAGATCGGCTCGCCTGCGGGCGTGAGTTGCATGGGGCCGCGCGGCGGTGCGTTGTGGCCGCCGGCGGTGGGAGCCTCCACCACGAAGCCATCAACGCGGCCCGAGGCCTTGCGGCGCAGGTTTTCGGCAAGCACCGGCGAGGAGACGATGGCGAGGAAAAGCGGCCGCTTGAGCACGGGCACGGGGCCGAAGTCCGCGGGATCGATCCGGATGAAGACCGGCTCGGTCCCGCCGGTGACGTCGAGCTTCATTTCGGCGGCTTTGCCGGCCGCGAAGTCATCGAGGATTTTGGGGATTTGCCGCGGGATGCCGGCTCCCATCAGGATGACATCCACCCCGGCGAGGATCGCCCCGTAGAGTGCCATCAGGGTGGGAGTCTGGATTTTCTCCAACAGATTCAATCCCACCACGCCGGAGTGCCCTTCCTTGGCGAGGTAAACGGCCACGAAGCTCGAGGCGACGACCAGTTCGCGCGTAGAACGGCCCGGTTCATGGGAAATCATCGCGGGCGTTTTGAAGGGAGCCTCCGGAGCCTTTCCGCCTGGGATGAAATAGCGCTCCAGGATGCGGGCGGCGATTTCCGGATAGGGAAAAGCCTGCAGCGCGCGCCGCAGGTGGCCGCCGGGATCGCCGAGCTGCAGCTGCCGGGTGAGCAGGAGGTCGAGGGCCGTGCCGGAAACCACGCCGAGCTGGCCATTTTGGGAAACGGCGCGCGCCAGCCGCCAGCCGGATACGCCCACGCCCATGCCGCCTTGGATGATGGGTGGCAGCAGTGTCGCGTCCGCAGCAGGAGGGCTTGAGTAGTCTTCAGTCATTCGATTCATAGTGGTTCTGGGGCTTGGGCTCGCGCTTCCACAAGATCATAGCAGCCTGTGCGCAGTAAATCATTCGAAAAGGCGGAACCAGATCCGAGCCAAGCAAGAAACTCCTGATTCCCATCCGTGCCGGTGATGGGCGACGGGATGAGGCCCAGCCATGCATGGCCGAGATCCTCCGTGACGAAGCGGCGGATTTTTTCCACCGCCCGCGCGTGCAGCGCCGGATCGCGGACGATGCCGCCTTTGGAAATATCCTCACGCTCCAATTCGAACTGCGGCTTGATGAGGCAAACGATCGTCCCCTCCTCAGCCAACAGCGGAAACACGGCGGGCAGCACCTTGGTCAGCGAAATGAACGAGAGGTCCATCACCGCGAGGCTGACTTTTTCCCCGATGTCCTGCGGCGTCATGTGGCGCGCGTTGAATTGCTCTTTAACCACGACCCGCGGATCGTTGCGAAGTTTCCAGACGAGCTGGTTGGTGCCGACATCCACGGCATGGACGCGCGCCGCGCCGCGCTGGAGCAGGCAGTCGGTGAAGCCGCCGGTGGAAGCGCCCACGTCGATGCAGGTAGAGCCGCTGGGATCGATGTGAAAAGCGTCGAGTGCGGCCTCCAGCTTGAGCCCGCCGCGGCCGACGAAGCGGGGTTTTTCCTTGATGTCGAGGGCGGCATCGCAGGCTAGCTTGGCGCTGGGCTTGTCGATGACGCGGTCTCCGCAGCGCAGTTCACCGGCGAGGATGAGGCGCTTGGCCTGCTCGCGGGAATCACACAGCCCGCGGGCGACCAACAAGGCATCTGCGCGTTCGTTTTTCATCGGGGGTTTCCGGACGCAGGCAAGCAGGCTTTGCCGGGAGCGGCAAGCGGGCAATACGGCGGAGTGCCGCCTCACAAAATCAGGCTTCCGCAGTGGCTTGGTCGCGGCTAGGCATTGCCGCCTTGCAATGCAAAAAACAAGCAACCGTGAGCGCCGGAACTGGACTCTGGCATGAGGCCGGGCTCACGCTCCGGCTGGCAATACCGCTGATGATCGGCCAGCTCAGCCAGATGCTGTTGGGCGTGGCGGACACCGTGATGATCGGCCATCTGGGCGTGACGGAACTCGCGGCGCTGACCTTTGCCAGCTCCTTGTTCCACCTGCCATTCGTTTTCGGCATCGGCGTTCTAACAGCTGTGTCGGTCTTCACCTCCAACCGCCGCGGCGCGGAGGATGCGGCGGGCGCGCGGGGAAGCTGCCGCCACGGTCTCTGGCTAGGCACGGCGCTGGGCTTGCTGCTCTTCGCACTGTCATGGCTGGTTTCCACGCAGCTCGGCAGTTTCGGCCAACCGCCGGAAGTGAGCGCGAGGACCACGGATTATTTCCGTATCCTGATGGCCTCGGTGGTGCCTGCGCTGGCATCCATCGCCTTGAAAAACCATGCCGACGCACTCAACCGGCCGTGGCCGCCATTCTGGATTTTCCTCGGTGGCGTTCTGCTCAACATCGCGCTCAACTGGGTGATGATCCATGGCAAGCTCGGCTGCCCCACGCTCGGCTTCGAGGGCGCGGCTTGGGCCACGCTGATCTCTCGCACGGCGATCCTCGCGGCGATGATGATCTGGCTGCGGCGGGCAAAGGGCCTGCACGACTGGGTGCCGCGCCGCTGGTGGCGCAAGCCGCATTTTGTGGAAATCCGCAATCTGCTGCGGATCGGTCTGCCGGCCAGCGCGCAGATGGTGTTCGAGGTTTCGGCATTCTCGCTGGCCGGATTGATCATGGGACGCTTCGGGCCGGATTCGATGGCCGCGCACCAGATCGCCATCACGCTGGCGGCCACCGCGTTCATGATTCCGTTAGGGCTTTCGATGGCGTTGACCGTTCGCAGCGGCGAGGCGCACGGCGCGGGTGAAATGCAGCGGCTGCGGCCGATCGCCATTTCCGGCTGGCTGCTGGTGAGCGGCTACGCGCTGCTTGGTGCCGCGTCCTTCCTGCTGTTTGGAGAAACGATGGCCGCCGCCTTCACGCGGGACGCCGGGGTGATCCGGCTGACCGCCTCGCTGTTGGTCATTGTGGGCGTGTTCCAACTGGTGGACGGCCTGCAAGTCGCGTCCTCGGCGATGTTGCGCGGCCTGCATGACGCGCGGGTGCCGGCCATGATGGGTTTTGTTTCCTACTGGATTTTCGGCCTGCCGGTGGCCGCAGGCCTGGCCTTCTGGCTCGACCTGGAAGCCCGTGGCGTCTGGTGGGGCCTCGCGGCCGGGCTGTTCGTGGCCTGCGTGACGCTGGGCCCGCGCTTGTGGAACCGCAGTTCCTGTGCTACCTCGCCGCAGTGATCCGTTTCCTGATGTGTCTTTCACTCGCCCTGCCGCTGGCGGCTTGGGGCCAATTGCAGAAAATCCATCCCTGCACGCTGGTGGAAACCGAGTGGGCGGATGGCGACAGTTTTTCAGTCCGCCTGCCCGATGGGAAACTGCAGACCGTCAGGCTTTACGGCGTGGATTGCATCGAGATGCACGTCCAGGGCGATGACTCCAACGCGCGGCGCCTGCGCGACCAGCGCCGCTATTTCGGCATCGCGGACATCCTCACCGCCAAGTCCGTGGGCCAGGCGGCCAAGGCGGAAACCACCCGCCTGCTCGCCAAGCCGTTCACCATCCACACCACCTTCGCCGATGGCCGGGGCGACGGCCGGTTTTCGCGTGTTTATGCCTTCGTGGAAACCGCGGATGGTGGGAATCTATCAGAGCTGCTCGTATCCGCCGGTCTCGCGCGGGCTTTCGGCGTGGTGCGGCAGTTGCCGGATGGCACGCCGGGCCACGAATGGGCGCAACAGCTCAAGGATCTGGAGCTCACCGCCGCCCGCGCCGGCCGCGGCGCCTGGCAGCACACCAACTGGATGAAACTCCCGCACGACCGCAAGGAAGCGCGGGACGAGGTGGCGGAAATCGAGGCCGCCAAGGGCAAGCGGACGATCGCCGAGGATCAGCCCGTCGAGATCAACACCGCCGCCCGCGATGAATTGATGGGGCTGCCCGGGATCGGCGAGAAAACCGCCAACCGGATCATCGAGGCGCGGCCCTACAGCTCCATCGAGGATCTTGCGCGCGTGCAGGGCATCAGCTCCGCCGGCTTGGATAAACTCCGGCCGTTTCTCACGCTCGGGAAACCGTGACGTCCTGCGGCATCACCCGCAGCCGCCAGCGTTCGTCGCGCCGCAGGATGAAGGTTTGCCGGGTTCCCCTGCCCCGCCGGGCGTCGCCATGCTCGATGAGCAGCTCCACCACATCCGCGCGTTGGCCCAACTGAAGAATCCGGAACACCGGCTCGCGCCGCATCCGCAGAAAACAATGCAGCGGCACATCCGGATGCGCCGCATTCCACAAATGCCGCACCGGTGGGAAATCCGGCAGCTCGGACAAGGCCACCAGCACCTCGCGAACGAGGCTTCCGCCATGCCGACGCGCCAGACGTGCGGCCGACTGCCGCGCGAGCAGGCTCTCGATCCACGCCGCCGCCGGATTCTGATAGTCCTCCTCCATTTCCGCAATCAGTTCGCGCGCATGCGCCGCCATCAGCGCCTGCAACTCGTCCCGCTCGATCTCGCCGCGCTCGAACATCGCAAAAAGCTGGTTGGGTGTGGGGATCATCGGCCAACCATTCCGGTCTCCATCCGCGGTCTCGGTCAAGAGCCGGTTTTTCTGCCGCGCAAAACCAGCTGGAAAAACTTTACCGCAAGATTGGCGGTGTCTGTTCATGAATTTTGACAGTTAAGAAATCCTAACTATCCGCACACTCCAACTTGGAGAGCCCGGCAAATGACTGATATTCAGCATTTTGCGAAACCAGATCCAACACTACGCGATCACGTAAAAGTCATCCTTTGCCAAAAACCCGCTTCAGGCGTTTACTTGCGGCGTTCCCCCCAGAACCATGAAAAGCCCAGTGTCCCCCCACTTGGTTGCCTGCCTGATCCTTGGATCGATCGCTCCGCTTTCGGCCCAGAATCTCACCGGCATCCACAATCCGTCCGGAATCAACTCCAAGTCAGGAGCCGATGCGCCGCGTTTTGCCAACGTGCCGGTGCCCGGAAGTTATGAAGTGCCGGACATGGAAAAAGTCCGCGGTGAAGTGTCCGATGATCCGCCGGTTTTCACGGATCAGGACGCCGCGAACCTCAAGGAGCGCGCCCCCAAAGTCCGCGATGCGGATTCCACCGTGTTGGACATCCTCCGCAAGCCATCGCCCTACCGGCGGATTGCCTCCGGAAAAAAACAACCCCAGCGCTATGAGGTGGCCACCAACAGCCTGCAAAACGGCCTGGCCTTGGTTTCCGCGATGTATCGCGAGGCCGGAAAAGCCGAGAAGGCAGCCGACTGCCAGACCATCGCCCTCTCCGTGAAGCAGCGTCTCAATGAGGACAGCTCGCGAGTGCTGGAAATCGTGGCACTCGAGGTCGCCGCCAATCCCAACTGCGCCTGCGAAATCGTCAAGACCACCATCATCGCCACGGATGCCGAACCGGCGGAGGTGGTCGCCATCGCCGAGGCCGCCATCCATGCTGCGCCGGAGTCGATGCGCCTCATTTCCCAGTGCGCCATCGCCGCATCACCCGAGTCCATCAGCGGCATCCAGGAACTGCTCTCCCGCCTCGACCCCAACGCCGGCGATCGTGGAAATAGCGCAAAGAG
>Ga0105090_10000906_pt1 | contig 15450 bp, 12 predicted proteins | sample PPLLak3March2015_FD_79110 | JGI IMG/M metagenome (GOLD analysis project Ga0105090, IMG submission 79110) | Freshwater sediment microbial communities from Prairie Pothole Lake near Jamestown, North Dakota, USA - PPLs Lake P7 Core (1) Depth... | ecosystem: Environmental > Aquatic > Freshwater >... | reverse complement strand
GTTTTGCCGAAGAGTTCAAGGGCACGCCGGCCTCGCCACTGTCGGCGGAGGAACTGCAAACCAAATTCATGCGTATGGCCGGCAACCATCCACGGGCAGCGGAGCTGCATGCGCAGCTGACCGCGCTGGAAAACATCGCTGACTGCCGCACACTGGCGATCGGCACTGCCTGAAGTAGTCCGGCCTCAAGACCTCAAGGCAGACAATCCTCTTCACGCGTTGCGCCAATACATGCGTGACGCGCTCGCCTGTCACCCGAAGCACACGGACTGCAGTTACAATCGCGGCGGTTTGCATCAAGGCAAAGCAGTGAGCGCAACTTTCCTGGGCTGCTGCTGTCTTGAATCACTATTTCATATCCCGCCAAGGGCAATGCAGTAGAATACAAAATATTTAATAAAATCAATGGTTTATGTTTAAATGCCGATTTATGCGCTGACTATTTTTGCGAGCGCGTTCCTGCTGTTCATGGTGCAACCGATCATGGCAAAGCAGATCCTGCCGTGGTTTGGCGGTTCCGCGGCGGTATGGACGACCTGCCTGATGTTTTTCCAACTGGTATTGCTGGCCGGCTACGCCTACGCCGACTGGACCGTACGTTTCCTCAAACCGCGTCCGCAAGTCATCCTGCATGTGGCCCTGATTGTTATCAGCCTGATGTCGCTGCCAATCATCGCCGGCAGCGGCTGGAAGCCGGATGGTGACGAGGATCCGACCTGGCTGATCCTCGGCCTCCTGGCCGCGACCATCGGCCTGCCTTATTTTCTGCTGTCGACCACAGGCCCGCTGCTGCAGGCCTGGTTTGCGCGCAGTTACCCGCTGGCAAAAAATGTTTATCGTTTATTCGCGCTGTCGAACGGTGCATCGCTGATTGCGCTGGTGGCGTACCCGTTTGTGGTCGAGCCTTATGTCACCACCTACCAGCAGTCGATCGGCTGGAGTTTCGGCTACGGACTGTTCGCCCTGCTCTGCGGAAGTTCGGCATTGTTCAGCCTGCGCGCGTCGCGCGAAACCACCACCCAACATGCAGGCACACCCGCAGCCGCCGAAGGTCCGGCGCCGCGCGCCCTTGATTATCTGCTGTGGTTGACTCTGGCAGCACTCGGCTCGTTCATGCTGATCGCTGTCACCAATCACATCACCCACGACGTGGCCTCGGTGCCCTTCCTGTGGATTTTGCCACTGTCGCTGTATCTGCTGTCCTTCGTGCTGTGTTTCGAAGGCCGCAACTGGTACCAGCGGCAGATATTTTTCGGTCCGCTGCTGTTGATCGTCGGTGCAATGTCCTGGGCGCTGCACACCAATGGCGGCGTGATGGACATCAAACAGGCCATCCCGCTGTTCGCTGCCGGCCTGTTCGTGATGTGCATGTTTTTCCACGGTGAACTCGCAGCGCTGAAACCGGCGCCGCGCCACCTGACCGGTTATTACTTGATGATTTCGCTGGGTGGCGCGGTCGGCGGACTGCTGGTCGGATTTGTATCACCCAAGTTGTTCAACACCTATTATGAATTCGGGTTCGGCCTGTTCTTCACCGCGCTGATCGCCGCCTGGCTGGCACGCCGCACCATGGTCATCGTGCCGGTGCTGGCACTGGTCGCCGCGGGTTTCACCGGCTGGCAAGTCCACACCTATATCAACATGCTGTCCAACGACGCAAGGGTGATGTCGCGCAATTTCTACGGCACGCTGCGGGTCAAGGATTTCGGCGATGAAACTACGGACGGCACGCGCAGGCTGATGCACGGCGTGATCATGCACGGCGAACAGTACCTGGCCCCGGCACGGCGCATGGAGCCGACAACCTACTATGGTCCGACGTCCGGTGTTGGACGCATCATCAACATCAAACGCGACGCCGCGAAGGAAATCCGTGTCGGCGTGGTCGGCCTCGGCGCCGGCACGCTGGCCGTTTATGGCCGGCCGGGTGATGTTTACCGCTTTTATGAAATCAACCCCGAGGTCGTCGATCTGGCCAAAACCGAGTTCACTTTCCTCGGTTCCAGCGCGGCAAAAATCGAAACCCTGCTCGGCGACGCCCGGCTGACCTTGGAGCGTGAACCGGCGCAGGCGTACGACGTGCTGGCAATCGATGCCTTCTCCAGCGATTCAATCCCCACCCACCTGATGACCTATCAGGCCATGGGGGTCTACCTGAAAAACATGAAACCCGACGGCGTGATCGCCTTCCACGTCACCAATCGCTTCCTGAACCTGGCCCCGGTGGTCAAACGTATCGCCGACGAACACGGCCTGCATACGGTACTGGTCGCCGACGACCCCGGCAACGACTCCGACCTGGCCAATACCGACTGGGTGCTGGTGTCGCGCAGCAAGGCCGCCCTCGAAAACCCGCGCATTACGGAGTCCCTGGAAAAAATCGGCGAAATCCCCGGTCTGAAACTGTGGACGGACAGTTTCAACAACCTGTTCAAAATCCTGAAATAGCCCGCTACACTGCGCATGCAGCGCAGCGGTTCCCCGCCGCTTGAAAGCGGCGGCATGGCACCCATCTGGAAAGAATCCCCATGACTGCCATCCCCGTGTTTTTCAAGAACCAGTTCATTGCCTGTCGGGCATTGTTGCTGCTCCTGCTGGGCGCTTTGCTGCCGCTGGGAGCACTGGCACAACCGGTGGCCGAAGCTCGCGGCCTGCCGACCCTGGCACCCTTGGTCAACCAGGTCACACCGGCCGTAGTCAACATTTCGGTCATCACCCGCGCACCGGTCGAAGACAACCCGTTGTTCCGCGATCCTTTTTTCCGGCGTTTTTTTAATCTGCCGGACCAACAGCAACGCCAGGAACAGTCCGCCGGTTCTGGCGTCATCGTCGATGCCGCGCGTGGTTTCATCCTGACCAACAACCATGTCATCAAGGATGCCGAGCAGGTCATCGTCACGTTGAAGGACCGCCGCCAGTTTCCAGCGAAACTGGTCGGCGCAGATCCCGGCACCGATATCGCCGTACTGCAGATCAGCGCACCCAATCTCTCGGCACTGCGCATCGGTGACTCCGACACACCGCAGGTCGGCGACTACGTGCTCGCCATCGGCAATCCCTTCGGCATCGGCCAGACCGTGACCTCGGGCATTGTCAGCGCACTGGGACGCAGCGGACTGTCGGTCGAAGGTTACGAGGATTTCATCCAGACCGACGCCTCGATCAATCCTGGCAATTCGGGCGGCGCCCTGGTCAACCTGCGCGGCGAACTGATCGGCATCAACACCGCGATCATAGGTCCCGCCGGCGGCAACGTCGGCATCGGCTTTGCGGTACCCGCGGCAATGGCACGCTCAGTGATGGAACAGATCGTGCGATATGGCGAAGTGCGCCGTGGCCGCCTGGGCATCGAAATGGCGGATGTAACGGTGGAGGTGCAGCGCAAGCTGCGGCTGCCGTCGCTGGACGGCGCGCTGATTGTCAGCGTCGAATCGGGGTCGCCCGCCGAACGCGCCGGCCTGCGCCAGGGCGATGTCGTCACTGCCCTCAACGGCCGCGCCGTGCGCGGCTACACCGACCTGCGCGCACGCCTCGGACTGACACCGGTCGGCGACGAAGTCGAGTTCGCCATTGTCCGCGAAGGCGGTGCACAACGCATTCGCGCGCGCATCGCTGCGCCGCAGCCTGCAGGTAATGGCAATTTGCTGGCGGTTCCCCAATTGCCAGGCCTGAAGGTCGTGGAAATCGAACGCGGCAGCCCGTTGTTCCAGCGCCTGCGCGGTGGTGGCCTTGTGGTGGCCGCTGTTGATCCGGGCAGCCGCGCACTGCAGGCGGGTTTCCGTCCCGGTGACATCCTTTACGCGGTCAACCGCCAGCGTGTGCAGACGCTGGCCGAATTCCAGAAATTGCTGCGCGCCGCGCAGCAAGTCCCCTTGGGGGGCGCTACGGAACGCGGTTATGCAGTCAGCCTGCTGCGCGGCGACTCCAGTTTAACGATCATCATCCGTTAAACCGGTGCGCCTTCAGGCGCGACCGCGGCGTACCAGCCAGCCGCCGATGCCGAGCAGCACGGAATTCGCGTACCACACCGGCGCATAGCCGAATGCCGTGCCTATGGTGCCGAACAGCAGCGGGATCACCAGGTGAGTGACGTTGTTGACGGTGACGCGCAGGCCGGCGGCCTCCGATGCGCGCCCCTCTGGCGCCAGCGAATAAATCAGCGACATCGACATCGGCTGGCCGCAGCCCACGCCCAGCCCAAGCAGGAACGATACCGCGCTCAAGGCGTACGGGTTCTCGAAAAAAGGAAACAGGATGAACGCGAAGGCCGCGACAAAAATCGCATAGACGAGGATTTTCGCCTCGCTGGAGTGTTTAAGCAGCCAGGGGAGTGCCGCACGGATCACAAAAGTTGCCAGCGCAAAAACCCCGAGGATGATGCCGATGGCGGAGGCCGACAGCCCGATGCCATGCCCGTACACCGGCAGGTAAAAATTGAACAGATCCCAGCCCGCTGAAATGAAACCGCTGGCAATGAAGGTATTGCGCAGCCGCGGCGCGCGCCACAGTTCAATCACCCCGCCGCTGGCCGCGGCACCGGGCAGCTTGGCGGCACCCGGCAGGAAACCCGGGCGCAGCCACAGCATCAGCACCGGAATGATGGTAAACGAGGCCAGGATCATGAAGGCCTCGACATGGCCGAGATAGTCGATGGCAAAACCGCCGATCAGCGGCCCGATGAAGCCCGCCCCGGAAAAAGCCAGGCTGACCAGCGCGTAATTGCGCGAACGGTGCTGAGTGCCGCCGATGCCGCCGGCAATGCCGGTGACCGTGACAAAAAAGAAATGAAAGGACGAGCCCATCAGGAAAGCAACGATATAAAGCGTCGTCAACGCCGGCCAAATCGCCGTCAGCGACAGCGCGACCAGCAAACCGACGCTGCCCAGCAGCATTGGCAACCGCGGCCCGACACGATCGGCGAGCCGTCCGATGGCAATGGCAAACAACATTGGACATACCGCGTAGAGTGCCATCAGGATGCCAACCTGCATCTGCGTTGCGCCGGATTCCAGCGCAAACAACGACACCACCACACGGCTGCCGCCGAAGGCAATGTGGTTGAGGACGATCAGTACCAGCGTGAGATATATGGCCATCGGCGCGGTTTCAGTGCCCTGATTTTATCAGTGCAGCCTTCACTGACCGGCGATGATTCCATACTGTAGAGAACAATACCGCAGATTTACTCCGCAGGAAATTTTACGGGCAACCAGCGGCCACCATAAACTTCCGTATCGTGGTGCTGTATCTGAGGCTGTATCTGGAGCAATGTCCGGAGCTGAATCTTGCGACCCCCAGAGCGATACTCAGACTTCCAGCAGGTGCACCGCAAACAGCCCTCCGGCATCGACCCAGACCTGTGCCGGCCGAAAACCCGCCGCCTTTGCCAGGCGCTGAAATTCATTGACTGAATATTTGCAGGAATTTTCGGTGTGCATGCGTTCGCCGGCGCCGAACACAAAGCTGCGACCGCTGACAGTGACTGTCTGCTCGCGCAGACTCTCGAGATGCATTTCGATGCGCCCAGCCGTGGTGTTGTAAAACGCTACGTGGCGAAACTGGTCGAGGTCAAAGTCTGCGGCCAGTTCGTTGTTGATCCGCCGCAGCAGGTTCAGATTAAACTTGGCTGTCACACCCTGAGCATCGTTATAGGCGGCATGCAGCACTTCGGGATCTTTTTTCAGGTCGACGCCAATCAGCATCGCCCCCTGCGCACCGGCCAGTCCGCGCGCACGCAGCAGAAACTCCTGCGCCTCTGCCGGCGTCAGGTTGCCGATGGTCGAGCCGGGGAAATAAATCACCCGGCGCGCCGCTTTGATGCCATCGAGTTGCGGCACGCGCAATGGCTGCATGTAATCGGCGCAGACGGCAATGATCGGTAACTGCGGAAAACCTGATGCCAGTCGTGCCGTCGAGGACTGCAGTGCATCAGCGGCAATCTCGACGGGCACATAGGCCGCGGGCCGCAACGTGCGCAACAGCACTTCGGTCTTGACGCTGGCGCCACTGCCAAACTCGATCAGCAGTCCACCCTCGCCCAGCTGCGCGGCCATGTCCGCCGCGTAATCGCGCATCAAGGCCAGTTCGGTGCGGGTTGGATAATACTCAGGCAATTCACAGATCGCCTCGAACAGCGCGCAACCGCGGGCATCATAAAAATATTTGGGCGACAAGGCCTTGGGCTTAGCACCAAGCCCGGCAATCACGTCATCAAGGAAACGACTGACGGCAGGCTGCAGATCGATGAAGGATACGAGTGACGCGAATGAGGACAGGCGTGAGGACAAAAGAGGGGGCTGCGGAGATGGTATTGCAGGTTTCATGCATGATCTGACGTCGTCATTGCCGACGCGGCTTGAAATTGGGGCCCAGGACTGTGGGCCCGGGTCTGTGTGCCCGGAATTCAGCCCGGTTTATCCGCCGTGCTGCGGGTTTCCATCCAGCGCTTGATGCGGTTGGCATCACCGATGCGGGTCAGTTTGCCCCAGGAATCCAGTAACACGATGATCACCGGTTTACCGGCGATTTGTGCCTGCATCACCAGGCAACGCCCTGCTTCCGAGATATAACCAGTCTTGGACAGCCCGATCTGCCATTCATGATTTTTCACCAGCCGGTTTGAATTGTTGTACTTCATCGACCGGCCATTGGTCAGCTGGACAGTCATTCCGCTGTCGGTCGTGAACTCGCGGATCAACGGATATTTATAGGCGCCGGCGACCATTTTAGTGAGATCCTGCGCGGTGGACACGTTGTCGCTGGACAGCCCGGTGCCGTCAACAAAGCGGGTACGCCACATGCCGAGTTCGACCGCTTTGTGGTTCATCGCCGCGACAAAAGCACGGGTGCCGCCTGGGTAAACCCGGGTCAGTGCTTCTGCTGCGCGGTTCTCGGAGGCCATCAGCGCCAGCTGCAGCAATTCTCTGCGGGTCAGCACGGTGCCGATACGCAGTCGTGAACGGGAGCCCTTGATCAGATCCCTGTCGTCGTTGCTGATTGCAATCCGCTCGGTCAGCGGCAGCCCGGCGTCGATCACCACCATCGCCGTCATCAGTTTGGTGATGGAGGCAATCGGCACCACTTGGTCGACGTTTTTGGCAAACAGGGTGCGCCCGGAATGGTCAACAACCACTGCTGCGGACGACTTGAGTTCCGGGGCGCCAGCGCGCCCGGCGACGGCGGATTTGACCTTGCGGGCAGTCCGTTCCTGCGATTCCGCGAGCGCAGGAGACGCGGCCAGAATGGCGATCAAAATAAGGATCAACCGGTGCATCAGCTTTGCCACCCCTGAAAATTTCTTAAATTCCCTTGTAAAATACAGCCTTAGCCCATTTTTTTCAACAAGTTTGATTGCTGCGGGCGTTACACGGAGTCCGGCAGGATAGCTGGTAAAAATCAGCCCTGGCAGGCAAAAAAAACTCCGCGCTGAACAATTATTGTCCAGGCGGAGCTTAAAGAGGCCCTACAGATCACCCGCTCAGCACAGGTCACTGCAATAGCCGGGCCTCCGAGGAGGAAAATCAGTTGCCAATCAACCAAGAGCAAGTTCCATAATCCGGGCCAACATCAGAAGAATTCTCTGATTAGCTCGCACTACCCCGCTCCGACGAAACTAAGATAGTCACCTATGCTTACGTCAAACTTACTAACCGGAAACTTCTGCAACAGTGCGCCGGCCCAGTATGATTAATCCACCTTGCAATCATCCGCCCTCACTCCCGACCCGGTTTAAACCACGCCATGCGTCTGCTGATTGTTGAAGACCATCCAATATTGGCCGATGGACTGATCATTGCACTGAAAAGCGCCAATTACGCCGTTGACCACGCCACCACCGGCGAACAGGCCGACCACATGCTGGCCACGCAGCATTACGACGCGGTGATCCTCGACATCGGCCTGCCCAAACTGGACGGCTATGAAGTGCTGCGACGGATGCGGCGCAAAGGCTCCAAAACGCCGGTGCTGATGCTGACCGCGCGCGATGCGCTGGAGGACCGGGTCAAGGGACTCGACCTCGGCGCCGACGATTACCTGACCAAACCCTACGACCTGCCGGAATTGGAAGCGCGGGTGCGCTCACTGATCCGCCGCGGCCAGTCCGGCGGTGGCGCCAGCCTCGTGCACGGTGACCTGACGCTGGACACCGCGGGACGGCGAGCCACCATCAAGGGCGCGCCGCTGGACTTGTCAGCGCGCGAACTGGGTGTACTGGAAGTACTGATGCTGCGCGTGGGCCGTGTGGTCAGCAAGGAACAACTCGCCGAACAGCTCTATGGCTGGGATGAGGAAGTTGGCGCCAATGCCATCGAAGTCTATGTGCACCGGCTGCGCAAAAAACTCGAGCCGGCGGGCGTCAATGTGCGCACCATTCGCGGACTCGGCTATCTGCTGGAAAAAGCGGCGCATGAGTAGGAGCTTTTTAAAAGCCTGCGCTTGTCAGGACTGCGTTACCCGCCAGCAAACCGGGACATGGCCCGAGGAACCTGCGGCGCGGGATCGGGCGGCGCAGGTTTCTGTGCGGCCGCATGTGGTCGGGTTGCGCGTCCGCTGCGGGGTCACATCCCCGCGAACGGGGCCCCTGCTCCACCTTCTCGCCTTACCATGCAACTGACTACCCAAATAAGGTCTCGTCGAAACCCCGCGGGCGCCCTGTTATACCTGCGCCGCCTGCGCCCGGCAGGTTTTTGAGATGGGTTCCAGTAAAACGCGCACCCTACGCACCCGCTTGCTGTTATGGGTCAGCGGCCCGCTGGTCGCGTTGTGGGTGATCAGCACGCTGATCGACCACGATGTTGCCAGGGGTTTCGTCAATCTCAATTACGATCGCGCGCTGCTCGATACCGCGCTGGACTTGGGGCGCAATGTGCGCGAGTCGGGCAACCAGCTTTATCTTGACCTGCCGCAGCCGGTGATTGAAATGCTGATTTCCGGTGAGCAGGGCCGTTTTTATTACCGTGCCAACGGCCCCGGCGGCGAATACATCACCGGCGACCCGGATCTCCCCGACCCGCCACCCGAGGCCGCAGAGGATCGCGTGACCTATTACAACGCCCTCTTCCGCAACGAGCCGATCCGCGCCGTCGCGCTGCGGGTGCCAGTGCGGCCGGGCTCGGGCAATGGCGCGATCCTGATTCAGGTCGCGGAACGCTCGACGCTGCGCGATAATTTTGCCCGCCAGATCATGCTGCGCATGATGATCCCGCAGGGCATTCTGGTACTGCTGTCCACGCTCGCGGTATGGTTCGGCGTCGGCATCGGCCTGCGCGCACTGACCTCCATGCGCCGGGAAATTGAAAACCGCTCACACATTGATCTTAGCCCGATCGACGAAACCGGGGCGCCGGCCGAAGTGCGGCCGCTGGTGCACGCAATGAACGATCTGCTGTCGCGCCTCAGCGCCGCGCTCGCCGCCCAGCAGCGCTTCATCGCCGATGCCGCGCACCAGCTGCGCACCCCGGTGGCCGCGCTGAAGATGCAGGCCAAACTCGCCACACGGCAGGTGCGCGACGGCGAAGCCGCCGTCACCTTGCAGCAGCTGCAGACGGCGGCGGACCACGCGGCACGCCTGGTCGGCCAGTTGCTGACCCTGGCGCGCGCGGAGCCCGGCTCGCACCGCAGTGTGATGCGTCAACCCGTCGCGCTGATGTCGCTTGCGCGGGATGTCTGCGGGGAATGGGTGCCGCGGGCGCTGACCCGCCAAATCGATCTGGGTTTCGACGATACTTCCGCTGCCGCAGAAATCAGCGCTGATCCATTTTTGATCCAGGAAATGCTTAACAATCTGATCGATAACGCCATTCAGTACACTCCCGCTGGCGGACGCGTCACAGTGCGCGTGCGGCTCCAGGATGGCCAGGCCATGCTGGAAGTGGAAGACGACGGCCCCGGCATCCCGGTTGAAGAGCGGGAAAAAGTATTCGAACGTTTTTACCGCATGCCCGGCGGCTCACCGGAGGGTTGCGGTCTGGGGCTGGCCATCGTCCGGGAAATCGCGCAGGGCCACCAGGCAAAGTTGGCCTTGCAGTCAGGTGCCAGCGGTCGCGGCACCTGCGTCACCATCACTTTTCCGGCGCCGCAATGATCTCCGTTATTTTCCCTTCCATCTCCGCTTTTTCCCGTTCCGCGCGACGCTGGGCATCCTCCTGCTGCTGCAACGCCCACATCTGCGCGTAGGCCCCGCCGCTCTCCAGCAACGCAGCGTGGCGGCCGCGCTCAACAACTTGCCCCTGGTCCAGCACCAGGATTTCATCGGCATCCATCACCGTCGACAGCCGGTGCGCAATGACCAGCGTGGTGCGGCCCTGCGCAATGGCGTTCAACTCCTTCTGGATCGCCTGCTCGGTGCGCGAGTCAAGCGCGGATGTGGCTTCGTCGAAAATCATGATGCGCGGATTTTTAAGTATCGCGCGGGCGATCGCCACTCGCTGTTTTTCACCACCCGACAGTTTCAGTCCACGCTCACCGACCATCGCTTCGTAACCGTCGGGCAGGCTTTCGATGAAAGCGTGGATGTGCGCGGCCTTTGCCGCCGCAATGACTTCGTCGCGTGTTGCTGCCGGCCGGCCGTACTGGATGTTGTAATAGATCGTGTCGTTGAACAAAACGGTGTCCTGCGGCACGATGGCGATGGCGCTCCGGAGGCTGGTCTGGCGCAGCTGCCGAATGTCGATGCCGCTGATGTGGATTGCGCCGCCGGTGACATCATAAAAACGGTAGAGCAGCCGCGCCAGCGTCGACTTGCCCGCACCGCTCGCGCCCACCACCGCCACTTTAGCTGCCGGCGGGATTTCGAAACTCATGCCGTGCAGGATCTGCCGCCGCGGGTCGTAACCAAAATCGACCGCCTCAAAGCGCACGGTCGCCGGCCCCTCCGGCACATCCTGCGCACCGGGGGCATCGTCGATCTCGCGGTTCACCAACAACAAGCTGAACATGCGATCCATATCGACTAACGCTTGTTTAATCTCGCGGTACGCCATGCCGAGGAAATTCAAAGGAATATAGAGTTGGATCAGCAACCCGTTCACCAGCACCAAGTCACCCAACGTCAACTCGCGCGCCACCACACCCTGCGCGCACAAGATCATCAGCAATGTGGCGGCTACGGCAATGATCGATGCCTGACCAACGTTGAGCAGACCGAGTGAGGCCTCGTTCCTGACCGCCATCACTTCGTAACGCTGCAGGCTTTCATCGTAGCGCCGTGCTTCGTATTCCTCGTTGTTGAAATATTTGACGGTTTCATAATTGAGCAAGCTGTCGACGGCGCGCGTGTTGGCTTTGGAGTCGAGATCATTGGCATTGCGCCGGATCGCAGTGCGCCACTCAGTGATAACGATGGTAAACGCGATGTAGAGCACCACTGCGGCAAAGGTCACCGCGACAAAACGCCAGTCGAATTTGGCAAACAGCACCGCAGCCACCAGCGTGAACTCCAGCACCACCGGTATGATTGAAAACAGCATGAACGACAGCAGCGTGGAAATACCGCGAGTGCCGCGATCGATGTCGCGCGACATGCCCCCCGTCTGGCGGTCGAGATGAAAACGCAGCGACAAGGCATGCAGATGACGGAACACCGCCAGCGCAATCCGCCGTGTGGCGCGCTGCGTGACCGGTACAAACACCACGTCGCGCAATTCGGCGAACAGCACCGTCGACAGGCGCAGCACACCGTAGGCGACCAGCAGCGCCAGCGGCAGCACGAGCACCGCCTGCCGGGCATCGAGTCCATCGACGATGTCCTTCATCACCAGCGGCACGCCGACATTGGCGAACTTCGCCGCCACCAGGAACACCATCGCCACGACTACGCGCCATTTGTATTCCCATAAGTATGGGAGCAGCATCGGCACCACGCGCCAGTCACGCCCGCGCGGTACGGCCGCGGCATCGCGCTGCGCGGCTGCAGCGCGCGCCATTTCAGCGGTCACTACCGACCCCAAAAGTTGTCATTTTCATTTTCTCAATAAACCCAATTATTTATATAGCATCTTCGCGCACAACAGCTGAACGGCAAACACTCATAATCCAGGCAGGCACTCCAGCTGCGCCGTCAGCGGCGCATGGTCGGAAATCCGGCCCCAGCGCCGGCCATGGTGAACGCGCACTTCGCGTACGGTGAAACCGCGCACGTAAATCCGGTCCAGCCGCAGCACCGGCAAGAGCGCCGGGAAACTGCGCGCAGGCACCCCGCCCGCCAACTCGAACACTTCGTGCATGTTCAGCGGATGCGCCAGTAAATGGGTGGCGCGGTGGCGCCAATACCAATCGTTAAAATCCCCGGCGACGATCAGCGGTGCGTCGGGCGGCACCAGCCGCTCGATGCGCTGGCGCAGGCGCTCCAGCTGCAGTCCGCGGCCGCGTGCGGTCAGCGCAAGGTGTACGCAAACACAATGCAGCGTTTGCGGCCAGCCGGGTATCGCGATTTCACAATGCAGGAGGCCGCGGCGTTCGAATCGGTGTGATGAGACGTCTTCATTGTCCCAGCGCGTAATCGGGTAACGCGACAACACCGCGTTGCCATGGTGTCCTGCGTCATACACCGCATTTTTTCCGTAGGCGTGGCTCTGCCACAGGCTGTCGGCGAGAAACTCGTATTGGGACTGCACCGGCCAGTCAAGATGGCGGGCCGCATGCACCGTGTGTTCGCCGACGACTTCCTGCAGGAACACCAGATCGGTATTCAGCAGGCGCAATTGCTCCCGGAGCGCGTGCAGCGTCGGGCGGCGCGCGAACAGCGGCGTGACCGAAAACCCTTTATGGATGTTGTAGGTCGCGACGCTCAGTTGCAGCGGCGCGCCGGCCACTGCCGTCTCAGGAGATGGCAAGCATGCGTTCTAGTGCAATGCGCGCCAGTTCCGCTTCGTACGCCGGCACCTTGATCTGGTTCACCACCTTGCCGTCCACCAGGTTTTCAAGTGCCCAGGCCAGATGTTGCGGGTCGATGCGCTGCATGGTCGAACACATACACACCGTTGGCGCCATGAACTGCACCGACTTGCCCTGCGGACCGAATTCTTCAGCGATGCGGTTCACCAGGTTGAGCTCGGTGCCGACCAGCCAGCGTGAGCCCGGAGAGCTCGCCGCGATGGTCTTGATGATGTAGTCGGTCGAACCGACGTAATCGGAGAGTTTGCACACTTCGAAGTTGCACTCGGGATGGCTGATCACCGCCCCGCCCGGATGCTGCTGCCGCCAGCGCAGGATGTGCTGGGCCTGGAACATCTGGTGCACCGAGCAATGGCCCTTCCACAGCAGCACCTTCGCCATCTTGATCTGCTGCGGCGTCAGACCGCCCATCGGCTCGTCCGGATCCCATACCATCATTTCCGACAGCGGAATGTCCATCAGGTAACCGGTCCAGCGTCCGAGATGCTGGTCGGGGAAAAACAGCACTTTCTCGCGGCGACCGAAGGCCCAGCTCAAGATATTGCGCGCGTTGGAAGACGTGCAGACGATGCCGCCGTGTTCACCGCAGAAGGCTTTGAGATCAGCGGCGGAATTAATGTAGGTGATGGGCGTGACATGTTCATCGGGATCCAGCACTTCCGCGATTTCGCGCCATGCGCGCTCGACCTTCGGCAGGCTCGCCATATCCGCCATCGAGCAGCCGGCGCTCAAATCAGGCAGGATGACTTTCTGCGAGGCGCGCGACAGGATATCCGCGACTTCGGCCATGAAATGCACACCGCAGAACACGATGTACTCGGAGTCCGTGCCGGAGGCGAGCTTCGAGAGCTGCAGCGAGTCACCGGTCAGGTCGGCGTGTTTGTAGACGTCTGCCCGCTGATAGTGATGCCCGAGCAATACGACGCGATCACCGAGCTTCTTCCGGGCAGCCACAATGCGTGCTTGGCACGCCTCATCGGCCAGCGGCTTGAAACCCTCAAAGGCTATCGTTTTCACTTCCATCGTCTGATCCCTCTCCTGATCACAACCTGCTTACTTCTGACTGCGTCTCTGCTTCGGGGAATCTCCTACATTACAGGATTTTGACAGAAAAACCAGCCAGAAATTCACCCCGAAACGTCCCGCTGGATCGTGGGGTTTATGTGCACTGCCGCATCCGCTCTGGCAGTGCACGGATGACTTCAGCGTTGCTCGATGAAAATACGCGGTCAGCGGCTTCCCGCCACGGCAGCCATTGGTAGGCCAGATGCTCGCGTGGCGAGAGCACGATGTCCTGGATGCCCGGCAATTTGAGGCTGAAGACGTGTTCCGTATTGTGGGTCACACCCGGCGCATAACGGCTGCGCCAGTGTGCGTAAATCTCGAAACGGTTCTCAAGCTCCCAGTCTGTCAGTGCCGCAGCATCCGCTACGATGCCGGTTTCTTCGGCCAGTTCACGCAGCGCAGTCTGCAGCAGCGTTTCACCGGGGTCCTGACTGCCGGTGACTGATTGCCAGAACCCCGGACGATCGGCGCGCTCCAGCAGCAGCACCTGCAGATCGGTGGTGTGTACCAGCACCAGCACCGACACCGGTATTTTGTAATTCATCGACCGGCCTATTTGGCGGCAAAGGCCGGCAATCCGGCAGTACCCTCGCTGAGCGCGATGAACACGCGCCCGCGCGGCTGCCAGTATTCCGCGCTGGCGCCAAGAATTTCCAGCAGCATCGCGTGTTCGTCGGGCGCCGCCACGGCAAAATCCGCATCGCCGCGCAGCAGTGCCACCGCGCCCGGTTCCGCCAGCCACAACAGATCCTGCAGGGAGTCGGCCAGCGCATCCCAGTTGCCGCCAAAGCTCTCCGGAAAGACGAAGCCGCGGGCGCAAGCGCTGAGCAGCGCGTGTTTGCCACGTGCCCGCCGCAGGTCAACCACGACCCAGCGCAGACCCGCACGCCGCACAATCGTCTGCAACAAGGCCACGGCGGCCGGCGCACGGTACACGCCGTTGTTTTTTGCGGAAAGCGCGCTGGAAAATGAGGTGGAAAATCCGGTGGTTTTCATTCGACGATGCGCCTGAATGAGCGGTAATGATCCGCAGTGTAATAAAACTCCCCGCCATCGCGACATTGCACGAGCCGCAGCGCGCCAGGGGATGGTGAGGCCGCACGCTGGCGCTCGCAACCAACGACGATGCGCCGCGCACCGCGATGCCGGACTCCGGGCGTCATCACCGTATACTCACGGTAATGCCCCCGTGGGGCTGCGGGCAGCAGTTTTTCATAATTGCCGAAGGTGACACCATCGCGATCATGGGGATAAGGCCCGCCGCGCCGGATCAGCTGCAGGGTCTCGCGGGCCTCCCGGGGCAGTTCGGCAACGTGGATTTCCTGCGCCCGTGCTTTTGACTGCGTTTGTGACTGCACTGGCGACTGTGTTTGCGTCTGCGCCGGCGGGACATCCCCGCGTGCCGCGGCCAGCCCGGAAAACGCAAGCGCCGCGATGAACCACAAGAGTTGCTGCAGCGGCATCCCGCGCCACACCGTACGCATCCGGAAC
>Ga0105090_10000905_pt1 | contig 15458 bp, 16 predicted proteins | sample PPLLak3March2015_FD_79110 | JGI IMG/M metagenome (GOLD analysis project Ga0105090, IMG submission 79110) | Freshwater sediment microbial communities from Prairie Pothole Lake near Jamestown, North Dakota, USA - PPLs Lake P7 Core (1) Depth... | ecosystem: Environmental > Aquatic > Freshwater >... | reverse complement strand
GCGGTGCTGCTGCTCGACGAGATCGAGAAGGCGCATCCGGATGTCTTCAACGTGCTGCTGCAGGTCATGGACCACGGCACGCTGACCGACAACAACGGACGCAAGGCCGACTTCCGCAGCGTGATCATCGTCATGACCACCAATGCCGGCGCCGAGACGATGAACAAGGCGACCATCGGCTTCACCAACGCGCGCGAGTCCGGCGACGAGATGGCCGACATCAAGCGCATGTTCACGCCCGAGTTCCGCAACCGGCTGGACGCGATCGTGTCCTTCCGCGCGCTCGACGAGGACATCATCCTGCGCGTGGTCGACAAGTTCCTGCTGCAGCTGGAGGGCCAGCTGGCCGAGAAGAAGGTCGAGGTCACCTTCACCGATGCGCTGCGCAAGTACCTGGCGAAGAAGGGCTTCGACCCGCTGATGGGCGCACGCCCGATGCAGCGCCTGATCCAGGACACGATACGCCGCGCGCTGGCCGACGAACTGCTGTTCGGCCGGCTGGTCGATGGCGGCCGCCTGACGGTGGACATCGACGACAAGCACGAGATCGTGCTCGACATCCAGCCGCCCAAGAAGAGCGACAAGACCAAGCCGGAGATCACCGCGGCCTGAAGGCGCGGCGATCCGGGCAGCGCGGGCCGGCTCGTCCGGCCCGCTCGCATCCGCGCCGGGCTCAGCAGGCGGCCGGATTCTGGCGGTAGTAGCCGCAGAGCAGCGCGTACAGCGCCGGCATCTGCGCACGCAACTCGCGCGGCACGAGGAAGAACGCTTCGGACGCGACGGCGAAGAACTCGTCGGGGCTCTCGGCGCCGTAGGGGTCGACCACGGTGCCCTGCCGCGACCGCACCGCCTCGCAGAAGGCTTCGTACTCCCGCGTCAGCACCCGCTGCCAATGGCGTCGCGCCTGGGCGCTGGGCTGCGGTGGCACGCCGTCGGCCTGGCCGTCGGCCATGTCGAGCACGTGCGCGAACTCGTGCACCACCACGTTGTAGCCCCAGGCGGAGGTGTCGCCCGCCTCGACCACGTCGCGCCAGGACAGCATCACCGGGCCGCCTTCCATGGCCTCGCCGGACAGCACGTCGTCGTATTCGTGCACCAGGCCGTCGTCGTCGACGATCTCGCGGCGCACGCGCACCTCGTCGGGCTGCACCACGATGCCGACGAAGCCGTCGTAGGCCTGCAGTCCCAGCTTGAGCACCGGCAGGCAGGCCTGGGCCGCAATGGCCACTGCCATGGCGTCACTGACCTGCATGCCCTGTGCACCGGAGAATTCCTTGCGGTCGAGAAACAGGCTGCTCAGGCGCCGCAGTTCTGCCGCATCCTCCGCATCCAGGCGGCCGAGGAACGGGTACTGCCGCAGCGTGCTCTGCCAAAGATCGTCCGGGATGGCTCGGCGGTCGAGCGCCCGTTGCTCGCGCCGCTGCAGCAGGCGCTGCCACCAGCGCTGCATCAACCGGCCGCCGTGGCTTGCGCGAGCTCGAGCCGCTGCAGCCCCTCGGGGCGCAGGCGCAGCACCTGCGCGCGCGGCGGGTCGTCGTCCAGGTCCCAGTCGCTCAGCACCTCGCGCTCGAAACCCGGCGCCAGGACCGAGTGGCCCGGGCGGTGCGTGTGGCCGTGGATCAGCATCGTCGCACCGGCCGCGCGCAGGCAGGCCACCGATGCAGCGGCGTCGAGGTCCGCCCAGCCACCGGGCGGCGGGGGCTTGAGTCGGCTCGCCTCGCTGGCGTGGCGGATGCCCGCGCCCATGCGCACGCGTTCGTGCAGCGGTTTGGCCAGGAACTCGCGCTGCGTGTCGGGATGGCGTGTCCACTTGCGGAACTGCTGGTAGGGCAGGTCGTCCAGGCACAGCGCATCGCCGTGCGTCAGCAGCAGCCGGTGCGGCCCGGCCTCGAGCAGCGTCGGGTCGGGCAGGTCGCGCAGACCCAGATGCCGCAGGAACTGCGGGGTGAGCAGGAAATCGCGGTTGCCGACCATCACCCCGACCGGGCGACGTCGGGCGGTTTCGCTCAGGACCTCGGCGCAACGCCCTTCGAAGGCCATCTGCACGGCGTCGGAACCGGGCCAGAACTCGAACAGGTCACCGAGGATCAACACCGCGTCGGCCGGCGTGCTGCGCATGTAGTCCGCCCAGGCCTCGAAGGTGCGCGGCAGCGCCGCGCTCAGGTGCAGGTCGGAAATGAAGTCGACGGTGCGCCACCCATCGGGGACCCGCCACTCGCTGGCGGGCGGCAGCGCGTCGGGCACCGCGACCATGGGCGCGCGAAACGCGTCAGGCGGCCTCGACGGCGCTCAGGATCGTCACGGCCTCCAGCGGCACGTCGGCGTGCCCGCCGCGGTTGCCGGTGCGCACCTGCTCGATCGCATCTACCACCTCGGTGCCCTTGACCACTCGGCCAAATACGGCGTAGCCCCAACCCTGGGGCGACTCGGACTTGAAGTCGAGGAAGCCGTTGTCGACGGTGTTGATGAAGAACTGGGCGGTGGCACTGTGCGGCGCCGAGGTGCGGGCCATCGCCAGCGTGTAGCGCTGGTTGCGCAGGCCATTGTTGGCCTCGTTGGCGATCGGTGCGGCCGTGGGCTTCTGGTTCATCTGCGTGTCGAAACCACCCCCTTGCACCATGAAGCCCTTGATCACCCTGTGGAACACGGTGCCGTCGTAGTGGCCCTTGCGCACGTAGTCGAGGAAGTTGGCCACGCTGGCCGGGGCTTTCAAGTCGTCCAGCTCGATCGTCAGCGTGCCCACGCTGGTCTGCATTTCCACGGTCTTCGTCATCTCACTTCTCCAAGCTGGCCTTGCGGATCAACACCGGCGTCACCGGCACGTTCTGAAGGGGGCCCTTGCTGCTGGTGGGCACGGCCCAGATCTTGTCCACCACGTCCATGCCCGACACCACCTTGCCGAACACCGCATAACCCTGGCCGTCGCGCGCGTTGGCCGCGTCCAGGAAGGCGTTGTCCTTGATGTTGATGAAGAACTGGGCCGTGGCCGAGTTCGGGTCCATGGTGCGCGCCATCGCCACCGAGCCGCGCACGTTGCCCAGGCCGTTGCGGCTTTCCAGCGGAATCGGCGCACGCGTCGGCTTCTGCTGCATCTCGGGCGTGAACCCGCCGCCCTGGATCATGAAGTCGGGAATCACGCGGTGGAAGATGGTGCCGTCGTAGTGGCCGGCCTGCACGTACTCGACGAAGTTGGCCACCGACTTCGGCGCCTTGGCGGCGTCGAGTTCGATCACGATCACGCCCAGGCTGGTGTCGAGGCGCACCTTCTGCGCCCAAGCGGCGCCATGACTGCCAAGCACCAGGCCACAGGCCAGCAGAAACGGCGTCCACCGGCGCCACAGGGAAATCAGCATCATCGGATTGCGGGTTGCATGGGAAAGGGCGCGAGTCTAGCCCGGCCTCAAGCCGGCGGCCGCGAAACCCCTGCAGCGGCCGGCACGGCCTGGATCTCGCGCGCCAGGCGCAGCTTGCGGCGCAACTCCGCGTCATCCCCCTTGGCGTGTGCCTGGGCCGCCGTCCAGGACTGCTGCGCCAGCGCCAGGTACACGTCGCCCAGGTTCTCGCGCGCGGCGCGGTGGGTCGGGTCGTTGCGCAGTGCGACGAGCAGCGCCTGCTGCGCCGCCTGCAGCTGGCCTCGGGCGGCGTAGATCACCGCCAGGTTGTTGTACGGATCGGCCAGTTCCGGGAAGTCCTCGGTGAGCGCGGTGAAGATCTGCAGGGCTTCGTCCTGACGCTTCGCGTCGGCCAGCATCACGCCCTTCAGAAAGCGCAAGCGGCCGTCCCGAGGCTGCTCGGCGAGCGCGGCTTCGGTGCGCCGCAGCGCTTCGGCCGGTTGTCCCGAACGCAGCAGCTTCTCGATGTCGGCAAGCTCGTCGGCCGAGGCCGCCATGGCCATCAGGCTCACCGAGAGCGCCAGCAGGTCTCTGCGTAGACGGGGGAGCATTTGCCGAGTGTTCGCGCGCCGCGAGGACGTCGCGCTGCAGGTGGAAACGGCGGCTCGCAAGAGGACACCGCCGCTATACTGAAACTCATTGTAGCCACGGCCGGAGCCCGGCCGTGGTGCTTCTCGATGCATGACGCGCCCATGGGCTGCGGCAGCCCGCGTGAACGTATTTCCATGAGCCTGCGCATCCACAACACGCTCAGCCGCCGCACCGAAGAGTTCCGGCCCATCGAACCGGGCCACGTGCGCATGTACGTCTGCGGCATCACCGTCTACGACCTGTGCCACCTGGGTCACGCCAGGATGATGCTGGTCTTCGACCTGGTCTACCGCTGGCTGCTGGAGCAGGGCTGGCGCGTGACCTACGTGCGCAACATCACCGACATCGACGACAAGATCATCCGCCGCGCGCTGGAGCGCGGCCTGACGATCCGGGCCTTGACCGACGAAATGATCGCCGCCATGCACGACGACCTGGGCGCGCTCGGCCTGCTGACGCCGACGCACGAGCCTCGCGCGACCGAATACGTGGCCCAGATGCTCGACTTGATCGGTACGCTCAAGCGCAAGGGGCTGGCCTACCAGGCCGGGAACGGCGACGTGAACTACGCGGTGCGCAGGTTCCCGGGCTACGGCAAGCTGTCGGGCAAGTCGTTGGACGAGTTGCGCGCCGGCGAGCGTGTGGCGGTACAGGACGGCAAGCTCGACCCGTTGGACTTCGTGCTGTGGAAGGCGGCGAAGGACGACGAGCCCGACGACGCCAAGTGGCCCGGCCCCTTCGGTCCGGGCCGGCCGGGCTGGCACATCGAATGCTCGGCGATGAGCTGCGCGCTGCTGGGCGAGCATTTCGACATCCACGGCGGCGGCATGGACCTGCAGTTTCCGCACCACGAGAACGAGATCGCGCAGAGCGAGGGGGCCAGCGGACGGCCTTTCGTCAACTTCTGGGTGCACAACGGCTTCCTGAACGTGGACAACGAGAAGATGTCGAAGTCGCTCGGCAACTTCTTTACCATCCGCGACGTGCTGGCGCACTTCGATGGCGAGACGCTGCGCTTTTTCATGCTGCGCACGCACTACCGCAGCCCCTTCAACTTCAGCGACGCCAACCTGGAGGACGCACGGCAGGCGCTGCGGCGGCTCTACACCGCGCTGGATGGCATCGAGGCGGAACCCGCAGCAGTCGACTGGACGCAACCGCAGGCGCTGGCCTTCCGCGCGGCCATGGACGATGACTTCAACACGCCGGTGGCGGTCGCCGTGCTGTTCGACCTGGCGGGGCAGCTCAACCGCAGCCGCGATCCGGCCACCGCCCGCCTGCTGAAGGGCCTGGGCGGCGTGCTCGGCATCCTCCAGCAGCAGCCTCGCGCCTACTTGCAGGGCGCGCAGGGCGGCAAGGCCGTCGACGCGGCACGGGTCGAGGCCTTGATCGCGCAGCGCGCCCAGGCCAAGCAGGCGCGGGATTTCGCCACCGCCGACCGAATCCGCGTCGAGCTGGCCGGGCTCGGCGTGGAGCTGAAGGACAGCGCGGCCGGCACCACCTGGGTGCGCGCATGAGCGGCGGGTCTGCAGGCCGCGGCGGGAGCCCGGCGCATGCCTAAGTCGGCAACCGGCGTCACGCCCGACTACTGGGACGAGGCCTGCAGACACCTGGCGCGGCGCGACCGCGTCATGAAGAAGCTGATTCCCCAGTTCGGCGAGGCCCGCCTGCAAAGCCGCGGCGACGCCTTCACGACGCTGGCCCGTTCGATCGTCGGGCAGCAGATCTCGGTCAAGGCGGCGCAGTCGGTCTGGGACCGGCTGGTGGCGCTGTTGAATGCGTCGTCGCATCGCGTGGCGCCGACAGCCGTCGGGGCGACGCCGCTGACCAGCCTGCGGCAGGCAGGGCTGTCGCAGCGCAAGGCCGAGTACCTTCTCGACCTGGCCCAGCACTTCAACGCGGGGGCCGTGCACGTGCCGCAGTGGCGGCAGATGGACGACGAGGCGATCATCGAGGAACTGGTGGCCATCCGCGGCATCGGCCGCTGGACGGCGGAGATGTTCCTGATCTTCCACCTGATGCGGCCCAACGTGCTGCCGCTGGACGACCTGGGCCTGCTGAAGGGCATCAGCCAGAGCTACTTCAGCGGCGAGCCGGTGTCACGCGCCGAGGCGCGTGAGGTGGGCGACGCCTGGGCGCCCTACCGCTCGGTGGCCACCTGGTACATCTGGCGCAGCCTGGACCCGCTGCCGGTAGACTACTAGCGATGCGCTGCACCCGAGGAGCCGCATGAGCAAGCGACATTTTCTGGAGTTCGAGCAGCCGATCGCCGAGCTCGATTCGAAGATCGAGGAACTGCGCTACGTGCAGAACGAGTCGGCGGTGGACATCTCCGACGAGATCGAGCGGCTGGACCACAAGAGCCAGCAGCTGACCAAGGAGATCTATTCCAGCCTGACGCCGTGGCAGGTGACGCAGATCGCGCGTCACCCGCAGCGGCCCTACACGCTGGATTACGTGAACGAGATCTTCACCGAGTATCAGGAGTTGCACGGTGACCGCGCCTTTGCCGACGACCTGTCGATCGTCGGCGGGCTGGCGCGCTTCAACGGCCAGGCCTGCATGGTCATCGGGCACCAGAAGGGGCGCGATACCAAGGAGCGCGGGCTCCGCAATTTCGGCATGGCCCGTCCCGAGGGCTACCGCAAGGCGCTCCGGCTGATGAAGCTGGCCGAGAAATTCGGCCTGCCGGTGTTCACCTTCGTCGACACGCCCGGTGCATATCCGGGCATCGGCGCCGAAGAGCGCGGGCAATCCGAAGCCATCGGCCGCAACATCTTCGAGATGGCCCAGCTGGAGGTGCCGATCATCACCACCATCATCGGCGAAGGCGGCTCGGGCGGGGCGCTGGCGATCAGCGTGGCCGATCAGGTGCTGATGCTGCAGTACGCGGTGTACTCGGTGATCTCCCCCGAAGGCTGCGCGTCCATCCTCTGGAAAACCGCCGAGCGTGCGTCCGACGCGGCCGATGCGCTCGGCATCACCGCCCACCGGCTGAAGGCCCTGGGCCTGATCGACAAGATCGTCAGCGAGCCGGTCGGCGGCTCGCACCGCGACCCCAGGCAGATGGCCGTGAACCTCAAGCGCGGGCTCAACGACGCGCTGAGGCAGGTGGTCGACCTGAAGACCAAGGACCTGCTGCAGCGCCGCTACGAGAGGCTGCAGTCCTACGGGCGCTTCTCCGACACCAAGGAGCGCTGAGTGCAGCGGTCCGGCCGCCACTCCGGACCGTGAGCCGCCCCTGCGTGGCGGTGGCCGTCAGCGGCGGCCGCGATTCCACCGCGTTGTGGCATGCCACCGCACGGGCAGCGGCCGGCCTTGGCCTGGACGTGGTCGGGCTGCACGTCCACCACGGCTTGCAGCCCGAGGCGGACGCGTGGCTGGCCCACCTGCAGCGCCAGGCGCGACGCTGGGCTTCGCGCGGTCTGCCGGTGCGGCTGGACTGGCGGCGCCTTTCCGAGCGGCCCCAACGCGGCGACAGCGTCGAAGCCTGGGCCCGGCGCGCGCGCTACGCCGCGCTGGCCGAGATGGCGACGCAGCAGGGCGCCGGCCTGGTGCTGCTGGCCCATCACCGGCGCGACCAGGCCGAGACCTTCCTGCTGCAGGCGCTGCGCGGCGCAGGTCCGGCCGGCCTGGCGGCCATGCCTCGCAGTGCGCATCGTCTCGGTCTGGTGTGGGCTCGACCCTGGCTGGGACAGTCGAGCGACGCCATCGATTCGTACCTGCGGCGACACCGGCTGCGACATGTGCTCGACCTCAGCAACGCCGACCCGCGCTATGCGCGAAGCCGGCTGCGCCAGCAGCTTTGGCCGCATCTGCAGGCGGCCTTCCCCGACGCCGAAGCCGGCCTGTGCGCCAGCGCGCGCCGTGCGCAGGAGGCGGCCGAGGGCCTGCGGGAACTGGCTGCGCTGGACCTGCAGGCCTGCACCGACGCAAGCGGCGCGTTGCGCGTGGCGGCTTGGTCGGGCCTGTCGGATGCGCGACGCGCGCTGACGCTCCGCAGCTGGCTCTCGGGCCTGAGCCCGAAGGGCGCCGCGGAAAGCCTGGTGCAGCGGCTTCGGCACGAGCTTGGACGGGCGCGCCCAGGCAGCCGCTGGCCCGGACCCGACGGCCCGCTGTACCTGCATGCCGGATTGCTCCGGCCCGGAGATGCCCCGCGGGAGGCCCCGTCGCAACGGCCACCTTGCCTGCACGTCGACCTGAGCCGCGAAGGAGTGCATCCGGTGCCGGAGTGGGGAGGTGCCTTCATCGTCCGCCGGTCCCGCGGCGGCGGCATCGACCCCGCGCAACTGCAGCGTTGCGAGCTGCGCCCCCGCCTGGGCGGCGAACGCTTCCAGCTTCGGCCCGGCACCATGCCCCGCTGCCTGAAGAAGCAGTACCAGGCCTGCGAGGTGCCTGCCTGGATGCGCGGCGGCCCGCTGGCCTACGCGCACGGGGCCCTGGTCTACGTGCCCGGCCTGGGCCTCGACGCCAGGCGGCAGGCCCCACCCGGCGTGCGCGCACTGCAGCTGCTGTGGCAGCCCGAGCCCGGCGGCCCGGGAAGCGCAGCCCGCAGCGCATAAAATGTGCGGTTTACGTGCGCCGCAGGCGCATGTTCCTCCGCATACGAACCCGCGCATCCTTTCATGGCCTTGATCGTTCACAAGTACGGTGGCACCTCGATGGGCTCGACCGAGCGCATCCGCAGCGTCGCCAAGCGCGTTGCGAAGTGGGTCCGCGCCGGCCACCGCATCGTGGTCGTGCCTTCGGCGATGAGCGGCGAAACCAATCGACTTCTGGCGCTGGCCAAGGAACTGTCCCCCGAGAAGCCGACGCCGCAAAGCTTCCGCGAACTGGACCAGATCGCCGCCACTGGCGAACAGGTTTCCGTGGGCCTGCTGGCGCTGGCGCTGATGGCCGAAGGGCTGGAGGCGGTGAGCTACGCCGGCTGGCAAGTGCCGATCCGCACCGATTCGGCCTTCACCAAGGCGCGCATACAGTCCATCGACGACGCCCGTGTGCGCGCCGACCTGGATGCCGGCAAGGTGGTCGTCATCACCGGCTTCCAGGGCGTGGACGACCAGGGCAACGTCGCCACGCTGGGCCGCGGCGGCTCGGACACCTCGGCCGTGGCGGTGGCCGCGGCGATGAAGGCCGACGAGTGCCTGATCTACACCGACGTGGACGGTGTGTACACGACCGATCCGCGCATCGTGCCCGAGGCGAGAAGGCTGCACACGGTGAGCTTCGAGGAGATGCTGGAGATGGCCAGCCTGGGCTCGAAGGTGCTGCAGATCCGCTCGGTGGAGTTCGCCGGCAAGTACCGTGTACCGGTGCGTGTGCTGTCCAGCTTCACGCCCTGGGACATCGACATCGCCGAGGAGGCGGCCTCGGGGACCCTGATCACTTTCGAGGAAGACGAAAAGATGGAACAAGCTGTCGTGTCCGGCATCGCCTTCTCGCGGGACGAGGCCAAGATCACCGTCGTCGGCGTGCCCGACCGCCCCGGCATCGCCTACCAGATCCTGGGCGCGGTGGCCGACGCGAACATCGACGTGGACGTCATCGTGCAGAACGTGTCGCACGGCGGCCGCACCGATTTCTCTTTCACCGTCAATCGCAACGACTTCGCGCGCGCCTTGGATCTGCTGAAAGGCGGCGTTGGCCCGGCCACGGGCGCGGCCGAGGTGATCGGCGACCCGCGCATCTGCAAGGTGTCGATCGTCGGCATCGGCATGCGCAGCCACGTCGGCATCGCGGCGAAGATGTTCCGCGCCCTGAGCGAGGAGGGCATCAACATCCAGATGGTCACCACCAGCGAAATCAAGACCAGCGTGGTGATCGACGAGAAGTACATGGAGCTGGCCGTGCGTGCCCTGCACAAGGCTTTCGATCTCGAGACGGCGCCAGCCGGCTGAGAGCCGCATGGGCCGGGTAGAATCTAAAGCATTCGCGGAGCTGTGACCGAGAGGCCGAAGGTGCTCCCCTGCTAAGGGAGTATGCGGGCAAAACCTGCATCGAGGGTTCGAATCCCTCCGGCTCCGCCAGACCAACACCAACCAACGCGCTCAGCCGGATTGGCAGGCGTACAGAGCCCCGCACCTCGCGGGGCTTCTTGTTGGGGGGCAGCACAGACCCCACGGCCACCCACACCCGAAACGCGTCTCCATGCCCGTTTCATCTTAGAACCTGCTGGCCTCCTGGCCTCTTGGCCACGTCGAAGACGACCAAGAGCGCCTTGTTGAATGGCTTGTCCATCGGCGTGTCATCGCAAGGCATCCCGAACGGAGCTGGGGGCAGGGCCTGGTGCGGGAGAGCGGCGACGTTCAGCAACCGGCGCAGCACCTCGGGCGGCGTCTATGGCCGCGGCCAGGAGGCGCACGCCTTTCTCGATGTCGGCCTGCTTCAGGCTCGCATAGCCCAGCACGAAGCCGGCGCATCGCCCGTTGCGATGCTTCGTCCCTTCGGCGTAGAGCGGTGAGACGGCCCAGACGCCAACGCCCAAGGCCATGGCTGCGGCGACGACCTCCTGCTCGGCCCTCATCGGCAGGCCCTCGATCCAGACGACGATATGCAGCCCCGAGTCCGTGCCCTCGGTGCGGGCCCGAGGGCCCAGGTGCGCGGCGATCGCCGCGACCAGCGCAGCCCTGCGCCGTTCGTTCTCCCGCCGCAGGCGCCGCAAGTGGCGTTCATAGCTGCCGCTGCGAATGAGTTCGGCCAGCACGACCTGTTCGAGCCGCGGAGCATGCCGATCCGCCAGCTGTTTGGCGTGGCGAAAGGGCTTCACCAGGGCAGGCGGCAGCACCAGGTATCCGAGCCGCAGTTGCGGCGAAAGCGCTTTGGAGAAGGTGCCGATGTAGACCACGCAGCCGAGGCTGTCCAGTGACTGCAGCGGGTCGACGGGCCGCAACCCGTAGCGGAACTCGCTGTCGTAGTCGTCTTCGATGATCCAGGTGGCGTGGCGCTGCGCCCAGGCCAGCAACGCCTGGCGGCGACTGATCGACATCACCGCGCCAAGGGGAAACTGGTGCGACGGCGTCACGTAGGCCAGCGCGCTGCGCGTTCTGGGCAGGGCCGAGGTGATCAGTCCCTGGTCGTCCACCGGTGTGGCCACGATCCTGGCGCCGATCGATTCGAAGGTGCGGCGAGCCATCAGGTAGCAGGGCTCCTCCATGACGACGCTGCTCCCCGGGTCGGCCAGCACCTTGGCGCAAAGTTCGAGCGCCTGTTGCGCCCCCTGCACGATCAGGATCTGGTCGGGAGTGCACGACAGGCCGCGCGCCCTCAGCAGGTACCCCTGCAGTTCCTCGCGGAGATCGGCTTCTCCCTCGGCGGGGCCGTAGTACAGGCCATGCTGCTTTCGGGTCAGCGCCTGGTTGTAGAGCCGGCGCCACGCGAGCTTCGGAAAGTCGTCGTCGGCGATCGCGCCGTAGAGGAAGTTGATGTAGCGGCTGTCCGCCACGGGGCGCTGCGGGAGCGCGAGTTCCACGACCCGCTTGCCGTAGGCCGACAGCGCAGGCGCCGGCTTTGGCACCCCGCCGGCGGGCTGCCGCCCCGCAGGGTGGCGAGCCCTGATGCCGGGCGCAACCCGTGCACGTGCACCCAGGGCGGTCTCGATGTACCCCTCGGAGGCGAGCTGTTCGTAGATGGCAACCACCGTGCTTCGCGACACACCGAGGTCGGCCGCCAAGGCGCGCGTGGACGGCAGTCTTTCGCCCGGGCTCAAGGCGCCGGCGTCGATCCGCGATCGAAGCAGTTCATACACGCGGCGCCCGGTTCCAGCAGCGAGGGTCTTCAACTGGTATGCCCATCACTTGAAGAACTGGATCTTCTAGCAAAACCAGTTTGATTGGAAGATGGGTACTTTCGACCCTGCGAGCCGACCCGATGTACACGCCTGCGCACTTCGCGATCAAGAACCCCGAAGTCCTGCACCGGATCATCCGGGAACATCCGCTGGGCGCCCTGGTGACGTTGGGGCCGGACGGCCTGGATGCGAACCACATCCCCTTCGAGATGGATGTGACCCACGGGGCCCTCGGATTGCTCACGGCCCATGTGGCTCGCGCCAATCCGGTCTGGCAGCAGTGCCGGGACGGAGCGGAGGTGCTGGTGGTCTTTCGCGGGAACGAAAGCTACATCTCGCCCAACTGGTATCCGAGCAAGCACGAATCCCACCGGCAGGTGCCGACCTGGAACTACGAAGTCGTGCACGTCCACGGCCGCCTCGCAGTCATGGACGAGCAAAGGTTCGTGCGCGGCGTCGTGGCGCGATTGACGCGCACGCACGAGGCTGCCGAGCCCGTCCCGTGGAAGATGGGCGACTCGGCCCCCGAGTACATCGACGGGATGCTCAAGGCCATCGTCGGCATTCAGGTCGAGATCACGCGTATCGAGGGCAAGGCCAAGCTGAGCCAGAACCGCGAAGCCCGGGATCGCCTGAGTGCCGCCGATACGCTGCTTGCGCGGGGCGAGCAGGCACTGGGCAGGGCGATGCGGGAAGCCCAGTGATCGCCGGGGGCGGGCCCTTGGCAGAACGCCCCCAACTCCCCCTGTTCGAGCCACAAGGAATCCTCATGTCCGAACCGCACGAGCCCGCAGCTCCCGGCTATCCGGTATCCGAACTCAACCGGGTCAAGCGCCGCCATGACCGGGGCTTCTACGACCAGGACACGGTGCATGCGCTGCTGGATGCGGCCATGCTGTGTCATGTGTCCTACGTGATCGCCGGCCAGCCGTTCTGCACACCGACCTTCTTCTGGCGCGAGGGCACGCGGCTGTACTGGCACGGCAGCAGCGCCAGCCGGATGCTGCGCCACCTCGCACAAGGCAAGCCGGCCTGCCTGACCGTCACGCACCTGGACGCGCTGGTGCTGGCGCGGTCCGGCTTCAACCATTCGGCGGACTACCGCTCGGTCATGGCCTTCGGCATGGCCCGGCTGGTCGAGGACGCGCAGGAGAAGGAACGCGCGCTCGTGCTGATGGTCGACCGCCTGTACCCGCAGCGCACGGCGGGCCTGCGGCCGACCACGGCACAGGAGATCAAGGCGACGTCGGTGATCGTCATGGACATCGAGCGGGCTTCGGCCAAGATCCGCGCGCGCGGCGTGGTGGACGACGACGAGGACTACGCTTTGCCGGTCTACGCCGAGCGCATCCCCGTGTCCACGGTGCTGGGCCGGCCCGAGCCATGCCCGCGCCTCGTGGAAGGCGTGCAGCGTCCCGACACGCTCGCGGGCTATCGCGCTGGCCGACCTCTGCAGGACGCTCTTTCGCAGGCTTACGTCACCACCTACGGGCAAACCGGGCATCGAGCCGCGGGTGATGCCTGAACCTGCCAGACTTGCCGGTCGGCGTCGACAGCCCCTCCGTCATGAACCTTCAGTCCCAACCCACCCGCGTGACCATCGCCGAGGCCGATGCGCGGCCCCTGCCCGCCGGCAGGCTGAGCAAGCAGGTCTTGAACACGCCCGGCCTCGAAGTGCGCTGGTACCGCCCGCCGAACCCGGACCCGCAGGCCCCGCACGACCGCGACGAGGTCTATGTCGTCGCGGCGGGGCAGGGCGATTTCGTGCGCGGAACGGCCCGCGTGAGCTTTTCTCCCGGCGATCTGCTGTTCGCCGCCAAGGGCGAAGCACACCGCTTCGAGAACCACACGCCCGACACCGCCGTGTGGGTGGTCTTCGGACCGGGCGCATAGGCGAATGATGCGCAACTCCGGCACGCATGGGCAGGGCGCGGCCAGGATCGTCGCTTGACCCAGGCGCTTCCCGACGCTTTGCGCGGGGAAGGGCGGCTGAAGCGCCTGCCCGGTGTCCCCGCCATGAATGACCCCGGCGCTGCCGGCGACTAGGGGGCCGCGTAAGCGCGACGCCAGCGCAAGGTGCTAGGCTTGTTCTGTTGTGCATTCTTTGGTCAAGGAGACGAGCATGAGCAAGCGTGATGTGGTGGTTCTGGGTGCGGCCCGGTCGGCGATCGGCAGCTTCGGCGGTTCCCTGGCGGACATCGAGCCGGCGGAACTGGCCGGCATGGTGATGAAGGAGGCGATCGGCCGCTCCGGCGTCGATCCGAAAGCCATCAACTACGTCACCGTGGGCAACTGCATTCCCACCGAAAGCCGCTATCCCTATGTGGCGCGGGTCGCTTCGATCCAGGCGGGGCTGCCGATGGAATCCGTGGCCATGGCCGTCAACCGGCTGTGCTCGTCGGGTCTGCAGGGCATCGTCACCACGGCGCAGAACATCCTGCTCGGCGATTGCGACTACGGCGTCGGCGGCGGCGTCGAGGTGATGAGCCGCGGCGCCTACCTGTCCACCGCGATGCGCAGCGGCGCGCGCATGGGCGACACCAAGCTGATCGACTCGATGGTCGCCGCGCTGACCGACCCCTTCGGTGTCGGTCACATGGGCATCACGGCCGAGAACCTGGCCGCCAAGTGGAACATCACGCGCGAACAGCAGGACGCGCTGGCGGTGGAGTCGCAGCGCCGCGCCGCGGCCGCCGTGGCCGAGGGCCGCTTCAAGAGCCAGATCGTGCCCATCGTCAAGCAGAGCAGGAAGGGCGACGTGGTGTTCGACACCGACGAGTACGTGAAGGCCAGCACCACGATGGAATCGCTGGCCAAGCTGAAGCCCGCCTTCAAGAAGGACGGCTCCGTCACCGCGGGCAACGCCTCGGGCATCAACGACGGCGCGGCTTTCTTCGTGCTGGGCGACGCCGAAACCGCGGCCAAGGCCGGCTACAAGCCGATGGCGCGCCTGGTCAGCTATGCCGTGGCGGGCGTGCCGAACGACGTGATGGGCGAGGGCCCGATCCCGGCGTCCAAGCTGGCGCTGAAGAAGGCGGGCCTGTCGATCAGCCAGATGGACGTGGTGGAATCCAACGAGGCCTTTGCAGCCCAGGCGATCGCAGTTTCGCGCGGGCTGGAACTGGATCCGGCCAAGACCAACCCGAACGGCGGCGCCATCGCCCTGGGTCATCCGATCGGCTGCTCAGGCGCGTTCATCGCCACCAAGGCGATCTATGAACTGCACCGCACCGGCGGGCGCTACGCACTGGTGACGATGTGCATCGGTGGCGGCCAGGGCATCGCGACCGTGTTCGAGCGGCTCTGATTCGTTTCGCAGCGCCTTCAACGCCACGGGCCCCACGAGGGGCCCGTTTCATTTCCGGTGGCAGCCCATGAGCTTTCGGGCTGCATCTTTAAGTTTACATAATATACATCGTCGCGCATTTGGGCGGGCTGAGCGCCATCATGTCTAGATGCGCTCGCCGGGCAGATCAAGTTCGTCAATCGCCGAAGGCTCCTCGTCTTCGCCGCCCATCATCGGCAGCAGCGGCTTGTCCAAGGGGCGACACACACGGCTGTGCAGACGCTCCAAGCGTTCGGAGTTTTCGATGGCCTTGAAGATCGACTCCGGGTCCATCAGCAGCGCAAAGGGATTGGCGACGGGGTGTTGCGGTTGCGGCATCGAGGTTCACCTTCAGCGGTTGGTC
>Ga0105090_10000904_pt1 | contig 15459 bp, 17 predicted proteins | sample PPLLak3March2015_FD_79110 | JGI IMG/M metagenome (GOLD analysis project Ga0105090, IMG submission 79110) | Freshwater sediment microbial communities from Prairie Pothole Lake near Jamestown, North Dakota, USA - PPLs Lake P7 Core (1) Depth... | ecosystem: Environmental > Aquatic > Freshwater >... | reverse complement strand
TTCGTGGCGGTGGGCATCTGCACCCACCTGGGCTGCTCGCCCACGGCGGTGCCACAGGGCAGCGGCAATCCCAGCGTCGGGGCCGACTGGCCCGGCGGCTACTTCTGCCCCTGCCACGGCTCCACCTTCGACGGCGCCGGTCGCGCCTACAAGAACAAGCCCGCGCCGACCAACCTGGAAGTCCCGCCGCACCGCTACGTGAGCGCCACGCGCATCCTCGTCGGCGACGACAGCGCAGCCTGAAAAGGGGAGGGCTCAAGCCATGTGGTACTTCGCCTGGATGCTGGGGGTCGGCTTCGCCGTGCTGCTGGCGATCATGAATGCGATGTGGGGCGAAAACGAGGCCGCGCGCGCGCAGGCCTTGCACGACGAGAACCCGTCATGAACGACACCGCACGCGCCCAACCCGGCGCCGGCCCGAGGCCTGCCCAAGCACAGCCCCGCCTGCACGGGCCCAGCCTGGCCACGGGCCTGGCCATCATGGTGGCCGGCACGCTGTATCCGCCGCTGATGGCCGACGCTGCGGGCCAGGCCGACCACAACCTGGCGCTGGCCCTGTTCTGGGCCATGAGTGCAGGCTTCGTGCACGGCGTGGGCTTCGTGCCGCGCCGGTGGCTGTGGCGCTGGCTGTTCTCGAGCTGGGCCGTCGCCGCCGCGCTGGCGCTGGCCGCGGCGCTGAAGCTGATGCAATGAGGTCAGCCATGCACTTCCGATGGCTGCACGACGAAGCCAGCGGGGCCGTGAGCTACCTGCTGGCCGACCTGGACGCCGCCGAGGCGGTGCTGATCGACCCGCGCGGCGCCGACGTGCCGGTGCTGGCCGCCATGCTCGACGAACAGCGGCTGACCCTGCGCTGGGTGGCCCGCACCCACGAGCACGACGCCCTGCAGCCGGGCGAGGCCGAGGCCGTGGGCGCGTTGGGCGCCCCCGTGGTCGTGCACCACGCGCCCGCGGCCGGCAGCGAGGTGCTGCCCTTCGGCAACGAACATCTGCGCGTGCTGGCCACGCCGGGCCACACCGCCGGTTGCCTGAGTTACCTGTGGCGCGACCGCCTCTTCTGCGGTGGCCTGCTGGCTGTCGATGCCTGCCCCTGGCAGCCGCGCCCGGCGCTGCCCGAAGCGCTGTGGGACAGCGTCACGCAAAGCGTCTTCACCCTGCCCGCCGAGACCCTGCTCTTCTGCGGCCACGCGCGTCAGGCGCGCGCCGTGTCCAGCGTGCTGGAACAGCGGCGCTGGCACCCCTGGTTCGGCGGCGCCACGCGCGACACCTTCCTGGCGCGCGTGCGCGGTCTGCCTGGCGCCACCGCGACATGACTGCCATCACTCTCAGGAGCGACCCATGAAGCTCACCCCCCGTCCCGCGGCGGCCGCATCCACCCTCGTGGACACCACACGCCGCCGCTGGCTGCAGGTGCTGGCGACTTTGCCCGTGGCCGCCGGCGCCGCCGGCACCGCCACGCCGGCGCGCGCCAACGTCAAGACCAGCGCCCGCGTCGTCATTGCCGGCGGTGGCCTGGGCGGCATCGCGGTGGCCAACCGGCTGTCGAAGCTGCTCGACGGCGCCCGGATCACCGTCGTCGACCGCAAGGAGGAACACAACTACCAGCCCGGCTACACGCTGGTGGCCACCGGCCTTTGGCCGGTGGAGAAGGTGCGCGACCGCAATGCCGACTTCCTGCCCGCCGGCGTGCAATGGGTCAGGGAAGCCGTGGCCGAATTCGACCCCGAAGCGAAGATCGTCACCACCGCCGGCGGCCGCCAGATCCCCTACGACTACCTCGTGGTGGCCACCGGCGTGCAGCTGGACTATGCGCAGATCGACGGCATGGACGTGGGCGTCATCGGCAGCAACGGCCTGGCCAGCGTCTACCCCGGCCCGCAGGCGGCGCAGGCCACCTGGGCGGCGATGCAGGCGTTCGTGCAGACCGGCGGCGAGGCGCTGATGACGCTGCCGGCCACGCCGCTGAAATGCGCCGGCGCACCGCTGAAGATGACCTTCATGCTGCGCGACCGGCTGCAGCAGGCGGGCATGTTGGAGCAGTCGCGCATCGGCTTCCAGTCGGCGCTGGGCAATGTCTTCGGCGTCAAGGTCGTCAACGACAACGTGCTGCAGCGCTGGCAGGCGCTGGGCATCGGCGTGGAATTCAACCACCGGCTGGCGGCCATCGACATCGGCGCGAAACGCGCCACCTTCGCCACCCCCGAGGGCGAGACGGTGGACAAGCCCTACGACTTCATCCACGTGGTGCCGCCCATGCGCGCGCCCGACGCGGTGAAGAACAGCCCCCTGGCCTGGCAGGCCGGGCCGTTTGCCGCCGGCGGCTGGCTGGAGGTGGACAAGACCACGCTGCAGCACCGCCGCTACCCCAACGTGTTCGGCATCGGCGACATCAACGGCACGCCGCGCGGCAAGACCGCGGCCACGGTGAAGAAGAGCGCGCCCATCGTCGCGCACAACCTGGCCGAAGCGATCGCGGGCCGCCCGCCCGACGGGGCCTTCGACGGCTACACCTCGTGCCCGCTGATCACGCGCGAGGGCTCGGCGATGCTGATCGAATTCGACTACGAAGGGCGGCTGACGCCTTCGCTGCCGCTCATCGAGCCGTTGCAGGAGAGCTATTTCGCCTGGCTCATGAAATACCGCATGCTCAAGCCGGCCTACCTGGCCGTGCTCAAGGGCCGCGTCTGACGCGCCGCGCACCGACGACGAGGAGAGGCACCATGTACGAGATCTGGCTGGTGATGAATATCGTCTGGGAGATCGCGCTCGGCATCTGGCCGCTGCTGCTGGCCGCCGTCGGGCTGTGGCTGGTGGTGATGGTGACCGCGCTGCGCCGCCGCGGCGCGTGCTGGCTTGCCGGCCTGCCGATGGCGCTGGGTGTTGGCGCGGCGGTCACGCTGGCGGCCGCGCTGTGGGTGCCGGGATGGAACAAGTCGGCGCTGTCCGAGATGGGCTACTGGGTCGACTGGGTCAATCTGCTGGGCTTGGCGGCGGGCTTCGGCGCCGTGGCCATGGCCTTCGCCTGGCCGCTGTCGGCCATGCGGCAGGCGGCGGTGCGCTGAAGCCGGTGGCCTGATGCCGGGCGGCCGCGCGCACCGCTTCCTGTTGCGCCGGCTGCGGGCCCCGCGGCTGGCGCATGGGCGCACGCCGGCCGACCTGGGCCTGGCAGCGCAGTCGCTGCGCCTGCACGCGGTCCGTGGCAAGTCGCTCTTTGCCTGGTTCGTGCCCGCCCCCGGAGCGGGCCCGGCGCCGGCCGTGCTGCTGATGCACGGCTGGGGCGCCAATGCCGCGCTCATGCTGCCGGCGCTGCCGCCGCTGCACGCGGCGGGCTTCGCCGTGCTGTTGCCCGACGCGCGCTGCCACGGCGCCAGCGACGACGAGGAGTTCAGCTCGATGCCGCGCTTTGCGGAGGATATCGGTACCGGCCTGGACTGGCTGCGCACGCAGCCCGGCGTCGATGCGGCGCGGCTCGCGGTTGTCGGCCATTCGGTGGGCGCCGCTGCAGCGCTGCTGGCGGCCACACAGCGCCAGGACATCCGCGCCGTGGTCAGCCTGTCGGCCTTCGCGCACCCGGCGGAATTGATGCGCCGCTGGCTGCACCAGCAGCACCTGCCCTGGTGGCCGCTGGGCTGGGCCGTGGCGCGGCACGTGCAGCGCGTCATCGGGGCCCGCTTCGACGACATCGCGCCGCTGGCCACGCTGCCGCGCGTGCGCTGCCCGGTCTTGCTGGTGCATGGGCGGCAAGACGAAACGGTGCCCTACGGCGACGCCGAACGGCTGCACGCCGCCAGCGGGGGCCACGCCGAATTGCTGCCGGTGCAGGCCGCGCACGACTTGGGCGATGCGCTCGGGCCGCACGCGGCAGCCATCGTCGGCTTCGTGCGCCGGGTCCTCGTTTGATCTGGCACAAGCCAATCGTATTGAGAACGATTACTATTCTATTCGTTCGTCATCAATACGGGTGGTGCACGTCTTCAAGCCCGGGCTCGGTCCCGACATCTGCCGCCCAGCCCCATGCCCGACTGTCATTGCCTTGCCGTAGAGAACGGCGCGCGGCCCGTGAACGGCGCCGCGGCGGGCCTGGCCCCGTTCACGCTGGAGGCCTTGGTCACGGGCGTGCCGGCCGTGGTGCGGACCGTCACCGCGCCGGCCACGGCTCCGGAATGGGCGCAGTGGCTCGACGAGATCGGCTTCTTCCCCGGCGAGCGCGTCATGGTCATGGCGCGCGGCATTCCGGGCGGCGACCCGCTGGTCGTGCGCGTGGGCAATTCCACCTTCGCGCTGCGCCGGGCCGAGGCGGCCTGCATCGCGCTCGAGCCCCTGGCCCGGTGAAGGCCATGCACGAGGCCGTCGTCCACGTGCACCGCAGCGGGCCGGTGCTGGCGTTGGTGGGCAACCCGAATTGCGGCAAGACGGCGCTGTTCAACCTGCTCACAGGCAGCCGGCAGAAGGTGGCCAACTACGCCGGCGTCACGGTCGAGCGCAAGGAAGGCCGGCTCATCACGCCCGCCGGTCGCGAACTGCGCCTGCTCGACCTGCCCGGCGCCTACAGCCTGCATCCGCGCTCGCCCGACGAACGCGTCACGGCCGACGTGCTGTTCGGCCGCGCCCTGGGCGAGAAGCGGCCCGACCTCGTGATCTGCGTCGTCGACGCCACCAACCTGCGGCGCAACCTGCGCCTGGTGCTGGCGGTGCGCCGGCTCGGCCTGCCCTGCGTGGTGGCGCTGAACATGGCCGACCTGGCGGCGCGCCGCGGCGTGCGAGTGCACGCGCAGGCGCTGTCGCGCGAACTCGGCCTGCCGGTGGTCGGCACCGTGGGCGTGCAGGCCGATGGTGCGCACGCCCTGCGCGAACTGCTGGACCACCCCGCGACCTGGCAGCGCCAGGGCCCCTGGTCGGCGAGCCAAGGCGCCGCCGCGGCACCCGAGGCCGCGCCGCTGCTGCCGGACCACGAGGAGGTGCACCTCATCCTGCAGCGCCTGGGCCTGGCCGAACTGCTGCCGCAGACCGGCAGCGACCGCATCGACCGCGTGCTGCTGCACCCGGTGCTGGGGCCGCTGCTGCTGGCGCTGCTGCTCTTCGTCGTCTTCCAGGCCGTCTTCGTGGGCGCCGAGCAGCCCATGGCCTGGATCGAGGCCGGCACGGCGATCCTGGGCGAGGCCGTGGCCCGCGTTCTGGCGCCGGGCTGGCTGCGCAGCCTGCTGGTCGACGGCGTGATCGCCGGCGCCGGCGGCGTGCTGGTCTTCCTGCCGCAGATCGTGATCCTGTTCTTCTTCATCCTGTGGCTGGAGGAAAGCGGCTACCTGCCGCGCGCGGCCTTCCTGCTCGACCGGCTGATGGGCGGCGTGGGCCTGTCGGGTCGTTCGTTCATTCCACTGCTGTCCAGCTTTGCCTGCGCCATTCCCGGCATCATGGCCGCGCGCACCATCGCCAGTCCGCGCGACCGCGTCGTCACCATCCTCATCGCGCCGCTCATGACCTGCTCGGCACGGCTGCCGGTGTATGCGCTGCTCATCGGTGCCTTCGTGCCGCGGCGCACGGTGGCGGGCCTGTTCGAGCTGCAGGGGCTGGTGCTGTTCGGCCTGTATGCGGCGGGCATCGCCGGCGCCCTGGCGGTGGCCTGGCTGCTCAGGCACTTCACGCAAGGCGGGCGCCACGTGCGCAGCCTGATGATGGAACTGCCCAGCTACCACTGGCCGGCGCTGCGCAATATCGCCATCGGGCTGTGGCAGCGAGTGACGATCTTCGTGCGCCGCGTGGGCGGCATCATCCTCGTGCTGACGGTGGCGCTGTGGGCGCTGGCCAGCTTTCCGGCACCGCCGCCAGGTGCTGCCGGTGCGGCCATCGAATACAGCGTGGCCGGCCGCCTGGGGCATGCGCTGGCGGTGCTGTTCGAGCCGATCGGCTTCAACTGGCAGATCAGCATTGCGCTGGTGCCGGGCCTGGCGGCACGCGAGGTCATCGTGGGCGCGCTGGGCACGGTTTATGCGCTGTCGGAGGGCGGCACCGACGCCGCGCAGGCGCTGGCGCCGGTGATCGCGCAGGGCTGGAGTCTGGCCACGGCCTTGTCGCTGCTGGCCTGGTTCGTCTTCGCGCCGCAGTGCCTGGCCACGCTGGCGGCGGTCAAGCGCGAGACCGGCGGCTGGAAGATGCCGCTGATCATGGCCGGCTATCTGTTTGCGCTGGCCTACGCGGCTTCGTTCGTCACCTACCAGGTGGCGCTGGCGCTCGGTGCGGGCTGACGCACGGCTGCCGCCGGGTGCGGGCATCATCGACGCCGTCACCCCCCGAAAACCCTGTCGAACGCGCGATGAATCCCACCCCGTTCCCTGACCCCGCCGGCACCTGGAACCGCCGCTTCGCCGAAGAGGGATTTCTCTTCGGCACCGAACCCAATGCCTGGCTGCGCGACCATGCCGGCGTCTGGCAGCGCGGCCAGCGCGTGCTCAGCGTGGCCGACGGCGAGGGCCGCAACAGTGTCTGGCTGGCCAAGCGCGGGCTGGTCGTGGACGCCTTTGACATTGCCCAGACCGGCGTCGAGAAGGCGCGCCGCATGGCGGCCGAGCAGGGCGTCAGCGTGAATTTCAGCGTGACCGACTGCGACGGCTTCGCCTGGCCCGAAGCGGCCTACGACGGCGTGGCCGCCATCTTCGTGCAGTTTGCCGACCCGGAACTGCGCACGCGGCTGTTCGCCCACCTGCGGCGCTGCCTGAAGCCCGGCGGCACGCTGGTGCTGCAGGGTTATACGCCCAAGCAGCTGGAATACCGCACCGGCGGGCCGCCGTTCGAGTCGCACCTGTATACGCCGGCACTGCTGCGCGAGGCCTTTGCCGCCATGGACATCGTGGCGTTGCGCGAATACGAGGCCGAACTCGCCGAAGGCAGCGGCCACCGCGGGCGCTCGGCGTTGATCGGGCTGGTGGCGCGGCGGCGCGGCGCATGACCGACGCGGAGCGCTCGCGCGACCGCCTGGGCACGGTGCTGGTGGCAGCCCAACTCGGCCTGATGGCCATGCTGGCGCTGTGGGCGGCCGCACCGCTTGTGCAGGGGCGGGCGCCGCTGCCGGCCTGGGCTCTGGCCGCTGCCGGCGCCGTGCTGGGCCTGTGGACGTTGACCCACAACCGGCCGGGCAACTTCAGTATCCGGCCCACGCCGCGGGAAGGCGGCCACCTGGTGGACACCGGGCCCTACCGCTGGATACGGCATCCGATGTACACCGCGGTCATCGTCTGCGGTGCCGCCTGCGCCTGGACGGCGGGATCGCCCGGGGCCTGGCTTGCGGCCGCGGCGCTGGCGGCGGTACTGGCCGCCAAGGCGCACTTCGAGGAACGCTGGATGCTGCAGCGGCATCCCGCCTATGCCGCATACCGCAAGCGCACGCGGCGCTTCTTGCCTCTCATCCTCTGATCCTGTCGTGCGCATGGGCCGCAGGCACCGCAGCGCCGCCCGGCGCCACCGATCCGCCGGGCCGCGCCCTGCCTACGCGCCATCGCCGACCACGCCCATCTCCAGCGGCAGCTTGATGTAGAACATCTGCAGCTTCTCACCCGCCAGATGCGCGAGCAGCCGCTGCGCTTCTTCTTCGCTGAGCGCGAAGCCGACCTCCACCGACAGGTCGCCGGCGAGTTCGAAGAAATGCTCCTCGTGCAGCCGGCCGTGGCGTCCATAGCCGGCAATGGCGCGGAAGGCCGAGCCGCCGTGGATGCCCAGCTTCTGAGCCTGCTGGAGCAGCCACTCGTAGGCCAGGATGCCGTGGTGGCGGCGCTTTTCCTGGACGTAGAACTTGAGGTAGACACCTGGCATGGCCGGCTCCTTGCAGTCGATGCGCGGGGAATCAATCCGTGGTGCTCAGGCCCTGGCGAAAACGGCGTTGGCCATCAGGATGCCCAGAACGGTCAGCGTCAGCGATCCGAACAAGTGCGCGCTGGCGGCGCCCAGGGCCCAGGCATATTCCTGGCGCCCGACCAGCGTCACCACCTCCAGCGAGAAGGTCGAAAAGGTCGTCAGCCCGCCCAGGAAGCCGGTGATGACGAGCAGCCGCCACTCTGGCGGCAACGCGGTGTGGTGGCTGAAATAGGCGCTGGCCGCCCCCACCAGCAGGCCACCGACCAGGTTGGCGGCCAGCGTGCCCAGCGGCAGCGTGGGGAAGACCGGGTTCAGCAGGCCGCCGAGCCACCAGCGAAGCAAGGCGCCGCAGCCGGCGCCAGCAAAGACCACCAGCAGGGACAGTCCGCTCATCTCGTTCCTTCCCGTCGCACCGCGCCTTCAGCGCGACTTCATGTAGGCCGCATACAGCGTCGGCTGGCGGTCGCGCAGGCGTCTGCGGACCTCGATCAACTCGCGTTGCCGGCCCTGGCGCTCCAGGCCCAGCGCTTCCACCAGCAGCCGGAAGACCTGTTCGGGATCGCTGCTGGCACCGGCGCGGGCCTCGCGCAGGCGCGGCAGGAGGGCCGGCTGTTCGATCAGCAGCCAGGCGGGGAACCAGGCCAGCGGGTCGCGGCCCGGTCGCTCGGCGGCGTCGAAGTCGTCGTCGAAGCGGTGCCGCAGCCGGTTCAGCAGCGCATCGTTCAAGGCAGGCAGTGTGGCGCCCAGCCGTTCGGGCGCCAGCCAGGCCAGTTCAGCCAGCAGCGACCACGCCGCGTCCAGGCCTTGCTCGGCATGGCGCGCCTGCAGCATCCAGGCCAGCGGCGCGGGCTGGCGCCACCACGAAGGGATGCCCGCCACGGCCTGCGCAGCGGCCGCTGCCGCAGCGGCGCCGCCCACGCGCAGCCACAGCGGCGCGGCATGGTCTTCGGGCTGCGTCGCGCGGAACGGCAGCCCGGCGGCGCGCTCGGCCAGCCGCTGCCGCAAGGGTGCCAGCCACGCGGCAGCCGTGGCCTGACCGAGCTGTGCCTGCGCGGCGGGCGCCACCGTCAGTTCCAGCCGCTGGGCCGCCTGCGCCGCGTCACCGGGTACCGTGAACGGCGCGCCGTCGGCTGCGGCGGCCAGCGCCTCGATCAGCGTGCCCAGTGGCGCCAGCGCATCGTGGCCAGGCGCGAATTCGGCCAGCGCGGCGCGCGTGGCAACGGCCGCCGTGGCGTCGCGCTGCAGCAGCGCATCCAGCGCCCGGTTGCGCAGCGCGGTGTCCTGGCTGTGCTCGAACAGGTCGAGCTGGCCTGCGGGCGGAACCTCGCGCGAGGGGGCGGCTGGCAGCGACATGCCGGCATTGTGGCGATTCCGTGGCGGCCGGCCAGCGCGGGCCGTTGCGTCGCGGCGCAGTCGCCGTGCTGCAAGGGAACTGCTGGACGCATCCGGGCTGTGCCTTTAGGGTTGGGTTAGGGTCGGGTCCGACCCGCAACAACCGCCCCTGCCCACGAGAAATCGAAGTGAAGAACGACTCCCTGCCCGCCCTGGCCGAACTGCCGGCCGCCACCGGCCCGGCCGAAGACCCGCACTGGTACAAGGACGCGGTCATCTATGAACTGCACATCAAGGCCTTCGCCGACTCCACCGGCGACGGCATCGGCGACTTCCGCGGCCTCATTGACAGGCTGGACCATGTGCGCGACCTGGGCGTCAATACGATCTGGCTGCTGCCGTTCTACCCGTCGCCATTCCGCGACGACGGCTACGACGTGGCCGACTTCCTGGCGGTGCATCCGGCCTACGGCCAGACCAGCGACGTGGCGCGCCTGGTGCAGGAAGCGCACCGCCGCGGGCTGCGCGTGATCACGGAACTGGTGCTCAACCACACCTCCGACCAGCACCCCTGGTTCCAGGCCGCGCGCCGCGCGCCCAAGGGCTCGCCCGAGCGCGACTTCTACGTCTGGAGCGACGACCCGAAGAAATACGCCGGCACGCGCATCATCTTCACCGACACCGAGAAGTCGAACTGGACCTGGGACGAAGTGGCCGGCCAGTATTTCTGGCACCGGTTCTTCAGCCACCAGCCCGACCTGAACTACGACAACCCGCGCGTGCGCGAGGCGGTTTTCGAGATCATGGAGTTCTGGCTCGACAAAGGGGTGGACGGCTTCCGGCTCGACGCCATTCCCTATCTCATCGAACGCGAGGGCACGAGCAACGAGAACCTGCGCGAGACGCACGAGGTGATCAAGGAACTGCGCCGCCGGCTCGACGCGAAATACCCGAACAAGCTGCTGCTGGCCGAGGCCAACATGTGGCCGGAGGACGTGCGCGAATATTTCGGCGAAGACGACGAATGCCACATGGCGTACCACTTTCCGCTGATGCCGCGCATGTACATGGCCATCGCGCAGGAAGACCGCCATCCGGTGGTGGAGATCCTGCAGCAGACGCCCGAGATCTCGCCCAACTGCCAGTGGGCCATCTTCCTGCGCAACCACGACGAGCTGACGCTGGAGATGGTCACCAGCAAGGAGCGCGACTACATGTACAGCATGTATGCCGCCGACCCGCGCGCGCGCATCAATCTGGGCATCCGCCGCCGCCTGGCGCCGCTGCTGGAAAACGACCGCGACCGCATCAAGCTGATGAACAGCCTGCTGCTTTCGATGCCGGGCTCGCCGGTGCTGTACTACGGCGACGAGATCGGCATGGGCGACAACATCTTCCTGGGCGACCGCGACGGCGTGCGCACGCCCATGCAGTGGAGCAACGAACGCAACGGCGGCTTCTCGCGCGCCGACCCGCAGCGCCTGTACCTGCCGCCGATACAGGACCCGGTGTACGGCTACGAGGCCGTGAACGTGGAAGCGCAGTTGCGCGACGGCTCCTCGCTGCTGAACTGGACGCGCCGCATGCTGGCCGTGCGGCGTTCCACGCAGGTCTTCGGCCGCGGCCGCATCACCATGCTGCACCCCGGCAACCGCAAGATCCTGGCCTACCTGCGCGAACTGGGCGACGAAGCGGTGCTTTGCGTGGCCAACATCAGCCGCATGGCGCAGCCGGTGGAACTGGACCTGGCGCGCTTCAAGGGCCGGGTACCGGTGGAGATGAGCGGCCACAACGCCTTCCCGCCGGTGGGCGAACTGCCCTACCTGCTGACGCTGCCGTCCTACGGCTTCTACTGGTTCCGCCTGGCCACCGATACCGCGCCGCCCGACTGGTATGCGCAGCGCCTGCCGGTGGAAGACCTGGCCGTGTTGGTGCTGTTCGACGGCTGGAACAGCCTGTTCCGCGACCGTGTCGTGCCCTGGCGCATCGCCATGGCGATCAAGACCCTGGCGCAGTTCGAAGGCGAGCTGCTGCCGCGCTTCCTGGCCCGCCAGCGCTGGTTTGCCGGCACCGAGGCCGGTCGCGCGCCGCTGCCGACGGCGCCGGCACCAGTGCACGTCGCCGACCACGCCGTCTTCGCGCACGGCGGGCGCGAGTGGCTGCTTTGCCTGCTCGACAGCGGCGACGCCGCGGCGGCCACGCCCGAGGCGCGCTGGTTCGCCCCCTTCGCGCTGGCCTGGGAAGACGGCGACGAGGAACGCCTGCGCCAGCTGGCCCCGGCCGCGCTGGCCAAGGTGCGCATGCAGGCCCAGGTGGGCGTCATGGCCGACGCATTTGCCGACGAGGCCTTCTGCCGCGCCGTGGCGCAGGCCGTCGGCGCCGGCAGCACCTTGCGCAGCAGTCAGGGGACGCTGCGCTTCCAGCCCACGGCCGCATTCGCTGCGCTGGCGGGCCGCGAGACCGAAGCGCTGTCGCCACTGCGCCCTTTGCCGCAAAGCCGTGGCACGGTGCTGGCGCTGGACGAGCGGCTGCTGCTGAAGGTGTTGCGCCGCGTGCGGCCGGGCCAGAGCATCGAACTCGAGATGGGCCGTTTCCTCACCGATGTGGCGCGCTTCGAGCACAGCGTGCCCATGGCCGGCAGCGTGGAGCACGTGGCCGCCGATGGCACGCCGAGCCTGCTGCTGCTGGTGCAGGCCTGCGTGCCGAACCAGGGCGATGCCTGGTCGCTGGGTGTGGAGCAGCTGGCGCGGCAACTCGAACGCGTGGCGCCGATCGAGGCCGCCGGTGTGGAGTTGGCCGACGACGGTGGCCTGCTCGCGCGCGTGCGGCTGCTGGCGCAGCGCACGGCCGAGCTGCACGCCGCGCTGGCACGCACCAGCGGCGACCCGGCCTTCGACCCCGAGCCGGTGCAGTCCGCCGACCTGCAGCGCTGGGCGCAGCAGCTGCGCGAGCGGGCTGCCGCCCTGCTGAGCGGGCTGCAGGCTCAGCTGCAGGCGCATCCGCAGGCACTGCCGCGCGGGCCGCAAGCGCTGGCGCAGCGGCTGCTTGCCGCTGGCCCGGCCGGCTTCGAACCCGGCCTGGCCCGCGTGGCAGCGCTGCCGCTGCGCGGCGTGAAGACGCGCGTGCACGGCGCCTACCGGCTGCAGGAGGTGCTGCTGGTCAACAACGACTTCGTCATCATCGACTTCGAGGGCGATCCGGAGCGTCCTGTGCAGGAGCGGCGCGCCAAGCAGTCGCCCTTGTGCGACGTGGCCGGCATGCTGCGCTCGTTCGATCACGCACGCCAGGCCGCGCTGGCGCTCGGCTCGCCCTCGGAGACCGAGGCCGCGCGGCGCGAACCGCTCGCCCAGGCCTGGGGCGAGGCGGTGCGCGGCGCCTTCGTCCAGGCCTACGGAGAAGCCGCGGTGGCGGGTGGCCTGTATGCGAACGCGGCCGACTTTGCGGCAGCGCGCCCGCTGCTCGGCCTCTTCGAGGCCGACCTGGCCTGCCAGCAGCTGCACGAGGAGCTGGCCCGGCTGCCCGAGGCCGGCCTGGCGCTGCCCGGCGCGCTGGCGCTGCTGACCGCATGGCTGAGGCCGGAGGCCTGACGCTGCCGGCCCGGCGGCAACCGCGGCCGGGCCCCTGACGATCTGCAAGGAGGAACAATCATGGACACGCTGAACTTCGCCGTCGAACCGCTGCGGGCCTTGCTGGTGCAGGTGGCCAGCTACCTGCCGCGCCTGGGTGTGGCGCTGGCGGTGCTGGTGGCGGGCTGGCTTTTCGCCAAGGCCGTGCGCTTTGGCGTCGTGAAGGCGTTGCGCGCGCTGAATTTCCACGTCCTCACCGAGCGCGCCGGGATCGACGCCTTCCTGCAGCAGGGCGGCACCGAACGCGACACCGTCGACCTGTTCGGATGGATCGCCTATGGGCTGGTGATCCTGCTGGCGCTGATCGTGGCCTTCAACGGCCTCGGGCTGACCCAGGTCACCGAACTGCTGGGCCGGGTGCTGTGGTTCCTGCCCAAGCTGCTGCTGGGCCTGCTGGTGCTGGTGTTCGGCCTTTATTTCGCGCGTTTCGTGGGCCATTCGGTGCTCACCTACTGCCGCAGGGCGGGCATCGGCGACGCCGAGCTGCTGTCGCGCGGGGTGCAGTACGCCATCGTCACCTTCGTGCTGCTGATCGCCGTCGACCATCTCGACATCGGCGGCGGCCTGGTGCAGCAGACCTTCCTGATCCTGCTCACCGGGGTGGTGCTGGCGCTGGCGCTGGCCTTCGGCATCGGTGGCCGCGACCGCGCGGCGGCCTTGCTCGAGCGCTGGTTTCCGCGCGACGACGGGCCGGGGACGCGCTGAGCGGTGACGCCTGCGGCCGGTCCGGGCGGGCCAGGCCCTGCGGGGTTGCCCGCGGGGCCGCGACACCGGCGATGATTCGAAACCCTGTCCACCGCTGCACGACGCCCCGCCATGACCGCCACCCGCAGCTTTGCCTACACCAGCCACGACGGCCACCTGTTCCAGGCCACGGACCTGACGCGCGGACCCTGGCACCCCGAGCATCAGCATGCCGGCCCGCCATCGGCGCTGGTGTGCCGGGCCATCGAGCACGTCGCCGCGGCCCAGGGGCTGACGCACCTGGGCCGCTTCACCGGCAACCTGCTGCGCCCGGTGCCGATCGGCGAATGCCGCGTCGAGGTCACGCCGGACTACATCGGCCGCAATGCCGGCCACTATGCGGCACGGCTGCTGGCCGGCGGCAAGGAGGTGGCCCGCTTCACCGCGCTGATGCAGCGCGAGGACGAGCTGCCGGTGCCGCCCGGCACGCCCGGTCACCCCTTGCCGCGGGCGCCGAAGCCGGTGTCGCAGAGCCCGCCCTGCCACATCCCCTTTGCCGGCCTGCAGGGCGGCTACGGCGAACTGATCGAGAACCGTCTGGCCGAAGGGCGCATGGCCGCAGGCCCTTGTGCGATCTGGTTCCGGCTGCGCCACGCCCTGGTGGCGGGCGAGTCGCCCAGCCCCTACCAGCGCGTGGCCGTGGCGGCCGATTCCGGCAACGGCATCAGCGCCGCGCTGGACTTCGAGCGCTACAGCTTCGTCAATTGCGACCTCACGATCAACCTGCTGCGCCGGCCGCAGGGCGAGTGGATCTGCGTGCAGGCGCGCAGCCTGCTTGGCGGCAACGGCTGCGGCCTGGCCGAATCGGCGCTGTTCGACGAGACTGGGCTCGTCGGGCGCGCCACGCAGACCCTGGCGGTACGGCGGCGCCCCGCCGCGCTGGCGGCAACGTAGTCGACGCGGCTCGAGCCGCTCAGGCTTTTGTCGGCAGCCCGTGCGTGCGCCACACGCCCAGGCCGCCTTGCAGGTTGGCCACCTTGCGCCAGCCGTGGTGCACCAGGTACTGCATGGCCTGGAAGCTGCGGGCGCCGGTGGCGCAGGCCAGGATCAGCTCGCGGTCCAGCGGCAGTTCGCGGTGGCGGCGCTCGAATTCCGACAGCGGCATCTGCACCACGTTGGGCGCGTCGAAGGCGGCGCGCGCCACCTCGGCGTGCTCGCGCACGTCGACGAGCACGGCGCTGCCGGCCTGCAGGCGGGCCAGCGCCGTCGGCGCGTCCAGCAGCATCGGGAAGATCGTCATGGCGGGCTCCGTAATCGACGCGACATCATACGGTAATGGGTATTAAAGGGCGAAGTCCGTGTTCAACCGCCCGGCGCGCGCCGCGACGGCACCCAGGGGTCGCGCAGCGGCGACTGCAGCGCGGCTTCGGGCAGCGGCTCGCCGATGGCCGCTGCGGGCACGCCGGCGCGGTCGGGGCCAATGGCCACCGGCCGCACCGCGGCCGCCAGGGGAGAACGCCGCAACGACGGCGCGGCCGGGGCCTGGGCCAGGAAGGCGGCGACGTCGGCTTTCTGCCGCGGCCGCGTGCCGTCGTCCAGGAAGCTCATGTGGCCGCCGGGATAGTTGCGCACGCTCACGCGGCCGGAGCCCAGGCGCGCCAGGTCGGTCTCGGTGACGTGGAAGGGCGTGGCCAGGTCGTGCACGCCGCTGACGGCCAGCACGCGCAGCGCCGGGTCGGCGGCCAGCGCGGCGGCGAGGTCGGGCACGGTGTCGGGCAGTTCGCGCCCGGCGTGCTCGAAGTCCCAGTGCTGGATGGCCGTGCTCAGCAGCACGTAGGTCGAGCGGTTGCGGTACAGCAGGGTGTCGCGCAGGTAGGCGTCGATGTCGCCGGCGAAGGACGCCGTGATCCAGGTGCTGGACGGGTTGCCCTCGGCCGCCAGCGCGCTGTCCACGGGCGCCGTCATGCGGTCG
>Ga0105090_10000903_pt1 | contig 15461 bp, 14 predicted proteins | sample PPLLak3March2015_FD_79110 | JGI IMG/M metagenome (GOLD analysis project Ga0105090, IMG submission 79110) | Freshwater sediment microbial communities from Prairie Pothole Lake near Jamestown, North Dakota, USA - PPLs Lake P7 Core (1) Depth... | ecosystem: Environmental > Aquatic > Freshwater >... | reverse complement strand
GTTGACCCGCTAATGGCATTGACCGAATAGAGCACCATCTCTGCGCCACTTTTCACATGGGTTTCAATGGCCTTTAAAGACGCATCGACCGGTCCGTTGCCGTCTGACTCGCCTTTGACCTCCTTGCCTTCGACAGTGAAGACAATGGTCGCGTGGGGGCGCTCGCCGGTCTCGCTGTGTTGCGAGAGCGACACAAATCCGTATTGCTCCTTCTCGTTCGTCACGCTTTCATCGCTGACCAACGCCAGAATATCCTCATCAAAGATCTCGCTTTTTCGATCGGCGAGTTCCTTGAAACGGGCAAACGCTGTGTTGATCTCGGACTCGCTGTCCAGGCTGACCCCCAGCTCCTGGAGGCGTTGCTTGAAGGCGTTTCGGCCACTCAGCTTGCCAAGGACAATCTTGTTGGCCGTCCAGCCAACATCCTCTGCCCGCATGATTTCATACGTATCGCGGGCCTTCAAAACACCGTCCTGGTGGATGCCAGACGCATGCGCGAATGCATTGGCGCCGACAACGGCCTTGTTCGGCTGGACCACGAAACCGGTGGTCTGGCTGACCATGCGGCTCGCCGCAAGGATATGCCTGGTGTCGATCCCTACTTCGAGGTTGAAGTAGTCTTTTCGCGTCTTTACGGCCATGACCACCTCCTCAAGGGAGCAATTGCCGGCGCGCTCTCCCAGACCATTGATGGTGCATTCCACTTGTCGGGCACCACCGATCTTTACCCCCGCGAGGGAATTGGCAACGGCCATGCCGAGGTCATTGTGGCAATGCACCGACCAGACGGCCTTGTCGGAATTCGGAATTCGCTCGCGCAAGTCCTTGATGAAGTTCCCATAAAGCTCAGGAATGGCATACCCCACCGTGTCGGGGACGTTGATCGTGGTCGCGCCTTCGGCAATAACGGCCTCGAGAACGCGGCAGAGGAAATCCGGATCCGATCGATAGCCGTCCTCAGGGCTGAACTCGATGTCGTCCATCAGGTTGCGCGCAAAGCGGGTCGCAAGCTTCGCCTGCTCAAACACCTGATCAGGCGTCATGCGCAGTTTCTTTTCCATGTGCAGGGCACTGGTCGCAAGGAACAGGTGCAGGCGCCCCGAGTTCGCCGGTTTCAACGCCTCTGCAGCACGGGAAATGTCCCGGTCATTGGCGCGTGCCAAGGAACAGATCGTTGAATCCTTGATTACCTCCGCTATGGCTTTGACACACTCGAAATCACCGTTCGAACTCGCGGCAAAACCGGCCTCAATGACATCGACGCGCAGACGTTCAAGCTGACGGGCGATGCGAAGCTTTTCGTCCCGCGTCATGGACGCGCCAGGAGATTGCTCGCCATCACGCAAGGTCGTGTCGAAAATGATCAATTTGTCAGCCATTTGATAACTCCTGTTTCATCGAAGCCCGCAACCTGGAAAACTGGACGCACAAAACAAAAGGCCCGTTGCGGGTGCATACGGGCCTTTGTGGAAATCGTGCGCGTGCGCTACCGTCTCCGCCCGTTGGGGTGTAGCAGCAGTGCCAGCAAATCTGATTTCATGACTGCACTTTAGCACAACCTGCCATGTTGCGACATTCCGGCCCACATGAAATTCAAATCACTTGTGCAGACCGCGTTCATCCGGCTCGTCAGTAGACGTGCTGATGACACTGGTCTGAACGCCCTTGGCCTTGCGCCAGCCATAGACCAGGTAGCCGCTGGTGCCATAAACCACGAACAGGCCAAACAGCACGGCCGCAGGATGGATCGTGATCACCGCGATACCCAGCGCGATGAGGACAATCACGATAAAGGGCACGCTTCTCTTCATCTGCACGTCCTTGAAGCTGTAAAAAGGCACGTTCGTCACCATCGTCAACCCCGCATACAGCGCCAGGGCAAACATGGGCCAGGCAACGGTCGGCCCTTCTATCCCTGCCTCAGTCATCAGCCAGATGAAACCGGCAACCAGTGCTGCGGCTGCCGGAGAAGGCAGCCCCTGAAAATACCGCTTGTCCACCACAGCGGTATTGACGTTGAAGCGTGCCAGACGCAAGGCCGCGCAGGCGCAATATACAAATGCCGCGACCCATCCCCATCGCCCCAACCCTTTGAGGGCCCATTCGTAGGCAATCAATGCGGGCGCCGCGCCGAAAGACACCATGTCGGAGAGCGAATCCATCTGTTCGCCAAAGGCGCTCTGCGTATTGGTCATGCGAGCAACGCGACCGTCCAGACTGTCCAGCACCATGGCGCAGAAAATTCCGACAGCTGCCTGGTCGAAACGCGCGTTCATCGCCATGACGACGGCGTAAAAACCACCAAACAAGGCTGCAAGGGTAAAGAGATTGGGCAGGATATAGATGCCCTTGCGCCGCTTTCGGATCACTATGCCTTCTGGGCTACCGACGTCATTTTGTGTCTCGCCATGCATATTATTGGTCCCATCCCAGCGTGGAATCGTCGTACGACGCTATTAATTTATTAACATCCAGCGCTTTGGGGATTCCGGCCGAAAAAGACTCGGACCTCGCCCACGCTCCCCGGCAAACGCTGGAAACACGTCAAGCGCAATGACTCCGGCGTGACGAATCGAGCGATACAAGTGTAAGCCCGTCAGGGAGGTATCCAAAAAAACTGCCAAGGCCACTCCGGTGGTCTTGGCAGGGTTCGCGACCCGCAATACGTCAGTTGCGCGTCTGGTCCACCAATTTGTTCTTGGCAATCCAGGGCATCATCGCGCGCAATTGAGCGCCCACCACCTCAATCTGGTGTTCGGCGGTCAGCCGGCGGCGCGCTGTCATGCTGGGGTAGCCGGTACGGCCTTCCAGAATGAACATCTTCGCATACTCACCGGTCTGTATGCGTTTGAGCGCATTGCGCATGGCTTCGCGGCTCTGGGCGTTGATGACTTCGGGACCCGTCACGTACTCCCCGTATTCAGCGTTGTTCGAGATCGAGTAGTTCATGTTGGCGATACCGCCTTCATAGATCAGGTCCACGATGAGTTTGAGTTCGTGCAGACACTCGAAGTAGGCCATCTCTGGCGCATAGCCTGCTTCGACCAGGGTCTCGTAACCCATCTTGACCAGTTCGACCGCACCACCGCAAAGAACGGCCTGCTCGCCGAACAAGTCGGTCTCGGTTTCTTCCTTGAAGTTGGTCTCAATGATGCCGGCCTTGCCGCCGCCATTGGCCATGGCGTAGCTCAACGCCAGGTCGCGCGCCTTGCCAGACTTGTCCTGGTGCACTGCCACGAGGTGGGGCACGCCACCGCCCTGGGTGTAGGTGTTGCGCACCGTATGGCCGGGCGCCTTGGGCGCGACCATCCAGACGTCCAGATCGGCGCGCGCTGTGACCTGGTTGTAATGCACATTGAAGCCGTGTGCGAAGGCCAGCGAGGCGCCTTTCTTGATATGGGGCTCGACGTTGTTCCGGTAGACATCGGCAATCTGCTCATCCGGCAGCAAGATCATGACCACGTCGGCGGCCTTGACGGCGTCGTTGACTTCCAGCACGGTCAGGCCGGCCTTGCCAACCTTGTCCCATGAGGCGCCGCCCTTGCGCAGGCCGACAACGACTTTGACACCACTGTCGTTGAGGTTTTGTGCATGGGCATGGCCTTGCGAACCATAGCCGATGATGGCGACAGTCTTGCCCTTGATCAGGCTCAGGTCACAGTCTTTGTCGTAGAAAACTTTCATGGGGTTGCTCCATTGGAATTGATGAATAGATCCGTTCGTCGCGAGCCTGTCGAAGGGCTCCCGGCGCCCCGGTTGAGCGGGGCATTCGACAGGCCCAGCCCGAACGGGCAAAGGCTGAACCTTGAGAAAAAATCAGACGCGCAGGATTCTCTCACCCCGGCCAATTCCGCTGGACCCCGTGCGCACAGTCTCCAGGATGGCACTGCGGTCGATGGCTTCCAGGAAAGCATCGTTCTTCGACTGGTCGCCAGTGAGTTCGATGGTGTAGCTTTTCTCAGTGACATCGATGACGCGGCCCCGGAATATGTCCGCCATGCGTTTCATTTCCTCGCGTTCCTTGCCCACCGCACGAACCTTCACCATCATGAGTTCGCGCTCGGTGTAAGCGCCCTCCGTCAGATCGACCACCTTGACCACTTCGATCAGGCGGTTCAAATGTTTGGTGATCTGCTCGATCACCTCTTCGGATCCCGCGGTCTGGATTGTCATACGCGACAGGCTCGGGTCCTCGGTCGGCGCAACCGTCAGGGATTCAATGTTGTAGCCACGGGCCGAAAACAAGCCCACCACCCGGGACAAGGCGCCCGGTTCGTTTTCCAGCAATACTGCAATGATATGTTTCATGATGAGATTCCTCTTTTCGCCGCCCTCCCCCGCGCACGGTAATGCGCAGGCTTGGCAGACAATAGATTCGTCAATAAATGGTTGATCGGGTTGGAAAAGGTGGGCCTTCGTGCGGCACCACCCGCCCTGGTGGTTTTCAGAGATCTTCCGACCCGAGCAACATTTCCGTGATGCCCTTGCCAGCTTTCACCATCGGGAACACGTTTTCGGTAGGGTCGGTGCGGAAGTCCATGAACACCGTGCGGTCCTTGAGTTTGCGGGCTTCGCGCAATGCGCCTTCGACATCCTGCGGACGCTCGATCAGCATGCCCACGTGGCCATAAGCTTCCGCCAGCTTCACGAAATTTGGCAAGGCGTCCATGTAACTGTGGCTGTATCGGCCGGAATACTCAATCTCCTGCCACTGGCGCACCATGCCCAGGTACCGGTTATTCAGCGCAACGATCTTGATCGGCGTGTTGTATTGCAGGCAGGTCGACAGTTCCTGGATACACATCTGCACCGAGCCCTCGCCGGTCACGCAAAACACTTCGCTTTCAGGGCGTGCCAGCTTGATTCCCATGGCATAGGGAATGCCAACGCCCATCGTGCCCAGCCCGCCCGAGTTGATCCATCGCCGCGGCTGGTCAAAGTGGTAGTACTGGGCGGCCCACATCTGGTGCTGCCCGACGTCCGACGTGATGTAAGTATCGGCGTCCTTGGTCATGTTCCAGAGCGTCTCAACCACGTACTGCGGCTTGATCACATCCTTGTTGCCGCGGTCATACGCGAGGCAATCCCGCTTGCGCCAGCCTTCAATCGTGTCCCACCACGCGCCGAGCGCGTTGGCATCAGGCTTCAAGGACCCCTCGCGGATCATTGTGATCAATTCCGTCAGGACATCCTTGACGTCACCGACGATCGGCACATCCACCCGGACGCGCTTGGAGATGCTCGACGGATCAATGTCGATATGAATGATCTTGCGTTCGTTTTGAGCGAAGTGCTTTGGGTTGCCGATCACCCGGTCATCGAATCGAGCCCCGACCGCCAGCAACACATCGCAATTTTGCATGGCGTTGTTCGCTTCAACGGTGCCATGCATGCCCAGCATGCCCAAAAACTTGCGGTCGGATGCGGGATAGGCCCCAAGGCCCATCAATGTGTTGGTGCAGGGATAGCCCAGCATGTCCACCAGCGTGCGCAACTCCTGTGTCGCGTTACTCAGCAAGACGCCACCACCGGTATAGATATAGGGACGCTTGGCCGCCATCAGCAGTTGCAGTGCCTTGCGGATCTGGCCCCCGTGCCCCTTGCGCACGGGGTTGTAGGAGCGCATTTCCACTGTTTCGGGGTAGCCGTTGTAGGTGGTCTTGTTGAAGGAAACATCTTTGGGGATATCCACCACCACAGGGCCAGGACGCCCGGTTCGGGCGATGTGGAACGCCTTCTTCATGACCTCGGCCATGTGACGCACGTCCTTGACCAGGAAATTGTGCTTGACGATCGGGCGCGTGATACCGACGGTGTCGCATTCCTGGAACGCATCCAGTCCAATCGCCGCCGTTGGAACCTGCCCGCTGATGATCACCATCGGGATGCTGTCCATGTAGGCCGTGGCAATACCGGTGACCGCATTGGTCACACCGGGACCCGAGGTAACGAGGGCAACGCCGACATCGCCCGTGGCCCGGGCGTAACCGTCCGCCGCGTGAACGGCAGCCTGTTCGTGGCGCACGAGCACATGCTGGATGGTGTCCTGCTTGTAGAACGCGTCGTAGATGTGGAGGACAGCGCCGCCGGGGTAGCCCCAGACGTACTTGACGCCCTCGGCCTGAAGGGCCTTGACGATGATTTCCGCGCCCCGGAGTTCCTGGGTGGGCGCACCGGCAGATGCCGCGGCTGCGGATGCCATTTCAGCTTTTGAAATTTCCATGATCAACCTTTGCGAATTTCTCTGACGAAAAACCTTGGGTGCTCCTTCGATAGCCTCTTGTGGAGTTACGTCGGAACTTGAGGCCACGGACATGGGCGTGCTGCTTGCTCCGCCGGACCGTGACCCGTTTGCTTTTTGATTTGCAAACCGCATTATCGCACTGCAACATGACCGATTGCGAAAAGCTGCTGGAATTCAGCCTGCGGTGCCATAATCCGCGACAAAACAGGTCTGAGCCTGAAGACGGCATCGTCGCGCGCTTCAGCCTCGCCACTTCCCCAACGAATCTCATCGCCGACTCGCCACCACGGTCTGAAACGCACTTGGCCACCGAACAAGAACTCAACGACTTTCTCAAGAGCGTCGAAAAGCGTGCATTCAAGCGGTCGGTGTACCACGTTCGAAACGAGGAAGCCGCGCTGGACATTGTTCAGGACAGCATGATGAAGCTGGCCGAACACTACGGCGACAAGCCTGTGGCGGAATTGCCCATGCTCTTTCAGCGCATCCTTTCCAATTGCACGCTGGACTGGTTTCGACGCCAGAAGACCCGGAACGCGCTTTTTTCCAACATGAGCGATTTTGAGTCCGACTCGGATCAAGGAGATTTCGACCTTCTGGAAACTTTTTCAGGGGCTGAAGACTCGCAGCAAGTCGAGAGCGCGGAAGACAGCACCCGTCGCACCCAGATTTTTCATGAAATCGAGGCTGAGATAAAGGAATTGCCGGCGCGTCAACGCGAAGCCTTCCTGATGCGTTACTGGGAAGAGATGGACGTCGCGGAAACCGCGGCTGCCATGGGCTGCTCGGAAGGCAGTGTCAAGACACACTGCTCGCGTGCGGTTCAAGCCCTCAGCAAGGCGCTGATGGCAAAAGGGATACAACCATGACTCATTCGCTCCAACATCACGCTGAAATCCTTCAGGATCGCTATGCGCTGAAGCTGGCCGCCCGTCTTTCAGCGGGTGCGCAGGAGTTGCCGCATGATCTCTCTGAACGTCTGCGCGTCGCCCGCCTGCAGGCCGTTTCCCACCGCAAGGTGGCCCGGGTTACCCGGGCGCGACTTGCATCGAACGTATCGAGTAACGGCAACACGGCAGCGCTTTCATTCGGCGACGAGGGCTGGAGCCTGTGGAGCCGCCTGGCCTCGGCGTTGCCCTTGTTGACGCTGGTTGTCGGGTTGGTCGCGATCAATGTAATCCAGAATGACAACCGTGCCGACGAAGTTGCCGAAGTCGATGCCGCCCTGCTGACAGACGATCTGCCGCCCGCGGCCTACACCGACTCCGGCTTCATTCAGTTCCTCAAATCGGCCGGCCACCCTTCCGCGCCCGAGTGACGCAGGGACGGCAAAGACTGATGAACACTGCGTCATATTGCGCGAGCTTATTGCTGGGCGCGGTTGCGACCGTGTCCGTAACGATTCCCGGCGCGTGGGCCCAGTCTGTCCCAAGCTCAGCCGCGCCGCCCGCACCCAAGGCCGCCGTGGCGGCCAGTTCACCCACGCAGCGTGCCGGCAGCCCGCAACCCCTTCCAACGAAGGCCTGGGGCGAACTCTCCGCAGCAGAGCAAAAAGCCCTGAAGCCATTGGCAGCGAACTGGAACAGCATTGACGAGGCTCAAAAGCGGAAATGGATCGCCATCTCAAAGAATTTCAACACCCTGTCGCCGACCGAGCAAGCCACGCTTCATAGCCGTATGAGCGAATGGGTAGCGTTGAGCCCCAAGCAACGCTCACAGGCGCGCCTGAATTTTGCTGAAACGACCAAACTGCCACCTGACGAAAAGCGCGCAAAGTGGGAGGCTTATCAAGCTCTGAGCCCGGAGGAAAAGAACAAGCTGGCGGCCAGCGCAACGCCCCGGCCAACCGGCGCCGCAACCGCCGTCAAGCCTGTTCCACCGCAAAAGCTTGCCACACCGGTCAATGCGAAGCCACCCCGTAGCGGCGCCTCCGGGATAGCGAGTGGAACCAAGCAGCTGGATCAGAACACCTTGCTTCCCCGCAAACCTGCCAGTTCCCCGTGACGCGGCCGGGTCTGGCTTCAATCCAAAGAATGAGTGCGCCGACGGGTTCTTCCAAGTCGTTGCAGCCAAACATGAACCAGAGCCCTTTCCCGCCCCTCGTCGCCCCCGGACTGCTTCGACGGATGGCCTGCTGGATGTACGAAGGCATGCTCATGTTTGGCGTGGTCTTCATAGCAGGGTATCTTTTCGGCACACTCAGCCAGACACGGCACGCGCTTGACAACCGGCTTCCCCTCCAGGCTTTCCTGTTCGTCGTCTTCGGAATCTATTTCACCTGGTTCTGGTCTAGGGGGCAAACCCTGGCCATGAAGACCTGGAACATCCGCCTGGTGGATCGAAACGGCCAGCCCGTGACACAAGCGCGTGCTTTTGCGCGCTACCTCCTGAGCTGGCTGTGGTTTTTGCCGCCCCTGGCTGCGTTGGCACCCTTCGGCCTGACCGCTGGGGAGTCGGTCGTCATCATTCTGGGTTGGGTGGCTGTCTGGGCCATACTGAGCCGCTTTCACCCCGAACAGCAGTTCTGGCATGATGCTCTCGCCGGCACCCGGCTGATCACATCTCCCCGTTGAGCCGCTGGCCAGCGACCAACCCACTGATTGCATGAAACCCACTTTCTCTGTCTGTGTCTACTGCGGCTCCAAACCAGGTGCCAGCCCGGATTTCGCCATCACGGCCCGGACGGTTGGCCACTGGATTGGCTCCCATGGCGGTCAGTTGGTCTACGGAGGCGGAAAGAACGGTCTGATGGGCATCGTTGCCGATGCGACCCTGGAGGCTGGCGGTCGCGTGATCGGCGTTATTCCCAAGGCGCTGGTCGAGAAGGAATGGGCCAACCACGACTGCAGCGAACTGCATGTGGTCGACACCATGCACGAACGCAAACGATTGATGGCCGAACACGCTGACGCGTTCCTTGCCTTGCCTGGTGGCATTGGCACTTTCGAGGAATTCTTTGAAGTCTGGACCTGGCGCCAACTCGGCTACCACGACAAGCCTGTGGGGCTGCTGAACATGGCCGGTTACTACGACGGCCTGATTGGCTTCCTGCAATCCAGCGTAAAGCACGACTTCATGGGCGATTGGCAGATGGATCTGATCCGTATCGGAAGCGACCCGGATTCACTGCTTGGGGACCTGATACAGGCCTCCGGGCTCTCAGCAGCACCCCGCCTGGAAGACATCTGAGGGCAGGCGTGCCGGTCTACACGCCTGGCTGATCGGCGGCTCAGACCGCCGTCTCGTTCTCTTCCCCCGTGCGAATGCGCACCACGCGCTCGACCGAGGTGATGAATATCTTGCCGTCGCCGATCTTGCCGGTACGGGCCGCCCTGATGATCGCCTCCACGCAGCGATCGGTGTCCGCATTGTTCACGACGACTTCCACCTTCACCTTGGGCAGGAAATCGACCACGTACTCGGCGCCCCGGTAAAGCTCGGTATGGCCTTTCTGGCGCCCGAAGCCCTTGACCTCGGTGACGGTCAGGCCTGTGACGCCGCATTCGGCGAGCGCTTCACGCACTTCCTCAAGCTTGAAAGGTTTGATGACGGCGGTGATCTGTTTCATGATTTTTCCTGCTTCAGGTCCATTTAAGCGCGAAATTTGCTGGTAATAGGATAACGCCAATCCTTGCCAAAACTGCGATGGGTGACGCGAATACCCACCGCTGACTGCCGGCGCTTGTACTCGTTGAGCTTGATCAGGCGCGTCACCTTCTCCACATCGGCTCGCGCAAAGCCGCGCGCGACGATCTCCTCGATGCCCTCGTCATTCTCCATATAGTGCTCGACGATGGCGTCCAGCACCTCGTACGGCGGCAGGCTGTCCTGGTCGGTCTGGTCAGGGCGCAGCTCGGCGCTGGGCGGCCGCGTGATGATGCGCTCGGGGATCGGGCTGGCGCCGGTGCCATAGGGGTCGTTTGCGTTGCGCCAGCGCGCCAGGCGGAACACTGCCGTCTTGGCCACGTCCTTGATCACCGCGAAACCGCCGGCCATGTCGCCATACAGTGTGCAGTAGCCCGTGGCCATCTCGCTCTTGTTGCCGGTGGTCAGCACCAGGGAGCCGAGCTTGTTGGACAGCGCCATCAGCAAGGTGCCGCGGATGCGGGCCTGGATGTTTTCCTCGGTCGTGTCCTCCCTCAGGCCCACGAAATGCGGCGCCAGCGAGGCCTTGAAGGCCTCGAACTCGGGCAGGATGGAAATCTCGTCGTAGCGTACGCCCATGCGGGACGCCATCTCGCGGGCGTCGATCCAGCTGATGTCCGCGGTGTAGGGTGAAGGCATCATCACAGTGCGTACCCGATCCGGGCCCAGCGCATCGACGGCCACGGCCAGCACCAGCGCCGAATCAATCCCGCCGGACAGGCCCAGCAGCACGCCGGGGAAGCCGTTCTTGCCGATGTAGTCGCGCACACCCAGCACCAGCGCATCCCACAGATCGGCGTCGAGCGAGCGCTCGGGCGCGACCGGCGCATCAATTTCGATAGCATCAATCGACCGTTTGACGCTGGAATAGAACAGGTTTTCCTCAAAACTTGGTGCCCGGCCTGCGGTTTTCCCCTGCGCATCGACGACGAAGGAGTGGCCTTCGAACACCAGCTCGTCCTGCCCGCCGACCAGGTGCGCATAGACCAGCGGCAGACCGCTCTCCAGCACGCGTTCGCGCATCATCACTTCACGCTCATAGCCCTTGCCCACGTGGAAGGGCGAGGCATTGATCACCGCCAGCAGCTCAGCCCCGGCCTGCCGGGCCAGTCGCGCCGGCGCCTCGAACCAGGCGTCCTCGCAGATCAGCAGCCCGACCTTGAAGCCCCCGGCCTCGAACACGCAGACCCCCTGTGCCGGCGTGAAGTAGCGCCGCTCGTCGAACACCTGGTAATTCGGCAGTTCCCGCTTGGCATAGGTAGCCACCACCGCGCCGGCGCGCAGCACGCTGGCCGCATTGAGGCGGTCCTGCACCGCCACGCTGCGCGTGCGCCGGTCGCCGCCCGTGGGGTGGCCTACCACCACCGTCAGGTCTTTCAGCGGGGCCAGTTCGCGGGCCACGGTTTTCACGGCATCATGGCAGGCGGCGACAAACGCCGGGCGCAGGAAAAGGTCTTCCGCCGCGTAGCCGCAGATGGACAGTTCGGGCGTCAGCACCAGACGCGCACCTTCTGCGTAGGCGGTGCGCGAAGCGTCAATGATTCTTTGCGCGTTCCCGGCAAGGTCGCCCACCACGAAGTTGAGCTGGGCCACACAGATTTTGAGAGTCATACAGGTGCTGAAAAACGAGTCTTTTGATTATGTCACCCGGGTGTCGGCATCGCCGCTGGAGGTGAATGCCCGTCAATGGGACCGCTTGCTGTGCGCGCAGGCCCAGCCTTCGCCCTTCATGGCCCACGCCTACCTAGCCGCGCTGCATGCCAGCGGCAGCGCCGTCCCCGCCACTGGCTGGACGCCGCGCTTCATGACCCTGTGGCTGGGCGAAGAACTGGTGGCCGCCTGCCCGCTTTACCTGAAAGTGCATTCCCACGGCGAATATGTGTTCGACTGGGCCTGGGCCAACGCCTACGCCCAGCATGGCCTGGCCTATTACCCCAAGGCGCTGGTCGCCGTGCCGTTCACGCCGGTGCCCGGCACCCGCCTGATGGCGAAGAACGAAGCGGCCCGCGATGCGCTGGTGCAGGCGCTGATCGCATGGTGCCGTGCGGAAAAGCTGTCTTCCCTGCACCTGTTGTTCGGCGCTGCCGAGGACCTGGCCGCCTGTGAGCGCGCCGGCCTGATGCGGCGCGACACAGTGCAGTTTCACTGGACGAACAGGGCCCCCACGCTCGCCACTTCGTGTGCTTCGCTGCCCCCCGAGGGGGCGCCTTTCGCCTTGGGGCGGCCCAGCGGCGAAATCGGCCTCCCCACGCTCGCCACTTCGTGTGCTTCGCTGCCCCCCGAGGGGGCGCCTTTCGCCTTGGGGCGGCCCGGCGGCGAAAGCGTCTCGTCACGCACTTTCACCAGCTTTGAGGACTTCCTGGCCAGCCTGAACCAGGAGAAGCGCAAGAAGATCCGCCAGGAGCGCCGCAAGGTCAGCGAGGCCGGTGTCAGCTTCCGCTGGGCCAGAGGGCGCGACATCAGCGCCGCCGACTGGGATTTTTTCTACCGCTGCTACGAGCGCACCTATCTTGAGCACGGCAATGCGCCCTACCTGAGCCGGGCCTTCTTCGAATGCATGGCGCGCGACATGCCCGAGAACCGGCTGCTCTTCGTCGGCGAGCGGGCGGACCAGCCGATGGCATCAAGTTTGATAGCACTTCATGACCCATCGACGCTGGGATCAGGCCAAAATCATTCAAAAGATAGCCTGGAAACAGCGGATTTCACCCTCCACGCAGCGACCAACCCCGAAAGCGTCGCCTACGGCCGATACTGGGGCGCGCTGGAGCGCGTGGACTGCCTGCACTTCGAGGCCTGCTACTACCAGCCCTTGCAATGGTGCATCGAGCACGGCATCGGGCGCTTCGAAGGTGGCGCTCAGGGCGAGCACAAGATGGCGCGCGCCCTGCTGCCGGTAAAGGCCTCCAGCGCGCACTGGCTGGCCCACCCCGCCTTTGCCGACGCAGTGCAGCGCTTCCTGGAGCGCGAAGGCCAGGGGATCGGCGACTACCTGGAGCACCTGGACGCCCGCAGCCCGCTGCGCAAGCCGGCCGGCGCCTGATTCGCTCCGCGCGCAATGCTCAGGCGCCGCTCAGCAGCGCCGCCACGTGGTCGCCGATCGCCAGGCAGCTGGTCAGCCCCGGCGACTCGATGCCGAACAGGTTGACCAGCCCCGGCACGCCGTGGTCGGCGGGGCCCTGGATCAGGAAGTCGGCCGCGGGCTCGCCGGGGCCGCTGATCTTTGGCCGGATGCCGGCATAGCCGGGAACCAGCGCGCCGTCGGGCAAGGCCGGCCAGTACTTGCGCACCTCAGCGTAGAACGCGTCGCCGCGCGCCGGGTCCACCACCAGGTCGTCAGCGGACTCGACCCACTGCACATCCGGCCCGAACTTGGCCTGGCCGCCCAGGTCGATCGTCAGGTGCACACCCAGCCCGGCGGCCTCGGGCACGGGGTAGATCAGTCGACCGAAGGGTGGACGCCCCGACAGCGTGAAGTAGCTGCCCTTCGCGAAGTATGCCGGCGGTACCTGGCGCGGATCCAGCCCCTCAAAGCGCCGCGCCAGCGCCGGCGCATGCAGTCCGGCGGCGTTGACCACCGTGGTGGCGGCCAGTTCAGTGCCGTCATCCGCTACAACAACCATAGCTTCCTCCGCCCGATTGACGCTGGGAAAGACCCGATTTATTGCCGATTTCAGGGCCAGCAGGCCGCCCGCGTGCTCCAGATCGCCCAGCAGGGCCAGCATCAAAGCGTGGCTGTCGACGATGCCGGTGGACGGCGACTGCACCGCCGCCACGCAGGCCAGTCGGGGCTCCAGCGCACGGGCTTGTTCGCCGCTGATCAGGCTCAGGTCGTTCACCCCGTTGACCAAGCCCTGGGCCATGATCCCGTGCAGATAGGCCACCTGGGCCTCGCTCGTCGCCACGATCAGCTTGCCGCAGCGCTGGTGACCGATGCCGCGCTCGGCGCAGTAGGCATAGAGCTGGTCGCGCCCCTGAACGCACAGCCGCGCCTTCAACGAGCCCTGCGGGTAGTACAGGCCGGCATGGATCACCTCGCTGTTGCGCGAACTGGTGCCGGTGCCAATGGCATCGGCCGCTTCCAGCAGCATCACTTCGCGCCCTTGGAGGGCCAGCGCCCGCGCCACGGCCAGGCCCACCACGCCCGCGCCGATCACCACCACATCGACCCGATCCATCACTTCCCGCCTTTCAGTGGAGCCCGCTGGCGCCCGGGCTCATAACAGCCTCGCGAAACGTTCGATTCCGCCGTGAGCCACGGCGCAGCCTCAAAGCCTGCGCGGATCGGTCTGCAGCAGCCGATCCACCAGAGAGCGCAGATTGGCCTGCAGCGGCGCAAACCCGTCGGTCATGGCCAGCGTCGCCTCGTCCATGTAGAGCTTGCGGTTGATCTCAAGCTGCAAGCTGTGGCGGTGCTCGGCAGGTCGCCCGTATCGCCGCACCAGTTCCACACCCTTGTACGGGTGGTTGTATTCGACGCGGTACCCCAGAGCACGCAGATGATCGCAAACCAGCCGCGCCAACGCCTCGCTGGAGGTGGTGGCATCGCGGTTGCCCACCACGAAATCCGCGTGCACCAGGCCGGGGAAGTCGGTGGCATGACTGGCCGCGACGGCGGGCATCGAGTGGCAGTTGACGTGCAGGCTGTAGCCATGGCGCGAATGCGCCGCGTCGATGGCCTGCTCCACGGCGGCATGGTAAGGCTGCCAGCAGTTCTGGATGCGCGCCTGGACCTCCGCCACACCCAGCTTGCGGTCGTACAGCGCCACGCCATCGTCGGTGCAGCGCCAGATCAGGCCTTTGCCCAGGCGCACTTTCGACAGCACGGCTGGGTCGGTGGCCACCGGCGCGGGCCACGGGCCGTCCAGCATCGTCACGTCCACCTCGGTGGTGTCGCGGTTCGCGTCCAGGTAGCTGCGCGGGAAGTGCGCCTCGATCCAGGCCACACCCATCGCGGGCGCAAAGCGGTAGAGCTTCTCGACATGGGTGTCCTCGGCGCGACGCAAGGTCGCACGGTCGCACACGGTGCCAAAGTCGTCCGGGTAATCGGTGCCGCTGTGCGGCGAATCAAGCACCAGGGGCGCGGTGCCGGGCAGATAGGTCACGAAGGGCATGCAGCCATTGTGACGCAAGCACGACAGCCCGGCCACCCGATGCACAGCACACTGGCGGCTTTTCCCACGCACTATCTTCTGGAGGCTCCATGGATCTGTTCAACCTCAAAGGCAAGGTCGCCATCGTGACCGGCTCAAGCCGCGGCATCGGCCGCTCGATTGCCATCCAGCTGGCCAAAGCAGGCGCCAAAGTCGTGATTTCGAGCCGCAAGCTGGCCGCCTGCGAGGACGTCGTGCAGACCATCCGCGACGCCGGGGGCGAGGCCATGGCGATCTCAGCCAACATCTCCGACAAGGCCCAGGTCGAGGCGCTGGTGGCCGAGACCCGCGCGGCCTGGGGCGGCATCGACATCATGGTCTGCAACGCGGCCACCAACCCCTACTTCGGCCCGATGACTGGCATGAGCGACGAAGTGTTCGACAAGATCATGCGCAACAACGTGCTGTCCAACGCCTGG
>Ga0105090_10000902_pt1 | contig 15472 bp, 13 predicted proteins | sample PPLLak3March2015_FD_79110 | JGI IMG/M metagenome (GOLD analysis project Ga0105090, IMG submission 79110) | Freshwater sediment microbial communities from Prairie Pothole Lake near Jamestown, North Dakota, USA - PPLs Lake P7 Core (1) Depth... | ecosystem: Environmental > Aquatic > Freshwater >... | reverse complement strand
GGCGTCAAGGTCACGATGCTGGCCTTCGTCATCAAGGCCGTGGTCGCGGCGCTGAAGAAGTTCCCCGACTTCAACGCCAGCCTCGACGGCGACGCGCTGGTCTACAAGCAGTACTTCCACATCGGCTTTGCGGCCGACACGCCCAACGGCCTGGTCGTGCCGGTGCTCAAGGACGCCGACAAGAAGGGGCTGCTGCAGATCGCCACCGAGATGGCCGAGCTGTCGAAGAAGGCACGCGACGGCAAGATGGGCCCGGCCGACATGAGCGGCGGCTGCTTCAGCATCAGCAGCCTGGGCGGCATCGGCGGCACGCACTTCACGCCGATCATCAACGCGCCGGAGGTCGCGATCCTGGGCCTGTCCAAGGGCTACCAGAAGCCGGTGTGGGACGGCAAGGCCTTCCAGCCCAGGCTGACGCTGCCGCTGTCGCTGTCGTATGACCACCGCGTCATCGACGGTGCGTCGGCGGCGCGCTTCAACGCCTATCTCGGCGCGATCCTGGCGGACTTCCGCCGCGTGTTGCTGTAAGGGGCCGGCCATGGCACTAATCGAAGTGAAGGTCCCGGACATCGGCGACTTCAAGGATGTCGCCGTCATCGAGCTGCTGGTCAAGCCGGGCGACAAGGTCGTGCTGGAACAGAGCCTGGTCACGGTGGAAAGCGACAAGGCGTCGATGGAGATTCCGTCATCGGCGGCAGGCGTGGTCAAGGAGCTGAAGGTCAAGATCGGCGACACCGTCAATGAAGGCTCGCTGCTGTTGTTGCTGGAGGTCGAAGGCGTGGCTGCTGCGGCTGCGCCGGCCGCGGCCCCTGCGGCGCCACCCGCCGCCGCACCCGCGGTGGTTGCGGCCCCGGCCGCCAGCTATGCCGGCGGCGCCGACCTGGAATGCGACCTGCTCGTGCTCGGCGCCGGGCCCGGCGGTTATTCGGCCGCCTTCCGCGCCGCCGACCTCGGCCTGAAGGTGGTGCTGGTCGAACGTTATGCCTCGCTCGGCGGCGTCTGCCTGAACGTCGGCTGCATCCCCAGCAAGGCCTTGCTGCACGTGGCCGCGGTGATGGACGAGGTCAAGCACTTCGCCGACCTGGGCGTCAGCTTCGCCGCGCCGGTGGTGGACAGCGCCAAGCTGCTGGCGCACAAGAACAAGGTGGTGGGCAAGCTCACCGGCGGCCTGGGCGCGATGGCCAAGATGCGCAAGGTGACGGTGGTGCGCGGCTACGGCAGCTTCATCGACCCGCAGCATGTGCAGGTCGAAGAAACCACAGGCAGCGCGCAGGACAAGACCGGCAAGACGCAGACCATCCGCTTCAAGCAGTGCATCATCGCCGCCGGTTCGCAGGCCATGCGCCTGCCCTTCCTGCCCGACGACCCGCGCATCGTCGATTCCACTGGCGCGCTCGAGCTGCGCGCCAGCCCGAAGCGCATGCTGATCGTCGGCGGCGGCATCATCGGCCTGGAGATGGGCACCGTGTATTCGACGCTCGGTGCCCGGCTCGACGTGGTCGAGATGCTCGACGGGCTGATGCAGGGCGCCGACCGGGACCTGGTCAAGGTGTGGCAGAAGATGAACGCGCCGCGCTTCGACCACATCATGCTGAAGACCAAGACCGTCGGCGCGCAGGCCACGGCCGACGGCATCCTGGTGAGTTTCGAAGGCGAGGGCGCGCCGAAAGAGCCGCAGCTCTACGACCTGATGCTGCAGGCCGTGGGCCGCAGCCCCAACGGCGGCAAGATCGGAGCCGACAAGGCCGGAGTGGCCGTCACGGACCGCGGCTTCATCCCGGTGGATGCGCAGATGCGCACCAACGTGCCGCACATCTTTGCCATCGGCGACATCGTCGGCCAGCCGATGCTGGCCCATAAGGCGGTGCACGAGGCGCACGTGGCTGCCGAAGTGGCGGCCGGCGACGGCAAGGCGATGTTCGACGCGCGGGTCATTCCCAGCGTGGCCTACACCGACCCCGAAGTCGCCTGGGTCGGCCTGACCGAAGACGAGGCCAAGGCCAAGGGCATCAAGCTGAAAAAGGGCCTGTTCCCATGGACGGCGTCGGGACGGGCCATCGCCAACGGCCGCGACGAAGGTTTCACCAAGCTGCTGTTCGACGCCGAGACGCACCGCATCCTCGGCGGCGGCATCGTCGGCACCCATGCCGGCGACATGATCGGCGAGGTGGCGCTGGCCATCGAGATGGGTGCCGACGAGGTAGACATCGGCAAGACCATCCACCCGCACCCGACCCTGGGCGAAAGCATCGGCATGGCGGCCGAAGTCGCCCACGGCAGTTGCACCGACCTGCCGCCCGCGCGCAGGTAGTTTCGCCCCGCGGCGCCGAGAACAGCCTGCACTTGGCACGCTGGGCGGGGCTGAGAAGGCATCGGCGCTCAAGTCGGCCGCCGGCCTGTCGAATTCGCTGCAGAAGGAACGACCGGCCGCCGGCCGGCAGCGCCTGCGAGGGCCTTGCGATTGCCAAGCACTTCAGCCTGTTCGCCTCGGGCAGGCCGGCAACTCGCCGCGGCTGTTGTGCGTGCTGTACGCCGGCGATCTGGCAAAGCAATGTGGCTGCCGCGCCGGCCCGATGACAAGAGCTGCTGGCGATGGTGCGCGCCGACCGCGTCCTTTGAGCGAAGATCGCAGGTGATGATGACCTTGATCCGCCAAGTCTGGCTCATGCTCTTCGGCGCGTTGCTGTTCGCTTGGGTCGGTGGCGTGGCCACGCATGCGTTGGTGGTGCGGCAGTCGCTGGGCTTGCAGCTGCAGGTGCGCAATGACGACAGCGCCATGATGCTGGCGTCGGCCTTGTCGCGGCAGCAGGGTGACGCCGCGCGCATGCAAGGCGTCGCGGCAACGCAGTTCGACACCGGGCACTACCTCCGGCTGCGGCTGCTGCGCGACGATGGCGGCCTGATTTTCGAGCGTGAACTGCCCGAGCGTCCTAGCGAGGCGCCGCGCTGGTTCGTGCAGCTTCTGCCGGTTCACGCTCAACCCGGGCTGGCCGAGGTGTCCGACGGACCGCGGCCGCCGGGCCGGCTGCAACTGTGGAGCCAGCCCGGCTGGGCGCTGGATGCGTTGTGGAACAGCTGCCTGCACATGGCCGCCTGGCTGGCGGCGCTGGGCGGACTTGCGGCGGCGATCGCCGCGTGGGCAGTGCGCGCCTGGCGGCGGCCGCTGGACGCCACGGTCGCACAGGCTCAGGCGCTGCAGGAGCGGCGCTTCGTCATTGCGGACGAGCCTCGTGTGCCCGAGCTGCGCCGGCTGACGCGCACCATGAATTCGCTGGTGCGTAGGCTCCAGGCCGTATTCGAGCACCAGGCCGCCACCCTGGAGGCAATGCGCCTGCAAGCCCATGCCGATGCCTTGACCGGGCTATCGCAGCGCCGCCATTTCGTGGCGCAGCTGGACAACGCCCTGCGCGCCGAGAACCATCGCGGCGCCGGTCTGCTGCTGGTGCGGCTGCGCCACCTGGAGGCGATGAACCGGCGCATCGGCCATGATGCGAGCGACCGGCTGTTGGCTGCGCTGGCGCAGGTGTTGCAGTCCTACCCGCGCAATGTCCGGGGTGCACTGACGGGGCGGTTGAACGGCTCCGACTTCGCCTTGTATCTGCCCGCATCGGGCATGGTTGAGGAAAGCGCCCGCTCGTTGCTGGAAGCGTTGCGTGCCGCGCTGGCCACGGTCGACCCCGAGGCCGACCTGGCCGTCGGCGGCGCCGAGTTGCCGCAGCCGTGCAGCGCGACGGCCGCGCTTTCGCAGGCGGATGGCGCGCTGGCGCAGGCCGAAACCGCGGCTGCGTTCGCGATGTGCATCGCGCCGGCCGCGGCGTCGGACACGGCGGTGCGTGGCGAAGGCGTCTGGCAGGCCCGGCTGGCCGCCGCGCTGCGCTTCGGCCGTGCCCGCTTGATGGAGTTCGAGGTGCGCGACGCGCGGGGTGAACTGCTGCACCTGGACTGCCCGATGCAACTGCAGCTGGACACCGAAGGCCCCTTCGAGCCGGCGGCGCTCTGGCTGGCGATGGCCGTGCGCTGCCGCCTGGTGGATCAGGTCGACCTCAGCGCCTTGGACCTGGCATTGCAGGCCATAGGTGGAGATGGGCGGCCGCGCTGCGTGAACCTGGCCGCCGCGTCGCTGGCACAGGACGGCTTCATCGCCGACGTGCAGCAGCGGCTGCAGTCCTTGCCGCAGGCCGCGTCGAAGCTGTGGATCGACGTCGCCGAAGGCGCCGCTTTGCAACCGCGCCGCCTGCGCGATGCCATCGCGGCATGGCGCCACCTGGGCGTGCGCGTCGGCCTGGAGCATGCCGGCACGCGGCTGCGCGAATTGTCGCGGCTGCATGCGCTGGGCGTGGACTACGTCAAGATCGATGGCGCCTTCTTGCAGGGCGTGGCTGTGCAGCCCGAGGTGCGCGAGCTGGCGCGCGGCCTGGTCACGCTGCTGCGCGGCATGCAGGTGCAGATCCTGGCCGAGGCGGTGCTTGACGAGGCCGACTTGGCGGCGCTGTGGGAGCTGGGCTTCGACGGAGCCACCGGGCCGGCGGTTGGCCGGGCCTGATCAGCCGATGTCGGCCACGTGCAGATCGAATCGGCCGAGCTTGCGATCGGCAAAGTAGCGCTGCAGCGTCTCACGCACGGTACGAAAGGCCAGCTGCTCCCAGGGGATCTCGTGCTCGTGGAACAGCTGCGCCTCGATGGTCTCCGGGCCGGGGTCGAAGCGCGTGTCCTGCAGCCGGGCACGGTAGAACAGGTGCACCTGGCCGACCCGTACCACGTTGAGCAGCGCGAACAGCCCCTGCAACTCGATGCGCGCGCCGGCTTCTTCCACGGTCTCGCGCACCGCGCCCTCGGCCGTGGTCTCGCCCAGTTCCATGAAGCCGGCCGGCAGCGTCCACAAGCCGTAGCGCGGCTCGATGTTGCGGCGGCACAGCAGCACCTGCTCGCCCCACACCGGCACCGTGCCCACCACGTTGAGCGGGTTCTCGTAGTGCACCTCGCCACAGGCGGTGCAGATGGCGCGGTCGCGGTTGTCGTCGGTCGGCACGCGGTAATGTGTGGCAGCGCCGCAGACCCGGCAGTGCTTGATGCGGCGCAGGTCGAACATGCGCTGCAGTTTAGCCGGCCGGCGCGCGTGGCATCATCGCTGCGCCTGCCCCACGGCGCTGCTGAACCTGCCATCGAGGACCTGCCATGAGCTTCGTGCTGACCCCTCCCGCCCAGACCGTCGTGCCCGTGGCCGACGGGCGTTCGTTTCCGGTGCACCGCGTCTACTGCGTCGGTCGCAACTATGTCGAGCATGCGATCGAAATGGGCCACAGCGGCCGCGAGCCGCCGTTCTTCTTCCTGAAGCCTGCCGACGCGGTGCTGGCGGTGGCCGATGGCCAGACGGGTGAGATGACCTACCCGAGCCTGACCTCGAACCTGCACCACGAAATCGAGCTGGTCGTAGCCATCGGCCGCGGCGGGCGCAACATCGCCGCGGCCGATGCCGCGCAGCACATCTGGGGCTACGGCATCGGACTGGACATGACGCGCCGCGACCTGCAGAACGACATGAAGAAGCAGGGCCGCCCCTGGTGCATCGGCAAGGCCTTCGAGCAGTCGGCGCCGATCGGCCCGATCCACCCCATCGCGCGCACCGGCCGGCTGGGCAAGGGTTCGATCACGCTGCATGTCAACGGCGAGCTGCGCCAGAAGGGCGACCTGGCCGACCTGATCTGGAGCGTTGACGAGATCATCGAGCACCTCAGCGCGGCCTGGCTGCTGCAGCCCGGCGACCTGATCTACACCGGCACGCCCGCCGGTGTGGGCGCGGTGAAGCGGGGCGACCTGATGGAAGGCCGCATCGAAGGCCTCGGCGCGCTGCGCGTGGCCGTCGTGTGACCACGGGCCGAGGAGGGCCGCCATGGAGCTGTACAACTACTTCCGCTCGTCGGCCTCGTACCGGGTGCGCATCGCGCTGGCGCTGAAGGGTCTGAGTTACGACTACAAGGCGGTGCACATCGCCAAGAACGAGCAGTTTGCCGAGTCCTATGCCGCGGTGTCGGCGGCACGGCTGGTGCCGCTGCTGCGCGACGGCGACCGGGTCATCACGCAGTCGCTGGCGATCATCGAATACCTCGACGAGACCCACCCGCTTCCCGCTCTGCTGCCGGCCGACGCGCTTGGCCGCGCGCGGGTGCGAGCGCTGGCGCAGGACGTGGCCTGCGAGATCCATCCATTGAACAACTTGCGGGTGCTGCGCTACCTGGTCCATTCACTGAAGGTCTCCGAGGAGGACAAGGATCGTTGGTACCGTCACTGGGTCGAGACCGGCCTGGAGGCAGTGGAACGACAGTTGGTGGCGCAGCCCGCCCGCTATTGCCACGGCGACACGCCGACGTTGGCCGATTGCGTGCTGGTGCCGCAGATCTTCAATGCCCAGCGTTTCAAGTGCCGCACCGACCATGTGCCACAGGTGATGCGGGTGTTCGAGGCCTGCATGCAACTCGACGCCTTCGAGAAGACCCGGCCCGAAGCCTGCCCGGATGCGTTCTGAGCCGCAGGCCACGCTCGCGGCCGGCATGCTGTGGCCGCAATGGGAGGTGGCGGCGCGTGTCGGCGCGGTGATGAGCACCCGCACAGGCGGTGTCAGCCTGGCTCCTTGGGACAGCCTGAACCTGGGCGTGGCCGTTGGCGACGATCCGACGGCCGTGGCCGAGAACCGGCGTCGCTTCGTGGCCTTGACCGGCGCGCAGCCGCTGTGGCTGAACCAGGTGCATGGTTGCACCGTGGTGCAGGCCAGCGCCTCGCTGACGGCCAGGGAGCCGCCCAAGGCCGACGCCGCGTGGACCGACGAGCCGGGCGTGGCCTGCACCGTGCAGGTGGCCGACTGCATGCCGGTGCTGCTGGCCGCGCCCGGAGGCCGGGGCGTGGCGGCGGCCCACGCCGGCTGGCGCGGCCTGGCTGGCGGCGTGATTGAAGCCGCCCTGGCGGCACTGTGCACGGCGGCGCGCTGCGATCCGGCGCAGGTGTCGGCCTGGCTGGGCCCGTGCATCGGACCACGGCGTTTCGAAGTTGGCGCGGACGTGCTTCGGGCTTTCGGGCAGACGCCGGGCACCGTGGACCCGCAGCGCTTCATGGCCAGCGTGCCGTCGGCCGGTGTGCCGCGCTGGCTGGCCAACCTGCCGCAACTGGCACGCGATCGGCTGGTGCAGGCGGGGGTGCACAGGATCAGTGGCGGCAGCTGGTGCACCGTGGAGCAGCGCTCACGGTTCTTTTCCTACCGGCGCGACGGCATCACCGGCCGGCTTGCCGCGGCCATCTGGATCCGCCGCTGACGTGGCCTGCTGCTGCGCCAGCGCACGACGCCTTGCGCTGCGGCGCATCGGCGTGCCCATCACGTAGAGGACGATCGACAGCGGCAACACGCCGTACAGCACGAAGGTGAAGACTGCGCCAAGCACGGTGCCGTCGGGCGCGAGTGCCTCGACGAGGGCCATCATCAGCACGACATAGATCCAAGCCAGGGCAACCAGGTGCATGGGCAGTCTCAAGCAGTGGGCGACGGACAATGCCGGTCAGGCTGCGCTAAGCTTTGCGCGCAAGAATCGCGACCAGAACAAAATGTCGGTGACGTTGGGCCTGTCCCCGTGGCCACCGACACGACAAGGAGACCCCGATCATGCCGAAATCCAATGCCTTCCTGCCGGATCTGGGTTCGCAGGCCATGACTGCCAGCATGGGGGATGCCTTGAAGAGCCTGGCGGGGCTGAAGATTGCGCAGGACGCAATGGTGCAACTTCAGCGTGAGTATGTCGACGGTGCCACTGCGTTGTGGAACCGCACGCTGCAGGGCATGGCACCCAACGCTGCGGCCGCACCCGCACTGGACGACCGTCGCTTTTCCGCCAAGGAATGGGTCGAGAACCCATCGGCAGCCTACACCGCGCAGATGTACCTGCTGAATTCGCGCGCGCTGATGAAGATGGCCGAGGCAGTCGAAGGCGATGCCAAGACCAAGGCGCGCATCCGTTTCACGGTGCAGCAGTGGATCGATGCCATGGCGCCGAGCAACTTCCTGGCGCTGAATCCCGAGGCGCAGCAGTTGGCTCTGAAGACCCAGGGCCAGAGCCTGGCCGCCGGCATGCAGCTGCTGATGGGCGACGCCGGAAAGGGTCATCTGTCGCAGACCGACGAGTCGGCCTTCGAGGTGGGTCGCAACGTGGCCACCACCGAAGGCGCGGTGGTGTTCGAGAACGAGCTGTTCCAGCTGATCGAATACAAGCCGCTGGGCGCCAAGGTGCACGAACGTCCGATGCTGATGGTGCCGCCGTGCATCAACAAGTTCTACATCATGGACCTGCAGCCCGAGAACTCGCTGATCCGCCATACGGTGGAGCAGGGGCACCGGGTGTTCGTGGTCAGCTGGCGCAACCCCGATGCGTCACTGTCCGACAAGACCTGGGACGACTACATCGAGCACGCCGCCCTCCGCGCCATCGACGTGGTGCAGGAGCTGACCGGCGCAAAGACCATCAACACGCTGGGCTTCTGCGTTGGCGGCACGATCCTGGCCACCGCGCTGGCCGTGCTGGCCGCGCGCGGCCAGCAGCCGGCGCAGTCGGTGACGCTGCTGACCACGCTGCTCGACTTCAGCGACACCGGCGTGCTCGACCTGTTCGTCGACGAAGCCGGCGTCAAGCTGCGCGAGATGACGCTGGGCGAGAAGGCCCCCGCCGGCCCGGCGCTGCTGAAGGGCCAGGAACTGGCCACCACCTTCAGCTTCCTGAGGCCGAACGACCTGGTCTGGAACTACGTGGTCGGCAACTACCTGAAGGGCGAGGCGCCGCCGGCCTTCGACCTGCTGTACTGGAACGGCGACGCTACGAATCTGCCTGGGCCGATGTACTGCTGGTACCTGCGACACACCTACCTGCAGGACGATCTCAAGCAGCCGGGCAAGCTCACGGTGTGCGGCGAGAAGCTCGACCTGTCCAGCGTCAAGGCGCCGGTATTCATCTATGCGTCACGCGAGGACCATATTGTTCCCTGGAAGGCGGCCTATGCCTCCACGCGCATCATGAGCGGCAAGAAGCGCTTCGTGCTCGGCGCGTCAGGGCATATCGCGGGGGTCATCAATCCGCCGGCGAAGAAGAAGCGCAACTACTGGACCAACCACACGCTGTCTTGCGACGCCGATGCCTGGCTCGCCAGCGCCACCGAGGTGCCGGGCAGCTGGTGGCCTGACTGGTCGGCCTGGCTGAAGCCGCTTTCCGGCGCGCTGGTCGCTGCGCCCAAGGCGCCGGGCAACCGCAAGTACCCGCCGATCGAGCCCGCGCCCGGACGCTATGTCCGGCAGAAGGCCTGAATGCGCAGCAACTGTACGGCCCGTGGGGCCTTCAGGGCGAACCCGGTTGACGATTTGTCGCCGCTGGGGGAACCTACCGATCACAAACCAAGGAGATGAGCATGGCAGAGAAAGTGGCATACGTGACTGGCGGCATGGGTGGCATCGGCACCGCGATCTGCCAGCGTCTGGCCAAGGAGGGTTTCACCGTCATCGCCGGCTGTGGCCCGACGCGCGACTGGCAGAAGTGGCTCGACGAGCAGAAGGCGCTGGGCTACAGCTTCCACGCCTCTGTGGGTAACGTGGCCGACTGGGAATCGACCGTTGCCGCCTTCACCAAGGCGCGCGAGGAGCACGGCCCGATCGACGTGCTCGTCAACAACGCCGGCATCACCCGCGACCGCATGTTCCTGAAGATGACTCCCGACGACTGGAAGGCGGTCATCGACACCAACCTGAACAGCATGTTCAACGTCACCAAGCAGGTGGTGCCAGGCATGGTGGAGAAGGGCTGGGGCCGCATCATCCAGATCAGTAGCGTCAACGGCGAGAAGGGCCAGGCCGGTCAGACCAACTACTCCGCCGCCAAGGCCGGCATGCATGGCTTCACCATGGCGCTGGCGCAGGAGGTGGCCAGCAAGGGCGTGACGGTCAACACCGTCAGCCCGGGCTACATCGGTACGGACATGGTGCGCGCGATCAAGCCCGAGGTGCTGGAGAAGATCATCGCCACCATCCCGGTCAAGCGTCTGGGCACGCCGGAAGAGATCGGCTCGGTCGTCGCCTGGCTCGCCGGCGAGGATTCCGGCTTCACCACCGGCGCCGACTTCAGCTGCAACGGCGGGTTGCACATGGGTTGAAGCGGCTACGCCGCTTCAACCCAAGGTGCAACCCTGCGGGTTGGATGCTCGGATCCCCCGAGCCCTCTCCAAGCGGGAGGCTCCAGCCAGAGTGACGAAAGGCCGGCTTTGCCGGCCTTCGCTTTGATCGCTCGCGCGTATCACTGCGCTTAATCGACCCCGCCGATGAAGAACTTGATCAGCCCCTTGGCCACGAAGCCGAGCAGGCCGAAACCGAGTGCCAGGAAGAGCACGAAGGTGCCGAACTTACCTGCTTTCGATTCGCGCGCCAGCTGGAAGATGATGAACACCATGTACAGCATGAACGCGCTGACACCGAAGGTCAGCCCGAACTGGGCAATCTGGTCCTCTGTGAAACCAAACATCAGTCCACTTCCGGCAGTTCGGCGTGCGGCACCAGGTCGCGGTACGCATGCCAGCTGGCATAGGACAGCCAGGGCACGGCGACGATCAGACCGAGCAGCACCGTGCTCATGCCGATCAGCGTGATGCCCATCAGCAGCGCACCCCACAAAGCCATCGGCCCGGGACTCTGCATCACCGCGCGCCAGCTGGTCAGCACGGCGCCGAGCACGCTGATGCGGCGCTCCAGCATCAGCGGGATAGCGACCACGCTCGACGCATAGACGGGTGCCACCAGCACGCCGCCCAGGCTGAGCCAGGCCTCGAACAGCCACGATTTCTCGCTCAGCACCACCACGTGCAGGAAGTCCACCGGGTCGCGCACCGGCAGCGGCGCGAAGGCGGTGATCAGCGAGGCAGAAGTCAGCACCCAGCCGGTACCTGCCGCAGCCAGCAGCAGACCGAACAGCACCAGCCGGTGGTCGCGCGGCCGCCAGGCCGCCAGCGCCGTCAGCAGCGTTGGCTTCTGTCCCCGGTCCAAGGCGCGGCTGACGGCATACAGGCCCGTGGCCGCGAGCGGGCCGATCAGCAGGAAGCCGCTGAACGCACCGGCCAGCAGCCAGAACTGGCGATGGGCCAGCAACACCAGCATCAGGCCGAAGGAGGTGACGGCCAAGCCGTGCAGCAGGCCAGGCACCGGCGTGGCGAGAAGGTCGCTCCAGCCGCGGGCCAGCCACAGGAAGGGCTGTTCGTAGCTGATCGGGGCCAGCCGGCAGCGGTGTGACTGCTCTAGGGCGGATTCGGATGTCATCGATGTGGTACCGGGTCGGTATCCGGACTCCATTGTCAGGGCTATACGCAGGGACTTTCAGCCGACGAGCCTGCGCGCGGCTGCCTGCAGCGTGCCGGCCTCGCCATCCGGTAGCGCCACCATCTCGGCCTGCCCCAGCTGGCGGTAGCTGGAGCGGAACGACCTTTCATACAGCGGATCGTAGTGGCGCAGCATTAGCTCGGAAAAGACCGAGGCCCATTGACCCGAGCGGGCCAGCTGCTGCCAGGCTGCGACCGTGTCGCGGCCGCGCAGCGCCACCAGGCCGTCGAGCAGCTTGCAGAAGGCCTCAGGGTCGGCCATGAAGTGACCGTACTCCTGCAGCAGCAACTGCAGCCGTGCAGCCTGGTGCAGTTCGACATGCAGGCACTGGCCTCGTTCGCGCAGCTGCTCGATCAGCGCCTCGGGCACGCGCAGCGTGCCGATCTTGCGGCTCTCGCCTTCGACGAACACCGGCCGTGCCGGATCGAGAGACCTGAGCGCCTGCCAGACCAGGGTGTCGAAGCGCTTCTGGCTGGGCTGCGCGCAGCCGGGCACGGCGCCGAGCACCGAGCCGCGGTGCCCGGCCAGGCCTTCGAGATCGAGGGTCTGTGCGCCCTGCGCGGCCAGCGCATGCAGCAGCCGGGTCTTGCCGCTGCCGGTGCGGCCGCACAGAACGCGGTAGCCAAAGCGCTGCGGCAGCATTTGCAACTCGGCACGCACCACGGCGCGAAAGGCCTTGTAGCCGCCTTGCAGCTGCGCGCTGCGAAAACCGATCTGGCCAAGGAACCAGGCCAGCGAGCCCGAGCGCTGGCCGCCTCGCCAGCAATACACCAGCGGCAGCCATTCGCGCGGCTTGTCGGCGATCCAGCGATCCAGGTGGTCGGCGATGTTGCGCGCCACCATCGCTGCGCCGAGCTTGCGCGCCTGCAGCGGCGACTCCTGCTTGTACAGCGTGCCGACAATGCGGCGCTGCTCGTCGTCCAGCACAGGCCAGTTGACTGCACCGGGCAGGTGGTCCTCGGCAAATTCGGCCGGCGAGCGTACATCGATCAGCGTGTCGAAGCGGCTCGCGTCGGCGGCCACATCTTCGGCGGCAATGCTGCGCAAAGTCATACCAGCTACCGGATGAACCATCCGGCAGGCGCCGCAGAACCGGCTGCGTCAGGCCGACGAGCCCCCTTTGGGGGGGAGGCGGCCGCAGGCCGCTGCGGAGGCGGACCCATGCTACGCCGGCGTCACCGCGTCGAGCAACTCGCTCTCCACCTGCAGCTGGGTGCGCGAGTGCTGCAGTGCGGGGCCGTCGACCAGGAAGGTGTCCTCCACCCGTTCGCCCAGCGTGCTGACCTTGGCCAGATGCAGGTTGATCTTGTGCCGCGCCAACACCCGGGCGATGGCGTAGAGCAACCCGGAGCGGTCGCTGGCGCTGACCGTCAGCAGCCAGCGCTGGGCGCGCTCGTCCGGGTTGAGCGTGACTCGCGGCGTCACCGGGAAGGAGCGCACGCGCCTCGACACGCGACCGCGTCCGGGCTCGGGCAGCGGGCCGCTCGACGACAGCGCGAGCACGGCCTGGGTTTCCACCAGCGAGATCAGGTCGCGGTAGGCCGACGGGTCGCCCGACTCGAAGCGCGTGCTGATGACCTGGAAGGTGTCGAGCGCATAGCCCGCGCGGGTGGTGTGGATCTTGGCGTCCTGGATGCTGAATCCGGCGCTGTCGAAGTAGCCGCAGATGCGTGCGAACAGGTCCGGGCAGTCGGGCGAGTACACCAGCACTTGCAAGCCGTCGCCCACCGACGACGGCCGGGCCCGCACCACTGGCTCGCACGTCTGCAGGTGGCGCCATAGCGAGCGCGCATGCCAGGCGATGTCGGCGGCGTCGTGGCGCGCAAAGTAGCTGACGTCGAGGGTCTTCCAAAGCGCCTCTTCCATGCCCGGCAGCGCCGAATGCCAGGCCAGCAGCTGGCGGGCTTCCTGCTTGCGCGATTCGATCTCGGCGTCCAGGTTCGGCTTGTCGCCACCCAGCGCACGCAGCGTCAGGCGGTACAGGTCCTCGAGCAGCTTGCCCTTCCAGGCATTCCAGACCTTCGGGCTGGTGCCGCGGATATCGGCCACTGTCAGCAGGTACAGCGCCGCCAAGCGCCTGGGTGAGCCCACCAGGCGCGCGAAGTCCTGGATCACATCGGCATCGCTCAGGTCCTCCTTCTGCGCGATGCGGCTCATCGTCAGGTGCTCGCGCACCAGGAATTCGATCAGCGCGGTGTCCTCGCGCGACACGTCGTGGTCGCGACAGAAGTGACGCGCCTCGGTGGCGCCAAGCTGCGAATGGTCGCCGCCGCGACCCTTGGCCACGTCGTGGAACAGCGCCGCCACGTACAGCAGCCAGGGTTCGTCCCATTGGCTGGCCAGCTGCGAGCAGAACGGGTACTCGTGCGCATGCTCGGGGATGAAGAAGCGGCGCACGTTGCGCACTACCATGATGATATGCTGGTCAACCGTATAGACGTGGAACAGGTCGTGCTGCATGCGCCCGACGATACGGCGGAAGACCCACAGGTAGCGGCCCAGCACCGAGGTCTCGTTCAGCAGGCGCAGCGCATGGGTGATGCCGCTGGGTTCGCTCAGGATCTGCATGAACACGGAGCGATTGGCCGGGTCGCGGCGGAAGCCGGCGTCCATCAGGTTGCGCGCGTTGTACAGCGCGCGCAGCGTGCGCGCCGACAGGCCCTTGATGCCGGGGGTGCGCTGGTACAACAGGAAGGTGCGCATGATGGCGTGCGGCTGCTCGGCATAGAGGCGGTCGTGCGCTACCTCGAGCATACCGCCGCGATCGAGGAAGTGTTCATCGATCGGCCGCATCGGCGCTTCTTCGGAGCCGTTGATGCGTTCCTCGATGTTCAGCATCAGGATCTGGTTGAGCTGCGTCACCGCCTTGGCCGCCCAGTAGTAGCGGTGCATCAGCACCTCGGACGAGCGCTGGCCCTTGGTGGCCTTGTAGCCGAAGCTCTCGGCCACCGCGGTCTGCAGGTCGAAGACCAACCGGTCCTCGCGCCGGCCGGCGATCAGGTGCAACCGGGCGCGGACCAGCTTCAGCGTGCCTTCGTGCTTGTGCAACTGGCCCACTTCGAAGGGCGTGATCAGGCCCTTGGCCGCCAGCTCGGTCCAGTTGCGGCCCAGGCCGGCGGCGCGGGCCACCCAGATCACCAACTGCAGGTCACGCAGCCCGCCCGGGCTTTCCTTGCAGTTGGGCTCCAGCGAATAAGGAGTGTCCTCGTACTTGACATGGCGCTGGCGCATTTCCAGCACCTTGGCGCGCAGGAATGCCTTCGGGTCCATCACCGCGTCGGTGGCCTGGCGGAAGGCGGTGTAGACACGCCGCGATCCACACAGGAAGCGCGATTCGAGCATCGCCGTCTGCACCGTCACGTCGCGCCGTGCCTGCTCGACACATTCGTCGACCGTACGCACCGACGAGCCGATTTCCAGGCCGATGTCCCAGCAGGCGTGCATGAAGCGTTCGACCGCGCCGCGCAACGGATTGGTCGACGCGCCGTCGGCGTCATCGCCACGCGCCGCGTCCAGGGCATGTCCGGCCGGCAGCAGCACGAGCACATCCACGTCGGAGTATGGAAACAGCTCGGCCCGCCCGTAGCCGCCGACGGCTACCAGCGCCGCACCGGCCGGCATGGCGGCGTGTTCCCACAGTTCGGGCAAGACGCTGTCGACATGCCGCGTCAAGGCCTTGGTCAGCCGGGTCGAGGCCAGTGCGGTGGCGCGCGACTCGCGGAAATGCTCCAGCAGCGCGGCCTTTCCGTCGCGGAAGCGCACGCGCATCGAGGCCACGCTGCGCTGCCCGTGCGGCTCGCGCGGCAACTGAATCTGCGGCAACGCGGACATGCGATCAGCCGTTCACGAAGGCCGGCGGCGGCGGGCTCGCCGCCGACCGCGTGAGCACCTCGTAGCCGCTGTCGGTGACCAACACGGTGTGCTCCCATTGCGCCGACAGCGAGCGGTCCTTGGTGACGATGGTCCAGCCGTCACCCAGCTCGCGGATCTCGCGCCGCCCGGCGTTGATCATCGGCTCGATGGTGAAGACCATGCCTGGCAGCAACTCGTCCAGCGTGCCCGGCCGGCCATAGTGCAGCACCTGCG
>Ga0105090_10000901_pt1 | contig 15473 bp, 13 predicted proteins | sample PPLLak3March2015_FD_79110 | JGI IMG/M metagenome (GOLD analysis project Ga0105090, IMG submission 79110) | Freshwater sediment microbial communities from Prairie Pothole Lake near Jamestown, North Dakota, USA - PPLs Lake P7 Core (1) Depth... | ecosystem: Environmental > Aquatic > Freshwater >... | reverse complement strand
CCGGCAGGACCCGGACGTGATCATGATCGGCGAGATCCGCGACTACGAGACCGCGTCCATCGCCATCCAGGCATCGCTCACCGGCCACCTGGTGCTGGCCACGCTGCACACCAACGATGCGCCGAGCGCGGTGACACGGCTGACCGACATGGGCGTCGAGCCCTTCCTGCTCAGCTCGTCGCTGCTGGGCGTGCTGGCGCAGCGGCTGGTGCGCAAGCTGTGCGTGCACTGCCGGCGCCAGGACGAGCGCGGCCACTGGCACCCGGTGGGCTGCGAGCACTGCGCGCACACCGGCTACAAGGGCCGCACCGGCGTGTACGAGATGATGGCGGCCGACGACAAGGTGCGCGCGCTGATCCACAGCCGCGCCGCCGAGAGCCAGCTCTTCGTCGCCGCCGAGGCCGCGGGGCTGCGCAGCATGCGCGAGGACGGCCAGCGCCTGATCGACGAAGGCGTCACCTCGCCCGAAGAGGTGATGAGCGCCACCCGCGACTGAATGGCCCCCCCCCGTAGCGCCTTCGGCCCGCCAGCCGGCAAGCATGCCGGCTGGCCCTTGCGTGCGAGCGACAGTCCGCAGGGACTGCCGCTCGTCGGCGCTCGCCCCCCCCGGTTGGGGGACGCCAGCGGCCCGGCGAAGCCGGTTCCGCGGCGTCCGCTCGAACGGGCGGTGGCACGCCGCCTTGGTGGGCTTTCGGGCTGCGGTACGCGCTGATGCCCGCCTTCAAGTTCGAAGCGCTCGACGCCGCCGGAAAGTCCAGCAGCGGACTGCTCGACGCCGAGAACCCCAAGGCGGCGCGCGCCCAGCTGCGTGCGCAGGCGCTGGTCCCGCTGGCGGTCACGCCGGTGGGCGTGGCCGCGGCGGCCGGCGGCGCGGCGGCGCGCTTCGGCCGCCGCGTCTTCGACAGCACGGCGCTGGCCGTGTGGACGCGGCAGATGGCCGGCCTGGTGGGCGCGGGCCTGCCGCTGGAGCGCGCGCTCACCGCATTGGCCGACGAGGCCGAACTGCCGCGGCAGCGCGAGCTCATCGCCCACCTGCGCAGCGAAGTCAACGCCGGCTCGCCCTTCGCACGCGCGCTGGCCAGCGCTCCGCGCGAGTTCGACGAGGTGTACTGCGCGGTGGTGGCCGCCGGCGAGCAGAGCGGCGCGCTCGGCCAGGTGCTGGAGAAGCTGGCCGACGACCTGGAGGAACGCCAGGCGCTGCGCGCCAAGCTGCTGGGCGCGATGCTCTACCCGGCCATCGTCTCGCTGATCGCGGTGGTCATCGTGGTCTTCCTGGTCACCTACGTGGTGCCCCAGGTGGCCTCGGTGTTCACCACGTCGAAGCGCGCGCTGCCGGCACTGACGGTGGCCATGCTGGCCATCAGCGGCTTCGTGCGCAGCTACGGCTGGCTGATGCTCGGACTGCTGCTCGCCGGCGGTGGCGCGTTCATGCTGCTGAGGCGCAACCCCGGCTTTCGCGAGCGCAGCGACGCGGCCTGGCTGAACCTGCCGCTGGCCGGCCGGCTGGCGCGCGGCTACAACGCCGCCCGCTTCGCCGGCACGCTGGCCATGCTGGCGGGCGCTGGCGTGCCGATCCTGAAGGCGCTGCAGGCCGCCGCCGAGACGCTGGGCAACCGCGCCATGCGCGCCGACGCGATGGACGCGCTGGTGCAGGTGCGCGAAGGCGCGCCGCTGGCTTCGGCGCTGGCCGCGAAGAAGCGTTTCCCGGGGCTGCTGGCGATGTTCGCGCGGCTCGGCGAGCAGACCGGGCAGCTGCCGGTCATGCTCGGCCGCGCCGCGGCGCAACTGGCTGCCGAGGTGCAGCGCCGCGCGATGGCGCTGGCCACGATCCTGGAGCCGCTGCTGATCGTGGTCATGGGCGTGATCGTGATGCTGATCGTGCTGGCCGTGCTGCTGCCGATCATCCAGCTGAACACCTGGGTCAAGTAGCACTCTCGCACGACGGCTGCTGCCGCCACCCGTATCCCGGTGGATCCCAGGTCAATTCCCTATCTCGCCAGGGCACGTTGTTTGCTTGAATAGATTCGAGCGATCCAACCTGCACGGAGGTCCCGAGATGAGCAGCGGCAACGATCTGGTTCCGGTGGCGGCCCCCGCGGCGCAGATTCCGATCGCGCAGATGCGCAGCGTGTACCGGCTGGGCGATGTCGAGAAGCGCCTGGACAAGCTGCCGCCGCGCGAGCACGAGTCGCTGCGCGCCACCTACGAGCGCATGCTCGAGAAGGGCCCGGAGCGCTTCCAGGTCAAGCCCTCGGGCGTGCCGGCCATGGAGCACCTGTATGACGAGCTGCCGAATTTCGCCGAGGTGCTCGACGACCTGAAGCGCCAGTTGGCGCTGTGCGCGGACAGCCGCGACGGCCTGGAGATCACGCCGATGCTGCTGCTCGGGCCGCCGGGCATCGGCAAGACGCACTTCGCGCGCCGCGTCTCGCAGCTGCTCGGCACCGGCCTGGGCTTCGTCTCGATGAGTTCGCTGACCGCTGGCTGGGTGCTCAGCGGCGCGTCCAGCCAGTGGAAGGGCGCGCGGCCCGGCAAGATCTTCGAGACGCTGGTCGAGGGCGCCTATGCCAACCCGGTGATGGTGGTGGACGAGATCGACAAGGCGCGCGGCGAGCATGCCTACGACCCGCTGGGCGCGCTGTACGGCCTGCTCGAGCACGACACCGCAGGGACCTTCGTCGACGAGTTCGCCCAGGTGTCGATCGACGCCAGCCAACTCATCTGGGTGGCCACCGCCAACGACGACCGCGCCATTCCCGAGCCGATCCTGAACCGCATGAACGTCTACGAGGTGCGCACGCCGGACCGCGATGCCGCGCGCGCCATCGCGCTGCGGCTGTATCGCGGCATCCGCTCCGAGCACGACTGGGGACGCCGCTTCGATGCCGACCCGCCGGACGCGGTCCTCGAACGGCTCGGCAGCATGGCGCCGCGCGAAATGCGCCGTGCGTGGATGACCGCCTTCGGCAACGCGCGGCTCGAAGGCCGCGCCACGCTCTCGCTGGACGACTTGCCCGACGCCAACCCGCGCCGCACACCGATCGGCTTCACCAACTGAGACCGCCGCCGGGCGGCGCCTTGCCGGGTGGCGTCGGGCCTTAACATCGACGGCCCGATCCGCCCCTGCCCGCGGCACGCCGTGCCGCGCCGCGCTTCATGCACGACATCGCGATCAATGAGCTCTGGACACTGGTCGCCGCGCTGCTGACCATCGCACTGGGCACGGCCGTGCTCGCATGGGTGCCGGTGCTGGCGCGCTATTCGATCCCGCCGGCGGTGGTGGGCGGCTTTCTCGTCGCCGTGCTGTTGCTGCTGGCGCAGCACCTGGGCTGGCGCTTCGGCTTCGGCACGCAGACGCGCAGCGCCCTGCTGCTGGTGTTCTTCACCACACTGGGGCTGAGCGCGCGGCTGCGTGCACTGAGCGGGGGCGGTGCGGCGGTATCGCTGGTGGCCCTGGCCATCGCGCTGCTGGCGGTGGCGCAGAACCTGGTCGGTGCCGGCGTCGCCTGGGCCTTCGGCGAGCCGGCCTCGCTGGCGGTGTTCCTCGGCAGCGCCGCGTTCCTCGGCGGGCACGGCACCACGGCAGCCTGGGCCGGGCAGGACCTGGCGGCCACGGCGAAGAACGCGTTCGACATCGGCATGGCCTGCGCCACGCTCGGCCTGGTGGCCGGCGGCGTGCTCGGCAGCGTGGTCGCCACCCGGCTGCTGCAGCGTGCGCCTCGCGGAGGCGATGGCCATTCGGCGGACGCGCCGGTGCACGGCGAGGTGACGCTGCACACAGCGGCCGACGACGCGCGCTTCGGCCGCTGGACCGAATCGGATCGCTGGCTGCGCCAGCTGCTGGTGCTGGGCACGACCATCGGCGTCGCGCTGGCCTGGCAGGCCTGGCTGGCGGGCCGCGGCATCAACGTGCCGCCCTTCCTGGCCTGCCTGCTGACGGCGGTGGCCTTCACCAACGCCGCGGACCTGCTCCGGCACGGCGTGGACCTGGAAACCGCCGACCTGATGGGCACCGTGGCCTTGCGCCTGTTCCTGGCGATGAGCCTGATGAGCCTGGACCTGCTGGCCGTGGCCGAGGCGGCCGGGCTGATCCTCAGCGCGGTGGCGTTGCAGTGCCTCGTCACCGCGCTGATCGCGGTCACGCTGGTGCGCAAGGCCGCGGCCATCGGGTCGCAGGGCACGCAGGCCGTGCGCGAAGGCGCGGTGGCAGCCGGCGGCTTCATGGGCTTCGGCCTGGGCGCGATGCCGGTTGGGCTGTCGGTGATGCAGCGCATCACGCTGCAGCACGGCGCCGCGCCGCGCGCCTTTCTGGTGGTCACGCTGGCCGCGTCGCTGGTGCAGGACCTGATCAACGCCGGCGTGGTGCAGGCCGCGCTGAGCTGGGCGGCCCGCTGAGCCCATGCCCGCCACGCTGGAAGGCCGGCTGGTCGTGGCGATCTCGTCGCGCGCGCTGTTCGACTTCGAGGAAGAGAACCGGCTCTTCGAGGCCGGCGACGACCGCGCCTACATGCAGCTGCAGCTGCAACGGCTGGAGCAGCCCGCGCCGCCGGGCGTGGCCTTCTCGCTGGTGCACAAGCTCTTGGCCTTCAACGGCGCCGACGCACCGCGGGTGGAAGTGGTGATGCTGTCGCGCAACGACCCGGTGTCGGGCTTGCGCGTGTTCCGCTCGGCGCAGCACTACGGGCTGCCGGTGCAGCGCGGCGTGTTCACCCGCGGCGAACCGCCCTGGCGCTACCTGCGGCCGCTGCGCGCCAACCTGTTCCTGTCGGCCAACGAGACCGACGTGCGCGCCGCGCTGGCCGCCGGCGTGCCGGCGGCGCGCGTGCTGCCGCATGCGGCCCGCGCCTCCGCCGCGCACCCGCACGAGGTGCGCATCGCCTTCGACGGCGATGCGGTGCTGTTCGGCGACGAGGCCGAGCGCGTGTTCCAGCGCGACGGGCTCGACGCCTTCCACGCACACGAGACCGCCCATGCCGCGCGGCCGCTGCCGGCCGGGCCCTTCAAGCCGCTGCTGCAGGCGCTGCAGCAGCTGCAGCGCGAGCCGGGGCCGGCGATGCGCATCCGCACCGCGCTGGTCACCGCGCGCAGCGCGCCGGCCCACGAGCGGGCGATGCGCACGCTGATGGACTGGCAGATCGAGGTCGACGAGGCGATGTTCCTCGGCGGCCTGGCCAAGGGCGAGTTCCTGCGCGAGTTCGAGCCCGATTTCTTCTTCGACGACCAGACCGGGCACGTGGCCTCCGCCGCCGCGCACGTGCCGGCCGGCCACGTGGCCGCCGGCGTGGCCAACGGCTGATCAGCGCACGCCAAAGCCGCGCAGCCGCTCCAGGTCGAGCACGCGCACGCCGCCGTACTCGACGGCAATCAGGCCGGAAGCCTGCAGCGCCTGCAGCGCCTCGTTCACGCGCTGCCGCGACAGCCCGACCAGATAGCCCAGCTCCTGCTGCGTGATGCGCAGCAGCCCGCCGACGCCGGGGTACAGCACCGGGTGGAACAGCGCCGCCAGGCTGCGCGCGACGCGGCCGTCGGCATCGGGCATGCGGTCGATCTCGCGCGCAGCGATGAACTGGCCCAGCCGCTCGTTGAGCTGCTGCGCGATGAAACGGTTGAAGGCGATGCTGCGGTCGAGCAGCCAGTGGAAGGTCGGGACGCTCAGGCCGGCCACCACGCTCTTGCGCAGCGCCTGGATGTTGTAGCGGTAGGCCTCGCGCTTGAGCACCGTGCCCTCGCCGAACCAGCCTCCGGGGGGAATGCCGGTGAAGGTGATCGGCACGCCCAGCGCGGTATCGTTGCTCATCTTCAGCAGGCCGTCGATGACGCCGAACCAGTAGGTCGCCGGCCGGCCGACGCGGCACAGCAGCTCGCCCGCGTCGACCTGCACGACCTTCAGATCGCGCAAGGCGAGCTCGCGCTCTTCGCCGTCCAGTCCGCGCAGCCAGGCGATGCCTTCCAGCTCCGCGGGCGAACTGGAGCGCGCCCGTGCCAGCAGGCTTCGTGCCGCACCCGCGCGCGTGTTCGTTGGGGTCATGGTCAGGGAAAACACCGAGCATCACGGCCGGCAAATTGTCGTCGCAACGACAACGTGGCGTCAAACTTGGCCCTACAGTCCGCGCATTGAAAACTGCGGCCCTCTGTCTAAGGCGAAGCCTGCGCTAGAGGGTCCCTGCCGAAGGAGTATTCGCTGGTGTCGACGACCTTTCCCCGTTTGATGCTCGAGCACGCGGCCAAGCGCCCGCAGGCACCGGCGCTGCGCGAGAAGGAGTACGGCATCTGGCAGAACCTGTCGTGGGCCGAGCTGGCCGTGCTGGTGCGCGAACTGGCCTGCGGCCTGGCGCAGGCCGGGCTGCAGCGGGGCCAGCACATCGTGGTGGTGGCCGAGAACCGTCCGCGCCTGTCGGCGGTGATGCTGGCGGCGCAGTCGATCGGCGCGATCCCGGTGCCGCTGTACCAGGACGCCGCGGCCAACGAGTACGCGTTCCCGATCAACAACGCCGAGGTCACGATGGCGGTGGTCGAGGACCAGGAGCAGGTCGACAAGATGATCGAGCTGCGCGCCGCCTGCCCGCAGCTGGCGCGCATCTGGTACGACGACCCGCGCGGGCTGCGCAACTACGACACGCCGGGGCTGCAGGCGCTGGATGCGCTGGTCGAGACCGGCCGCGCCTTCAACGCGCAGCAGCCGAAGTTCTTCGACGATCAGGTCGCGCTGGGCCGCGCCGAGGACGTGGCCGCGATGTTCTTCACCAGCGGCACCACCGGCAACCCGAAGGGCGTGGTGCACACGCACTTCACGCTCATCGACCGGGCGCGCGCCGGCGCCAACTTCGACAAGCTGACCGAACGCGAGGAAGTGCTGGCCTACCTGCCGCCGGCCTGGATCGGGCAGAACATCTTCAGCTATGCGCAGTGGCTGGTCTGCGGCTACGTGGTCAACTGCCCGGAATCGGCCAGCACCGTGACCATCGACCTGAAGGAGATCGGGCCGACCTACTACTTCGCGCCGCCGCGGGTCTTCGAGGGCCTGTTGACCACGGTGATGATCCGTATGGAAGACGCCGGGCGCATCAAGAAGTGGCTGTTCCAGCGCAGCATGGACCTGGCGCGGCGCGTCGGCCCGGCGCTGATGGACGGCAAGACGGTGGGCGCCGGCGACCGGCTGAAGTACGCGCTGGGCAACCTGTGCATCTACGGGCCGTTGCGCAACTCGCTCGGCATGAGCCGCGTGCGCGTGGCCTACACCGCCGGCGAGGCCATCGGCCCGGACCTGTTCACCTTCTACCGCTCGATCGGCATCAACCTGAAGCAGCTCTACGGCAGCACCGAGACGGCCGTGTTCGTCTGCCTGCAGCCGGACAACGAGGCCAAGGCCGACACCGTGGGCGTGCCGATCGACGGCGTCGAGATCCGCCTGGCCGACAACGGCGAGATCCTGGTCAAGAGCCCGGGGCTGCTGAAGGAGTACTACAAGAACCCGGCCGCAACGGCCGAGGTGCTGACCGCCGACGGCTGGTACCACACCGGCGACGCCGGCTTCCTGGATGCCGGCGGGCACCTGAAGATCATCGACCGCGCCAAGGATGTCGGCAGGCTGCAGGGCGGCGCGCACGACGGCGCGATGTTCGCGCCCAAGTACGTGGAGAACAAGCTGAAGTTCTTCCCCTACATCAAGGAGGCGGTGGCCTTCGGAGACAAGCGCAGCCTGGCCTGCGCCTTCGTCAACATCGACATGGAGGCGGTGGGCAACTGGGCCGAGAAGCGCAACCTGCCCTACGCCGGCTACACCGATCTGGCAGGCAAGGCCGAGGTCTACGAACTGCTGCGCGAGTGCATCGAGAAGGTCAACGCCGACCTGGCGGCCGACGAACTGCTGGCCGGCAGCCAGATCCACCGCTTCCTGATCCTGCACAAGGAGCTCGACGCCGACGACGGCGAGCTGACGCGCACGCGCAAGGTCAAGCGCGGCTTCATCGGCCAGCGCTACCAGCCGCTGGTGGACGCGCTGTACGGCGGCAAGTCCAGCCAGTACATCGAGACGCAGGTCAGCTTCGAGGACGGCCGCAAGGGCGTCGTCAGCGCCGAGCTGAAGATCGTCGACGTCAAGGTGTTCCCGGCCGTGAAGAAGGCAGCATGAGCGAAAGACGCATCGGCGAGGTGATCCTCGAGGTCAAGAACATCAGCCTGGCCTTCGGCGGCGTGAAGGCGCTGACCGACATCAGCTTCGACGTGCGCGAGCACGAGATCCGCGCCATCATCGGCCCGAACGGTGCCGGCAAGAGCAGCATGCTCAACTGCATCAACGGCGTGTACATCCCGCAGCAGGGGTCGATCAACTTCCGCGGCCAGACCTTCAGCCACATGAACTCGCGCCAGGTGGCGGAGATGGGCTTCGCGCGCACCTTCCAGAACCTGGCGTTGTTCAAGGGCATGAGCGTGCTCGACAACATCATGACCGGGCGCAACCTGAAGATGAGGACCAACATCCTCCAGCAGGCCATTCGCTGGGGCGCGGCCGAACGCGAGGAGATCGCGCAGCGCGCGTTCGTCGAGCGCATCATCGATTTCCTGGAGATCCAGCCCTTCCGCAAGACGCCGGTCGGCCGGCTGCCCTACGGCCTGCAGAAGCGCGTGGACCTCGGCCGCGCGCTGGCGATGGAGCCGTCGGTGCTGCTGCTCGACGAGCCGATGGCCGGCATGAACGTCGAGGAGAAGCAGGACATGTGCCGCTTCGTGCTCGACGTCAACGACGAGTTCGGCACCACCATCGTGCTCATCGAGCACGACATGGGCGTGGTGATGGACATCAGCGACCGCGTGGTGGTGCTCGACTACGGCAAGAAGATCGGCGACGGCACGCCGGCCGAGGTGCGCGCCAACCCGGACGTCATTTCCGCCTATCTCGGAACATCGCACTGACATGGCCTTCTTTCTCGAAACCCTGATCGGCGGCCTGATGACCGGCATGCTGTACTCGCTGGTGGCACTGGGCTTCGTGCTCATCTTCAAGGCCAGCGGCGTGTTCAACTTCGCGCAGGGCGCGATGGTGCTGCTGGCGGCGCTGGCGATGGCGCGCTTTGCCGAATGGATCCCGCACTGGCTGGGCTTCGACAGCAAGGTGCTGGGCAACCTGCTGGCCTTTGCCGCGGCGATGGTGATGATGGTGGCGGTGGCCTGGCTGATCGAGCGCCTGGTGCTGGGCAAGCTGGTCAACCAGGAGGGCGTGACGCTGCTGATGGCCACGCTGGGCATCGCCTACTTCATGGACGGCGCCGGCCAGACGCTGTTCGGCAGCGACATCTACAAGATCGATGTCGGCCTGCCGAAGGATCCGATCTTCCTGCTCGACACCGTGTTCCAGGGCGGCATCCTGGTAAACAAGGAAGACCTGTACGCCGCCGCCATCGCGGCGTCGCTGGTGGTGCTGCTGTCGATGTTCTTCCAGTACACCGCCACCGGCCGCGCGCTGCGCGCGGTGGCCGACGACCACCAGGCGGCGCAGTCGATCGGCATCCCGCTGAACCGCATCTGGGTCATCGTCTGGAGCGTGGCCGGCTTCACCGCGTTGGTGGCCGGCATGATCTGGGGCAGCAAGCTGGGCGTGCAGTTCTCGCTCAGCCTGGTGGCGCTGAAGGCGCTGCCGGTGGTCATCCTGGGCGGGCTGACATCGGTGCCCGGCGCCATCATCGGCGGGCTGATCATCGGCGTGGGCGAGAAGCTGTCCGAGGTCTACATCGGCTCGCAGATCGGCGGTGGCATCGAGATCTGGTTCGGCTACGTGCTGGTGCTGTTCGTGTTGCTGGTGCGGCCGCAAGGGCTGTTCGGCGAGAAGATCATCGATCGCGTATGACGCGATCGATGATCTTCCGGCGCAGGCTGACTTCGCGCAGCGAAGTCAAGCGCAGCGTGCCGAAGCCAAAAAATCATCGATTCGTTTAAGCCATGCTTTACAGAGAAAACGGCCAGTTCAAGACCAGCTACTCGCGCGACCAGCAGATCTTCCCGATCCTGCAGGACCGCGTCGGCGTGGGGCTGCTGCTGGCCTTCGCGCTGATCGGCATTCCGCTGCTGGTGCAGGACGACTACCTGTACCGCGCGATCCTGATCCCCTTCCTGATCCTGTCGCTGGCGGCGCTGGGCCTGAACATCCTGGTCGGCTACTGCGGCCAGATCTCGCTGGGCACCGGCGCCTTCATGGCGGTGGGCGCCTATTCCGCCTACAACCTGTTCGTGCGCATCGACGGCATGCCGATGCTGGTGGCCATCCTGCTCGGCGGCTTCTTCGCGATGGTGGCCGGCGTGCTGTTCGGCATCCCGAGCCTGCGCATCAAGGGCCTGTACCTGGCGGTGGCCACGCTGGCGGCGCAGTTCTTCTGGGACTGGGCGTTCCTTCGAATCAAGTGGTTCACCAACGACTCGTCCTCGGGTTCGGTGTCGGTGTCCAACCTTTCTTTCGCCGGCATCCCGATCAACACGCCGGTGGAGAAGTACCTGCTGTGCCTGCTGCTGCTGATCGTCTTCGGGCTGCTCGCCAAGAACCTGGTGCGCAGCCACATCGGCCGCGAATGGATGGCCATCCGCGACATGGACGTGGCCGCGTCGGTGATCGGCATCCGCCCGGTGTACGCCAAGCTCAGTGCCTTCGCCGTGTCCAGCTTCATGGTCGGCGTGGCCGGCGCGCTGTGGGGCTTCGTGCACCTGGGCTCTTGGGAGCCGGCGGCCTTCAGCATCGACCGCTCGTTCCAGCTGCTGTTCATGATCATCATCGGCGGCCTCGGGTCGATCATGGGCAGCTTTTTCGGCGCGGCCTTCATCGTCGTCCTGCCGATCTTCCTCAACCAGGCGCTGCCGGTGCTCGGGAAGATGGTGGGCGTGACCATCAGCACGGCCGCGGTGGCGCACACCGAGCTGATGATCTTCGGCTCGCTGATCGTCTTCTTCCTTATCGTCGAGCCGCACGGGCTGGCCCGGCTGTGGTCGATCGGCAAGGAAAAGCTGCGGCTCTGGCCCTTCCCGCACTAACGCTTTGCGCGCAAACCCTGTGAAACCTGCCGCCGGTCGCACGCTCCAATCGCCCTGTGGCCGCGCTTCGGCCGCTCAGATCCAACACACCGGCATCCGCCGCTTTTCCACCTGAAGGAGACCTCGATGAAGTTCAGATCCCTGTTGGCAACGGTCGCGGTCGGCGCCGCGGCCCTGGCGGCGCCGCTTGGCGCGATGGCCCAGGCCAAGGAACAGTTTTTCCCCGCGCTGGTGTACCGCACCGGCGCCTACGCGCCCAACGGTGTGCCCTTCGCCAACGGCTACGTCGACTACCTGAAGCTGACCAACGCCCGCGGCGGCATCAACGGCGTGAAGGTCATCTGGGAAGAGTGCGAAACCGGCTACGCCACCGACCGCGGCGTGGAGTGCTACGAGCGCCTGAAGGGCAAGAACGGCGGTGCCACCGTGTTCCACACCTTGTCCACCGGCATCACCTTCGCGCTGACCGAGAAGGTGCCCACCGACAAGATCCCGCTGATCACCGCCGGCTACGGCCGCAGCGAGAGCACCGACGGCAACGTCTTCCTGTGGAACTTCCCGATCGCCGGCACCTACTGGGACGCGGCCGACATCCTGGTGCAGCACGTGGCCAAGAAGGAGGGCGGGCTGGACAAGCTCAAGGGCAAGAAGATCGCGCTGGTCTATCACGACAGCCCCTTCGGCAAGGAGCCGATCGCGCTGCTGCAGGAGCGGCAGAAGATGCACGGCTTCGACCTGCAGCTGCTACCGGTGGCGCACCCCGGCGTGGAGCAGAAGGCCACCTGGCTGCAGATCCGCCAGAGCCGGCCCGACTACGTGTTCCTGTGGGGCTGGGGCGTGATGAACAGCACCGCGATCAAGGAGGCGCAGGCCACCGGCTACCCGCGCGACAAGATGTACGGCGTGTGGTGGGCCGCCGCCGAGCCCGACGTCAAGGACGTGGGCGACGGCGCGAAGGGCTACAACGGCCTGACGCTGCAGCACGGCGCCGAGCCGAACGCGGCCGTGGTCAAGGAGATCATGGAGAAGGTGCACGCCAAGGGCCAGGGCACCGGCCCGAAGGAGGAGGTCGGCCAGGTGCTGTACATGCGCGGGCTGATGGCGGCGATGCTGTCGGTCGAAGGCGTGAGGCGCGCGCAGGAGCGCTACGGCAAGGGCAAGGTCATGACTGGCGAGCAGGCGCGCTGGGGCTACGAGAACCTGGCGCTGGACCAGGCCAAGCTCGACGCGCTGGGCTTCAAGGGCGTGCTCAAGCCGATCAGCACCAGCTGCTCCGACCACCGCGGCGACGTCTGGTCGCGCATCCACACCTGGGACGGCAGCAAGTGGGTGGTCAGCAGCGACTGGATCCAGGCCGACCAGACGGTGATCAAGCCGATGATCAAGGCTGCGGCCGACAAGTACGCGGCCGAGAAGAAGATCGAGCGCCGCCCGGCCAGCGCCTGCCAGTGAACACGCTCTGACGGCCGATGGCCGTCGGGGGGCTCGCCACGGCGAGCCCTCGCCCAAGGCGCCGCCGACGGCGCCTTGGGCGAGCACCGGGAAGCACCGCGCATGTCCAACATCCTCCTCAACGTCAATGGCATCGAGGTCATCTACAACCACGTCATCCTGGTACTCAAGGGCGTGAGCCTGCAGGTGCCCGAAGGCGGCGTGGTCGCGCTGCTCGGCGGCAACGGCGCCGGCAAGACGACCACGCTGCGCGCGGTGAGCAACCTGCTGGCCGGCGAGCGTGGCGAGGTGACCAAGGGCTCGGTCGAACTGCGCGGCGAGCGCATCGAGAAACTGAGCACCGCCGACATGGTGCAGCGCGGCGTGATCCAGGTGATGGAGGGCCGCCACTGCTTCGCCCACCTGACGATCGAGGACAACCTGATGGCCGGCGCCTACACGCGCAAGGACGGAAAGGCCGCCGTGGCGCAGACGCTGGAGAAGGTCTACAACTACTTCCCGCGGCTGAAGACGCGGCGCAGCTCGCAGGCCGCCTACACCTCCGGCGGCGAACAGCAGATGTGCGCCATCGGCCGCGCGCTGATGGCCAACCCGAAGATGGTCCTGCTCGACGAGCCGAGCATGGGCCTGGCGCCGCAGATCGTCGAGGAGGTTTTCGAGATCGTCAAGGACCTGAACCAGCGCGAGAAGGTGACCTTCCTGCTGGCCGAGCAGAACACCAACATGGCGCTGCGCTATGCCGACCACGGCTACATCCTGGAAAGCGGGCGCGTGGTCATGGAAGGCGCGGCCAAGGACCTGCGCGAGAACGAGGACGTGAAGGAGTTCTACCTCGGCATGGGCGGCGGCGACCGGCGCAGCTTCAAGGACGTGAAGAGCTACAAGCGCCGCAAGCGCTGGCTGGCCTGAGCGCCGTGGGCCCGGACGACGAAGCCGGCTTCGCCCCGCCCCCGTTCCGGCCCGAAGAGGCGCTGCAGCGCCTGCGGCGCGAACTGCGCGAGCTGGGGCTGATGGAACGCCAGGGCGTGTTCGAACGCCGCAGCGTGCCGCTGGCACGTGCCCGGATCGACGGCGACGCCATCGCCGCGGCGCTGGTGCGCCGGCCGAGCCGGGCCAGCCCCGAGTGGCTGCCGCGCACGCTGCGCAACGCCGCCGCGGTGCGCGATTTCGTCGCCGAGATGAAGAAGGCGCTGCAGCAATGGGGAGACCGCGATGACTGAATCCAACTTCGACAGCCTGGAGCTGCGCGACCCGGCGCTGCGCGAGGCGGCGCTGCTGGCCGCGTTGCCGGCGCACATCGCCGCGGCGCAGCGCACCCCGGCCTTTGCCGAGATCCTGCGCGGTGTCGACGCGGCGGCGGTGGGCTCGCGCGCCGCACTGGCGCGGCTGCCGGTGACGCGCAAGCACGAACTGCTGGAGCGCCAGAAGCAGCAGCGCGCCAGCGATCCCTTCGGCGGCTTCTCGGCCGTAGGCTGGCGTGCGCTCGGCAGCGCGCGCCATGCGCGGCACGTGTTCCAGTCGCCCGGGCCGATCTACGAGCCCGGCGGCCATGCCGCCGACTACTGGCGCTTCGGGCGCGCGCTGCACGCGGCCGGCTTCCGCGCCGGCGACCTGGTGCACAACAGCTTCAGCTACCACCTGACGCCGGCCGGCTCGATGTTCGAGACGGCGGCGCTGGCGGTGGGCTGCACGGTCTTCCCCGGCGGCGTGGGCAACACCGAACTGCAGTTGCAGGCGCTGGCCGAACTGCGCGCCGACGCCTACGCCGGCACGCCGAGCTTCCTGCGCATCCTGCTGGAGAAGGCCGACGAGAGCGGTGTCGCGCTGCCCGCGCTGCGCAAGGCCACGGTGGGGGGCGAGGCCTTCCCCGCGGCGCTGCGCGATGCGCTGCGCGCGCGCGGCATCGAGACTTACCAGAGCTACGGCACTGCCGACCTGGGACTGGTGGCCTACGAAACCCCGGCGCGCGAGGGCCTGGTGCTGGACGAGGGTGTGATCGTCGAGATCGTGCGCCCCGGGGGTGGCGAGCCGGTGCCGGCGGGCGAGGTCGGCGAGGTCGTGGTCACGGTGCTGAACCCGGACTACCCGCTGGTGCGTTTCGGCACCGGCGACCTGTCGGCGCTGATGGCGGGGCCCTGCCCCACCGGCCGCACCAACCAGCGCATCAGGGGCTGGCTGGGCCGCGCCGACCAGACGGCCAAGGTGCGCGGCATGTTCGTGCACGCCAGCCAGGTGGCCGAAGTTTTGAAGCGCCACCCCGAGCTGCTGCGCGCCCGGCTGGTGATCGAGGGCGAGATGGCCAACGACCGCATGACGCTGCGCGCCGAGACGGCCACGCCGGCAGAGGGCCTGGAGACCGCCGTGGCGGCCAGCGTGCGCGACCTGACCAAACTGCGCTGCGAAGTCGCGCTGGCCGCTCCCGGCACGCTGCCCAACGACGGCAAGGTGGTCGAGGACTTGCGCCGCGTCGATTGAGGCCGTGCCGGCCGGCGCCGGGCGGCGTGGGTCCGATGCGGCCGTTGCGCCCGATCGCTGCCTCGGCGGCCGGGGCAGCGCTGGGGGGCCCTACGTAATTTCCACCTGCACAGGCGCCCGCGCGGATCTAGCATCGACGCATCTGCACCCGCAACCCTGGAGACATCTGCATGAAGAAGCTGAGCATCGCACTCGCCGCCGCGGCCCTGGCTGCCGGCGCGCAGGCCTACCCGGACAAGCCGATCACCATCGTCGTGCCCTTCGCGGCCGGCGGCCCCACCGACAAGGTGGCGCGCGACTTCGCCGAGGCGCTGCGCAAGCCGCTGAACAACGCCACCATCGTCATCGAGAACGTCGGCGGCGCCGGCGGCACGCTGGGCGCCAACAAGGTGGCCAAGGCCGCACCCGACGGCTACACGCTGCTGCTGCACCACATCGGCATGGCCACCAGCCCGGCGCTGTACCGCAACCTGCCGTTCAAGGTGCTCGAGGACTTCGAGTTCGCCGGCATGATCAACGACGTGCCGATG
>Ga0105090_10000900_pt1 | contig 15485 bp, 11 predicted proteins | sample PPLLak3March2015_FD_79110 | JGI IMG/M metagenome (GOLD analysis project Ga0105090, IMG submission 79110) | Freshwater sediment microbial communities from Prairie Pothole Lake near Jamestown, North Dakota, USA - PPLs Lake P7 Core (1) Depth... | ecosystem: Environmental > Aquatic > Freshwater >... | reverse complement strand
GCGCTGCTCGTTGCCCATCAATACCAGGAGTCGCTTCACGCGACCCGGACGAGTGCAACGCAGGCACCGGGCGTGAAGAAGCCCGCCGATGCGCTGCCGGAAGCCCCGATCTTCAAGGCCGCCCACATCGTCGGTCCGTGGCGATGCACCGACCAGAACACGGGTGGGTCGACCCATTGGGAATACGCCGAGGACGGTACCCTGTCGCACTTCGGCGAAGACTTCGGCCGCAGCGACAAGCCGCTCACGCGCCCCGGCCTGCCGAAGGCGTGGGCGCTGGAAGCCGACCGGCTCACGTTGCGGTACGACGCGGCACCCTCGCGCACCGTGACGCTCGATGCGTTGTCGCTGTCGAAGCTCGACTACCGCGATTCCAAGGGCGACGAGATCCGCTGCCGGCGCCCGTGACGCGAGTGGTCGCGGCCCACTCCACCACTTCGTCATTCCCGCGGAGGCGGGGACGACGACAGTGAGTACATGAACGGCAGGCGAGCGCCGAGCGCTCACTTGGCAATGCCGGCGAGGGGTCCCCGCCCCACGATTGCAGTCCTCGGGGGAAGGCCTCGCAGGGACGACGAACGGGGTTGCGTTGCCTGCGGCAGCCTCTCGAACGCTCATCGGGCAACGCTGGCCGGCGCACTGGAGACGAAGCGCTCGACCAGGCGGTCGATGCCGCGTTCGACGTCGAAGCTGGTGCGCGTGCGCTCGCAGCCGGCGTCGCCGAGACGATGCCGCAAGCCGGCGTCGCCGATCAGCGCCGCCAGCGCGCCAGCGAGCGCGTCGACGTCGCGCGGCGGAACCAGCAGTCCGGTGCGGGAGTCGTCGATCAACTCGGGTATGCCCGAGACTGCAGTGGCCACGCAGGGCAGGCGCTGGCTCTGTGCTTCCATCAGCACGTTGGGCAGCCCGTCGCGGTCGCCATCCGCGGCGATGCGCGAAGGCAGCGCGAAGACGTCCGCGGCGCGGTAGCGCGCGAGCACCTGCGGCTGCGCCAGCGGCCCGTGCCAGGCGATGCGCTGCGCGATCCCGAGCGCGGCCGCCTGAGCCTGCAAGGCCGCCAGCAGCGGCCCGCCGCCGACGTGCTCGAAGCGCCAGTCGAGCGAGGCCGGCAGGCGCGCGAGCGCGGCGAGGAGATCGTCGAAACCCTTCTTCTCCACCGCGCGGCCCACGGCCAGCACGACGACGGGCGTCCCCGAGCGTGACGCCGGCGGCGGCGCGGGGAAGCGCCGCGCATCGAGGCCGTGATAGACGAGGTCGACGCGCGCGGGATCCGCGGCGAGCCCGCGCAGGTGCTCGGCGTTTGCCCGCGTGCACGTCGTCGCCCACGCGCACGACGCGAGCTTCTCGCGTTTCTCCCACTCCGGCGTGGTCCAGACGTCCTTGGCGTGCGCCGACACGCTCCACGGCAGGTCGCGCATCAGCGCTGCATACCGTGCCACCGAGGCTGGCGTGTGCAGGAAGTGCGCGTGCAGGTGGCCGACGTCCGCCGGCAGCTCGGCGGCGAGCACCAGCGCCTGGCCGAAGCGACGCGCGCGGTTGCGCGTGCGGTCGCGAACGAGGTCGGCGCGGAAGGCGGCCAGCGCCGCGGCGTAGCCGGGCAAGCGGCGCGCGGACGTCCACGCCCGCAGCACGCGGGCGGGCGCTTCGTGCAGGTACTCGGGCAGGTAGTCGACCGGGGCCGCGATCTCTGCGTGCACCGGGTGCACGGCGGCGTCGGTCGGCCGGCGCAGCGAGTAGAGCGCGAGGACGAGGCCCCGGCGCTCCAGCGCGGCCAGCTCCTGTGCCACGAACGTCTCGGACAGCCGCGGGTAGCCCTTCAGCACGACGCCGATGCGCGACGCTCGCGCGGCGCGGGCACTCCCTCGGGCAACGTCGTCCATCGGGGAGCCGATGGTAGCATTGCGCGACGGGCGCCGAGCACTTCCGTCGCGGGCGCCGCACGCGGTCGGCCGCGAAGGGGAAGCCGGATTGGAGCGCTCGCTGTTCCGCTACATCTGGAAGCACACCTGGCGTGACCAGGTGTGGCTGCTCGTCGTCACCCTGGCGAGCTTCCCCCTCATCTACGTCAACCTCGAGGTGCCGAAGCGCATCGTCAACGATGCGATCGGCGGCAAGAACCTCCCGCAATCGCTGTTCGGCGTCGAGATCACCCAGGTCGGGTACCTGATGGTGCTTTCGTTCGCGCTGCTCGCGCTGATCACGATCAACGGCGCGGTCAAGTACTGGCTCAACGTCTACCGCGGCGTCGTCGGCGAGCGGATGGTGCGCCGGCTGCGCTACCAGCTCTACGAGGCGGTGATGCGCTTCCCGCTGGCGCATTTCCGCCGCACCTCGCCCGGCGAGATCATCCCGATGGTCACCGCCGAGACCGACCCGATCGGCGGCTTCATCGGCGAGTCGATCGCCTCCCCCGCGTTCCAGGTGGGGCTGCTGGTCACCTACATGACCTTCATCTTCATGCAGAACTTCTGGCTGGGCCTGGCAGCGATCGCGCTGTATCCGCCGCAGGCCTGGCTGATCCCGAAGCTGCAGCGCAAGATCAACCAGCTCGCCAAGCGCCGCATCCAGACCACGCGCGAGTTCTCCGACCGCATCGGCGACGTCGTCGGCGGCGCCACCGAGATCCGCGCCAACAACGCGTCGCGTTACGAGCTCGCCGACGCCTCCGCGCGGCTCGGCACGATCTACGGCATCCGCGTCGACATCTACAAGCGCAAGTTCTTCGTCAAGTTCCTCAACAACTTCCTCGCCCAGATCACGCCGTTCTTCTTCTACGCCATCGGCGGCTACTTCGCGATCCAGGGCCAGCTGTCGGTCGGCGCGCTGATCGCGGTGATCGCCGCCTACAAGGACATCATCGACCCGTGGAAGGAGCTGCTCAAGTGGTACGAGACGAAGGAGGACGTGCGCGTCAAGTACGAGCAGATCGTCTCGCAGTTCGAGCCCGAGGGAATGCTGCCGGCGACGATGGTCGCCGACCCGCCCGACCCGCTGCCGCGCCTCGCCGTGCCGCTGGTCGCGCACAACGTCGGCTATGCCGGCGACGGCATGGCGGTCGTGGAGCCTTTCAGCATCGAGGTGCAGCCGGGCGAGCGCGTCGCGGTGGTCGGCGCCGGCGAGTGCGGCAAGGGCGAGGTCGCCCAGGTTCTCGCGCGGCTGGTGATGCCGACGTCGGGCAGGCTTGCGGCGGGCGGCCAGCCGCTCGCCGACGCGCACCTCGCCATCGTCGGCAGCCGCATCGGCTATGCCTGCCGCAGCGCGCACGTGTTCTCGGGCACGCTGATGCACAACCTGCTCTACGGCCTCAAGCACAGGCCGGTGAAGGAGGCCGAGTACGACAGCGTGGGCGCCGCGGCCGAAGCGCAGCGGCGGCGTGACGCGGAGGCATCGGGCAACTCGACGGACGACATCAACGCGGGGTGGGTCGACGCGGCGACCGCCGGCGTCGACGACCCCGAGGCGCACGCGCTCGACGTGCTGCGCGTGGTGAAGATGAACGACGAGCTGCTCGCTTTCGGCCTCGCGAGTCGCAACGAGAAGCCGGACCCGAAGCTCGCCGCGCTGGCGTTGGAGGCACGCGGGCGCCTGCGCGACAAGGTCCGCACGCCGGAGCTCGCGCCGCTGATCGAGCTGTTCGATCGCGATCGCTACTTCGAGAACGCAAGCGTTGCCGAGAACCTCCTGTTCGGCACGCCGACCGATCCCGCGTTCGCCCCCGAACGGCTGGCGACGAACGCCGAGGTGCGCAAGCTGCTCGACGACACCGGACTCGCCGCCGACCTCGAGGCCGCAGGCATCGGCGTGGCGCGCCTGATGGTCGAGCTGTTTGCCGACGAGGCGCCGGACAGCCCGCTGTTCGCCGAGTACAGCTTCATCTCGCCCGAGGACCTGGGCGACGTGCGCGACCTGCTGCGGCGTCTCGACGAGCGCGGGCGCACGTTGTCGGCGGACGAGCGCAGGATGCTGCTGTCGCTGCCGCTCAAGATCGTCGCCGCGCGGCACCGGCTCGACATGCCCGACGCGGCGATGCGCGAGCGGCTGGTGGCGGCGCGGCAGGAGTTCCAGCGTCGCTTCGCCGGCCGAGGCGTGGTGGCGTTCCTCGATCCCGATGGCTTCTCGCCCGCGCTGACGATCCGCGACAACATCCTGTTCGGGCGGCCCGTCTACGAGCAGGCGCGCGCGCAGGAGCGGCTCACCGAGCTCGTGCGCGAGGTCGCGCTCGAGGTCGGCATGGAGGCGCCGCTGATCCGCCGCGGCCTCGAGTTCGACGTCGGTCCGAGCGGGGCGCGGCTTGCCTACCAGCAGAAGCAGCGCCTGGCGCTCGCCCGCGCGATGATCAAGAACCCGGACATCCTCGTGCTCGACGAGCCGACCTCGGGGCTCGATCCCGCGCTCGAGCGCGAAGTGATCCAGCGCGTGCTCGAGTGGGCGGGGACGCGCACGGTGGTGTGGGTGCTCGGGCAGCCGGCACTGGCGAAGTACTTCCCGCGCGTTCTCGTGTTCGAGCGCGGGCGGCTGGTCGAGGACGGGGCGTTCGACGCGCTGGCGGGCGGGGGCAGGTACCTGCCCAGCCTCCTTGCCTGACCTGCGCGGGCGCGCCGCCGGCTATCGGTACGGATCCGCCGCGTCGCGCAGGCCGTCGCCGAAGAAGTTGAACGCGAGGATGACGACGATCACCGGCACCACCGGCAGCATCAGCCACGGGTAGAGGGCGACGACGTTGACGTTCTGCGCCTCGTTCAGCAGCACGCCCCAGCTCGTGATCGGGGGCCTCAAGCCGATGCCGAGGAACGAGAGCGCCGTCTCGCCGAGGATCATGCCGGGGATCGACAGCGTGGCCGCGGCGATCAGGTGGCTCATGAAGCCGGGCAGCAGGTGGCGCGCGATGATCCGCTTCGGCTTCGCGCCCATCAGTCGCGCCGCCGTCGTGTAGTCCTCCTCGCGCAGCGCCAGCAGTTTCGAGCGCACGGCGCGCGCGAGGTTGGTCCAGTGCAGCGTGGCGAGGATCATCGTGATGCCGAAGTAGATGAGCAGCGGGCTCCACGTCACCGGCAGCACGGCGGAGAGCGCCATCCACAGCGGCAGCTCGGGGAAGCTGCGGATCACCTCGATGACGCGCTGGATCAGGTTGTCGATCCACCCGCCGTAGTAGCCGGCGATGCCGCCGAACAGCAGGCCCAGCGTGAACGCGAGCGCGATGCCCAGCAGCCCGATCGTGAGCGAGATGCGCGTGCCGTAGATGATGCGCGAGAGAACGTCGCGGCCCAGCCGGTCGGTGCCGGCAAGGAACAGCGTGCCGCCCTCGGCGGGGCAGACGAGGTGCAGCGACGCCTCGAACAGCCCCCAGAAGCGATAGCTGTCGCCCTGGCAGAAGAAGCGCAGCGGGTACGGCTTCGAGGTGTCCTCGGTGTACTCGCGCTTCAGTGTCTCCATGTTGAGCGAGCGCACGAGCCCGTAGGTGAAGGGGCCGACGAACTTCCCCTCGTGGAACAGGCGCACCTGCTGCGGCGGCGCGAAGATGAAGTCGGTGTGGCGGCTGTGCAGGTGGTAGGGCGCCAGCACCTCGGAGACGAGCGTGGTGGCGTACATGAGCGCGAGGATGATCCCCGAGATCACCGCGACCTTGTGGCGCCTGAGCTTCCACAGCATCAGCTTCCACTGCGAGGCGAGGTAGAACTTCTCCTGCTCCGCGGTGAGCGCGTCGCTGCCCGAGGGGTCGAACGGCTCCTGGCTGACGAAGTGCGGCAGCGGATCGGCAGTGCTGGCGGACGTGTTCACCGCGGCGGCCTCATTGATCCCGTTTGCCAAGAGAACGAACTCAGCGTCGGCCGCTTTCCCGATGAGCCTCGCGGCCTCCGGACGATGCGTGCCGTGCGAGCGCTCGGCGTGTCGGCCGCCCTCGCGATGCGTCTGGTCGCATCCCCGCAAGCGGGGCCCCTGCTTCCCGACTCCTCGCGATGTATCCCCGCAAGCGGGGCCCCTGCTTCCGGGCTCATCGGGATACCCCACCCTCGAGGCGGATCCGCGGGTCGAGCGCGGCCAGCGCGAGGTCGGAGATCAGCACGCCGATCACGATCATGATGGCGAGAAACATCAGGAACGAGCCGGCGAGATACATGTCCTGGCTCTTGAGCGCGGCGAGCAGCATCGGCCCGGTGGTGGGCAGCGACAGCACGACCGCGGTGATCTCCGCGCCCGAGATCACCTCGGGCAGCAGGCTGCCGATGTCGGAGATGAAGAAGTTGAGCGAGAGCCGCAGCGGGTACTTGCGCAGCAACTTGCCGGGCGGCAGGCCCTTCGCACGACCGGTCACCACGTACTGCTTCTGCAGTTCGTCGAGGAGGTTCGCGCGCATCTTGCGGATCATGCCCGCGGTGCCGCCGGTGCCGATCACGATCACCGGGATCCAGATGTGGTCGAGCACCGACTTGAACTTCGACCAGCTCCACGGCTGGTCGATGTACTCGGGGTCCATCAGGCCGCCGATCGACAGGCCGAACCAGACGTTGGCGAAGTACATCATCACCAGCGCCAGCATGAAGTTCGGGATCGCGATGCCGAGGAAACCCAGGAACGTGAGCCCGTAGTCGCCCCAGCTGTACTGGTGCGTGGCCGAGTAGACGCCGATCGGAAACGCGATCGCCCAGGTGAACAGGACGGTGACGAAGGACACCAGCATGGTCAGCAGCAGCCGGTCGCCGATCACCTTCGACACCGGCAGGTTGAACTCGAACGAATAGCCGAAGTCGCCGACGAACCATCCGCCGATCCAGCGCAGGTACTGCTCCCACATCGGCTGGTCGAGGCCGTAGTGCTCGCGCAGGAACGCGATCTTCTGCGGGTCGACGCTCTCGCCCTGCGCCTGGAGTTCGGCGATGTAGCTCTCGAGGTAGTCGCCGGGGGGCAGCTGGATGATGAGGAAGACGATGAGGCTGATCGCGATCAGCGTCGGGATCATCAGCACCAGGCGGCGGGCGACGTACTTCAGCATGTCAGTCCCGATGGGCCGCCCCGAGGGGCTGACCCGCCCCCTCGGGGGGCAGCGAACGAAGTGAGCGTGGGGGCAGTTTCATCCTAGTTCGCTCCCGCCTTGTCGATCCAGAACGTGTCCGGCCGGTGGATGCCGAAGTAGGCGCCCGGGTCCCAGTTGTACAGCGCCCTGGCCGGCACGTTGCGCATGTTGCGGCTGACGACCACCGGCTGCAGGTTGCCCGTCACGGTGCCGATGGTGAACTGCTGCTCGGCGTGGATCGCGAGCATGCGCTTCCAGATCCTCGCGCGCTCGGCGGAGTCGGACGCCTTTTGCCAGGCGTCGTAGAGCGCGAGCAGCTCCTTCGCCTCGGGGATGTCCGGCGCCGAGCCGCCCTTGCCGCGGCTCTCGACGTGGTTGCCCCACTGCGGCCACTGCAGCTGCTCCTGCTTGACGGGAGCGAGCTCCTCGGGGCTCATGTCCGCGTTCGCGATGCCGTTGTTGAGACCCGACCACACCGACATCATCGACTGCCCGGAGAACACGCGCTTGCGGAAGATCTCGCGCTGCGAGGGCCGCGAGAAGAGCGCGATGCCGACCTGCCGCCAGCCGTCGCGGATGAGCTCGAGCACGTCGGTCTCCTCGGTGCTCTCGCCGGCGGTGTCGACTACGATCTCCAGCGGCCGGCCGTCCGGCAGCAGGCGCAGGCCGTTGGCGTCACGCGCGGTGAGGCCGATGTCGTCGAGCAGCGCGTTGGCCGCCTTGACGTCGAAGCGCGTCCACGCCGCGCGGAAGGCCGGCTCGTAGAGCGCGCTCGCCGGCAGCACGGTGTTGTTCGACGGCTGCACCAGCCCGAAGAACACCACCTGGCTGATCTCGTGCCGGTTGATCGCCAGCGAGAGCGCGCGGCGGAAGCGCACGTCGCGCATCAGCTTGCGCCACACCGGGTCCTCGACGTTGAGATTGGGGTGCAGCGCGACCTGCGAGCCCTTCACCGTGTCCCACAGGCGCACTTCGTAGTCGCTGCGCTTCTCGTTCTTCTTGAGGAACGTGTAGTCGTCGAAGCGCAGATAGCGCGACTGCAGGTCGACCTCGCCCGCGGCGGACTTCGCGGGCACGAGCTTCTCGTCGGCGATGCCCATCACCACGCGGTCGACGTAGGGAAGCTGCAGCCCCGCGGGGTCCACGCGGTGGAAATAGGGATTGCGCTGGAACACGAAGCGCGTGGCCGGCGGCGCGGTCATGTTGGCCCACGGCTCCAGCGTGGGCAGGTCCGGGTTGTCGAAGCGGTACTGCTCGTCCTTCTTGTGGTGCAGGCCGGCCCAGTTGCGCGCCTTCGCCTTCGCCGCCAGCGCCTTCGCCGCGTCCTCGCCGAGGTAGCGCGCGTGGAACTGCTTGAGGTAGTGGGCGGGACGGAAGATGAACAGCGGGGAGGGCCCGGCGAGCGCGGGCAGGAACAGCGGGTTGGGGTCCTCCCAGACGTAGCGCACGGTCAGCGGGTCGGGGAAGCTCACCTTCGGCCCCTTGCCGTTGGCGAGCAGCCCCTGCGGCAGGCCGATCGGCGACAGCGCCTTGTTGTTGGCGACGTCCTCCCAGAAATAGCGGAAATCCTCGGCGGTGAAGGGCGCGCCGTCGGACCAGCGGTGCCCCGGGCGCAGGCGGAACGTGAAGTCGCGGTCGCCGACGTTTTCGAAGCTCTCGGCGATATCGGGGATGAGGCGGAGATTCTCGTCGTACCCCACCAGCCGTGCGTAGCCGTAGACGACCATCATGCGGATGTCGCGGTCGCGCGCCATCAGCATGCGCATGTCGCCGCCGTAGCGCCCCGGTGTGCGCTTCATGTCGCCGAGCGGAACGACGAGCGGCTTTGCCGGCAGGCGCTGCGCCATCGGCGGCAGCTTGCCGGCCAGTACCGCTTCCTTCAGCAGCGGAGGCTCCTCGACGGCGAAGGCGGGGGTGCCGAGACAGAAGGCGACCGATGCAGTGCAGGCCGCCGCGATGCGCTTGGCGAACATCACGCCGCCACGCTCCGCACGCGCAGATCCGCGCCCGCCTGCGCGCGGACGCGGTGCCCGCCGCCGAGGTCGTGCAGGACGCCGGCGTCGTCGCTCGTCCACGCGAAAGGCGCGCGCCACTCCGCGGGGTCGCGCGCGGCGCCCTCCATGACGGCGGCGAGGTCGAGGCGGCGCTCGAGGTCGGGGTAGGGCACGGCGGCGAGCAGGCCGCGCGTGTACGGGTGCAGCGGATCGCGGAACAGCGCCTCGCGCGGGGCGATCTCGACGATGCGGCCCTTGCACATGACGGCGATCTCGTCGGCGACGTAGTCGATGACGGCGAGGTTGTGCGAGATGAAGAGGTAGGTGAGCCCGAGCTCCGCCTTGAGGTCCTTGAGCAGGTTCATGACCTGCGCCTGGATCGAGACGTCCAGCGCGGAGACGGGCTCATCGCACAGCAGCATGTCGGGCTTGAGGGCCAACGCGCGCGCGATGCCGATGCGCTGGCGCTGGCCGCCGGAGAAGCTGTGCGGGTAGCGCGACAGGAAGCGCGGGTCGAGGCCGACCAGCCGCATCAGCTCCTTCACCATTTCGGCCTGGTAGTCGGCGTCGCCGATCTTGTGGATGATCAGTGGCTCGCGGAGGATGTCGAACACGGTCATCCGCGGCGACAGCGAACCCATCGGATCCTGGAAGATGTACTGCACGCGGCGGCGGAAGTGGTGCAATGCCGCCTCGCCCGCCTGCGCGACGTCGATCGGCTTCCCGCGATCGTTGTAGACGATGCGCCCGCGGTCGGGCGTGAGCGCGCGCATGATCATCTTGGAGAGCGTCGTCTTGCCGCAGCCGCTCTCGCCGACCAGCCCGAAGCACTCGCCGTGGCGCACCTCGAAGCTCACGTCGGCAACCGCGCGCACCGAGTGCGTCCTGCTGCCGACCCAGGCCGTGTTGCGCGTGACGAACGTCTTGTCCACGCCCTCGACCGCGAGCTGCACGGGCGGCGTGCCTTCGGGCCAGCCCTCGTAGGCGCGCAGCAGGGGGCCCGTCTGGTGGTCGATCTCGCGCACCGGTTGCAGCCGCTCGCCCTCCTTCATGTCGAAGTGCGGGACGGCGCGCAGCAGCGCGCGCAGGTATGGGTGCCCGGGTGCGGTATAGATGTCGCGCACCGGCCCCGACTCCATCACGCGGCCCCGATAGAGCACGACGACCTCGTCGGCGAGGTTCGCGACCACGCCAAGGTCGTGCGTGATCAGCAGCACCGCCATGTTGAGCCGCGACTTCAGGTCGGAAATCAACTGGAGGATCTGCGCCTGGATGGTGACGTCGAGGGCGGTGGTCGGCTCGTCGGCGATGAGCAGGCCCGGGCGGCAGATCAGCGCCATCGCGATCATCGCGCGCTGCCGCAGGCCGCCCGACAGCTCGAACGGGTACATCTTCAGCGCTCGGGCCGGATCCGGGAAGCCGACCAGCCGCAGCATGTCCTCGGTCTGGCGCATGCCTTCGGCCGCGTCCACCTTGTGGTGCAGGAACAACCCCTCGCTCACCTGGTCGCCCACCGTGTGCACCGGCGAGAGCGACAGCATCGGCTCCTGGAAGATCATCGACATGCGCCGGCCGCGCAGCGCGAGATAGCCGGGGCCGTCGGGGTCGAGGCGGGCGAGGTCGATCGGCGGCGCGCCGGCATCCTCCGGCGCGAGCAGCATGCTGCCGTGGGTGATGTGCGCGTTGTTCGGCAGGATGCCCATCAGCGCCTGCGCGGTGACCGACTTGCCCGAGCCCGACTCGCCGACCAGCGCCACCGTGGTACCGGGCCGGATGCGGAACGAGATGCGGTCGAGCGCCGGCACGCGCATGCCGCGCATGTCGAACTCGAGCGAGAGCTCGCGGACGTCGATCAGGTTGTTCATCAACGCCCCTCTTAAGGCGCGAGCCGGTTCGCGGGAAGTTCCCGCGGCGAAGCTGATTTTCGTGACCCCCGCGACTTTAAGCGGGACGGCGGGTTTCGGGAAGGGGGGCGTTGGGCCGGACGATGCGCGGCCGACGCCCGGCCCGGCAAGGCTGCGATCGACTATCGGGGGAGAGAGTTGGGGTGAGGGGGCGCCGCAAGGCGCTGCTGAATTTCATCACCAATCAGGTCGCCCCACGACTGTGTCCCACCACCGCGCCTGCTGCCCTGCATCCTGCCGCAGGAAAGTCCGGTGCAGGGTCTATCCCCGTTTACGAGGCGTCGGGCGCGGCATCCTCCACGGTTGCGACACGCGGCGCCGCGCGCCACAACAACGTGAAACGCACGAGCTCGTCGAGCCAGCGCAAGCGGTCGATGAGCGGCACCTGTGCGTAGGCTCGCAGTCGCTCGTCGGAAATCGTGTAATGGCAGTCGATCGTGCGCATCAGCCGCCCAGACCGAGATGCTTCAGGCGTTCGAGGGCCGCGATGTCCGACGCGTCGATCGAACGGCCCGCCGCGCGCTTGAGCGCGATGAGATCGTCGATGCTCGCCACCGGGATGGCGAGAGCGCCGACCGACTTCACCAGCGCAGCGGCTTGAAGCCGTTCGAACGGCACGGCCGGATCGATCAGGCAGTCGACCGTCGGGCCGACGCCCCGGTCCGGGCGCAGTCCGAACGCGATCATGTTCCCGTCTCGCCGCCAGCGCCGCAAGGTCTCGGGGTCGCGCGCCTCATGGAGGGTGACGGGTGCGACCGGCACGAGTCCGAGTGTTTCGAAGGCGTCGATGGCCGCCCCCAGGTTGGGCGCATCGAGGGCAACGGCCAGATCAACGTCCATGGTCGCGCGCTCGACGCCGTGAAGGTTCAGCGCCAGGCCACCGACCACCACGTAGTGCACGCGATGGCGCCGAACATGTCGAGGTAGAACATGCCGGCATTATCGTTGAATTGCGGTCTGACCGACCCTTCGGGCGGCCGACGCTAGCCGCGGGTCGTCGGCTCACTCGGCCGCCTGGATCCGGATCGACTGCGGAATCGTCAGGCCCAGCGCAGTTGCCGTGGCGTCGTTCAGGCCAAGCTCGAACTTAGTCGGCTGCTCGACGGGGAGCTTCGCCGGGTTGGCGCCGCGGAGGATCCGGTCGACGTAGCGCGCCGCCAGCGCGGGATACACGTCGCGCGCAGGGCCGTAAGTCAACAGTGGGCCGGCGTCGAGCAGCCGCTTGTTGCCGACGATGGCCAGCGGCAGCTTGTTCTCGGCGGCGAACTTGGCGATGGCGAAGCGCTGGCTGATGATCAGCGGCTCGGGGATCATCAGCAGCGCGTCGGCGCGCAGGCGCAGGATGGCGGCGAAGGCGGGCGCGAAGTCGGCGGCCGCCCGCACGTCCACGATCTTGATCTCGACCTTGAGTGCGGGTGCGGTCTCGGTCAGCACGCGGACCAGTTGCGGGTAGCCCGCGTTCTCCGGGTGCGCGAAGACGGCAACGATGCGCGTACGCGGTGCGATTTCCTTGAGCAGTGCGACGGCCTTCCGCGCCGATTCGTCGGCCATGAAGGCTGCACCGGTCACGTTGCCGCCCGGCTCGGCGAGGCTGCGCACGATCCCGTAGGCCACGGGGTCGCCTACCGACACCATGACGATCGGGATGGTCGACGTCGCCTTCATCAGCGCTAGGGTCGCGGGTGCGCTTGCCACCAGGATCACGTCGGGCTTGAGGGCGACGAGTTCGGCCGCCATGGCGGGCAGGCGATCGTACTGCCCGCTCGCGAACCGCGACTCGAGCAGCGTGATCGTGCGGCCCTCGTGCCAGCCGAGCTTGTCGAGCTCGGCCAGCAGCGGCTTCACGAGCGCGTCGACGGCGCTGCTATCGAACGCCGTCAGGAAGGCGATCCGGCGCAGGCCGCCGGCCGGCTGCGCGAGCGCGGCCCCGGCGGCGAGTGAGGTTGCCGCTACGAGAAAGGAGCGCCTGTCGGGCATGGGCTTCAACGCCTCGCGTGAGTGCACGCGCAGGGGCGCGTTCGGCAACCTACCACTTCGTTGACCCGTCTGCCACCGGCCGTCGCGTACCGCTTCGCGGCGCTTGCCATCCGCTAATCTCATATGATACATACACCCATATGAAGACAACCGTAGAGATTCCAGACGCGTTGCTGGACGAGGCGCGCAAGCTCGCTGCGCGGCAGGACTCGACGCTGCGGGTGCTGATCATCGAGGGCCTGCGGCGTGTCGTCGCCGAGCGCAAGCGCGCCGGCGGGTTCAGGCTCCGCAAGGCGAGCTTCCGCGGCAACGGCCTCCAGCCGGACGTCGCCGACGCTTCGTGGGAGCGCATCCGCGAGCTGGCCTACGACAAGCGCGGCGGATGATCGCAGTCGACACGAACCTGCTGGTCTACGCGCACCGCGAGGACTCGCCGTGGCACGAGCCCGCCGCCGCGCGCATCGCCGAGCTGGCCGAGGCGCGCGAGCCGTGGGCGATTGCCTGGCCCTGCCTGCACGAGTTCCTCGCCATCGTGACGCACCCGCGGATCTACGCGCCGCCCACGCCGTTGCCTGCGGCGCTGGACCAGGTCGATGCATGGCTCGCCTCCCCGAGCCTCGCCGTGCTCGCCGAGACCGACGGCTACTGGCCGGAGTTGCGCGCTCTGCTGACCGACGGACGCATCGCGGGGCCGCAGGTGCACGACGCCCGCGTGGCAGCCTTGTGCCGGCTCCACGCCGTGCGCGAGCTGTGGAGCGCGGACCGCGATTTCAGCCGCTTCGGCGGACTGCGCGTGCGCAACCCGCTGGTTGCCTAGTGCGTTGTCCCGCAAGTTCGCTTGATAGTTCGCGGCGAAATCAGCCGCCATGCGGCGTTGCTCGGCCTATCCGTAGCACGGGCTACGGTGTCGGCCGAGCGCCTTGCCTGACGGCCGACGCTCATCCGCTCCTTTATCTTCGGAACTTACGGGACAGCACACTAGGGCCGCGCCTGCGGTTCAGCGCCGCAGCGCCACGTCGATCGCCGGCAGCGCGCCGTTGAAGCCGAGCCCCACCGCGCGGTCGCGCACCTCCGCGAGCGCGGCGCGCCCGGCCTCGCCCGGCGAGCGGGCGAACGCGACCATCGCGCGGCCGCGCGCGACGTGGAAATCCGACCACGGCAAAGGTTCGGCGCTGGCGTAGGCCTCGAGCGCAGCGCAGTGATGCAGTGCGAGGTCGTGATCGGACAGCGCGAGCGCGACGTCGATCGCGTCGGCGCGGTACCAGTAATGGCAATGGCCTATCGAGCCCCGCGCGAGCCAGTCCTCGCCCTCAGCGAGCGCGCGGCGAGCCGCGGCGGGATCGACCGCGACCTTTGCTTCGCCCGCGCAAAGCGGTGCACCGATGAACCCGCCGATGCCGGTCGCCTGCATGATCGCCCGTCCTTCGGCGAAGTGCGCTGCGGCGCCGTCGCGATCGCCGCTGCGCAGCGCGAGATCCCCGAGGATCCACAGCAGGATGGCCTCGTAGCGGCGCGAGCCCACCGCGCGCGCGAGATCGAGCCCGGCGCGAGCAGCCGCGGCCGCCTGCTCCGTTTCGCCACGCTGCTGGCGCAGGATCGCGACCGACTCGAGCGCGAAGACCTCGCTGTGCGGCAGCGCGAGGCGCCGTGCGATCCGCAACTGCTCCTCGACGTGCGCGAGCGCCGCGTCCCACTCGCACGAGTACATCCGGCAGTGGCCCGCCATGCCGATGTTCGCAACCTCGATGCGCTGGAAGCCGTGGTCGCGCGCGAGCGCGACGCACTCCGAGAAACGCGCCAACCCCGTGCGCATGCGGCCCTGGGCGTACGCGGCGTCACCCAGCCCCGACAGCGCGTTGGCCTCCGCGTGCGCGTCGCCGGCGCCGCGCGCCGCCGCCAGCGCGGCCTCGTGCTCGCTGCGGCACGCGTCCACCTCGCCGCGCGCGAAGTGCAGGTTGCCGCGCAGGTGGTGGATCACGGAGGCTTCGAGCTGCAGCCGGCCAGCCTGGGCCAGCGGCTGTGCCTGCGCCAGCGTGGCCAGCGCCGCATCGGGCGCGCCGCCGAGCCGGTGCCCGGCCGCGACGCCGATCAGCGCGCGGCAGCGCGCCGTGTCGTCGGGCGCGTCGGCGGCGGCCGCCTCGAACGCCGTGATCGACTCGGTGGTACGGCCCGCGTCGCGCAGCTGCTCGGCGCGCAGCATCGTCGCCTCGTGGCGCACGACGGGGTCGGCCGCGAGCGCGACGGCGCGCTCGGCGAGGGATAGCGCCGCGTCGACGCGCAGCGCCGCCGCCTGCTCGCGCGCGGCGGCGACGAACGCCGCGGCCGCGCCCGCATCGCCGGCGCGGTCCAGGTGCTGTGCGTGCAACTGCGCATCGCGCCCGGCATACCACGCGGCGGCACGCGCGTGCAGCTCGCGCTTGCGGCTGTGGAGCAGAGAGGCATACGCGCTGTCGCAGATCAGCGCGTGCGCGAACATGAATTCGTCGCCCTCGGGCCGCACGAGGAAGCGCTCGACCAGCGCGTCGCAGCGGTAGTCGTCGGCGCCGACCAGATGGCGCAGCAGCGCGAGAGGAAAGCGCTGTCCGATCACCGCGGCGG
>Ga0105090_10000897_pt1 | contig 15516 bp, 14 predicted proteins | sample PPLLak3March2015_FD_79110 | JGI IMG/M metagenome (GOLD analysis project Ga0105090, IMG submission 79110) | Freshwater sediment microbial communities from Prairie Pothole Lake near Jamestown, North Dakota, USA - PPLs Lake P7 Core (1) Depth... | ecosystem: Environmental > Aquatic > Freshwater >... | reverse complement strand
TGCGCCGTTCCCATCCGTCGCTCAAGGGCGTGGTGCCGGTGCTGGCCGCGCTCCTCGCAGAAAGGAAGTAGCAAGATGCTGGCAATCATCGGCGGCAGCGGGCTGACCACGCTGTCCAACCTCGACGTCTCGCATCGCGAGGTCGTGCGCACGCCCTTCGGCGAACCCTCGGGCGCCCTGGTCTTCGGCCGGATCTGCGGGCGCCCGGCGATGTTCCTGCCGCGCCACGGCTTCGGTCACACGATTCCGCCGCATATGGTCAACTACCGGGCCAACCTGTGGGCGCTGCATCACCACAGGGCGACCGGGGTCATCTCGGTGGCCTCGGTCGGCGGCATCCGCAACGGGCTCAACCCCGGCGACATCGTCATTCCGGAACAGATCATCGACTACACCTGGGGGCGCAAATCCACCTTCTTCGAGGGCGTCGGCACACCCGTGACGCACGTCGACTTCACCGAGCCCTACGATGCCGACCTGCGCCAGCGCATTCGCGCCGCGGGCGAGGCGCTCGGCATCGCCATGCCGGCAGGCGGCGTCTATGCGGCGACGCAGGGGCCGCGTCTCGAAACCGCCGCCGAGATCAACCGCCTCGAGCGCGACGGTGCCGACCTGGTGGGCATGACCGGCATGCCGGAAGCCGTGCTCGCACGCGAACTCGGGTTGCCCTATGCGGTCATCGGCGTCGTCGCCAACCATGCGGCCGGGCGCGGCGACAGCGCTGCCGGCATCCACTTCGCCAGCCTGGAACAGGTGCTGCAGGAGGCGATGGGCCGCGTGCGCGCGGTGATCGAGCAACTGGTCGGCTGTCAGCCGGCGGGGATCTCCAGCTAGGTCTTCAGGCGCTCGATCAGCTCGGTTTCGAGGGCGATGCGGCGGGCGCTCTGTGCCAGGTCACCGCCGCTGATCAGGAAGACGTCCTCGGCGCGCTCGCCGAGCGTCGCGATCTTGGCGGTGTGCAGGTTGGCGCCATGCTCGGCCAGCGTCGTCGCGACGGTGTAGAGCAGGCCGGGACGGTCGGCGGCAGTGAGCGAGAGGATGAAGTGGGCCCCCTTTTCGTCGCCCCGGATATCGACCTCCGGCCGGATCGGGAAATGCCTGACCTGGCGTGACAGGCGCCCTGCCGAGGGAGCCTCCGGCGGCGTCATGCGGACCAGCCGGTCGGTCAGTTCGTGTTCGATGTACGGGATCATTTCGCGGGCGTTGTCGCGCTGCGAGATGTCGAGCACGACGAAGCTGTCGAGCGCATAGCCGTGGGCGGTGGTGTGGATCTTGGCGTCGACGATGCTGTAGCCGGCACGGGCCAAGAAGCCGACGATGCGCGCGAAGAGATCGGCCTGGTCCTTAATGTACACCATGACCTGCAGACCTTCGCCTTCATGGTTCAGGCGGGCGCGGACGACCGGCTTGTCGTTGAAGATGCGGTAATGCAGCGAGCGTGTGTGCCAGGCGATTTCCTCGGCCGAGTGGCGCAGGAAATAGACGGTGTCGAGCTGGCTCCACAGCCGTTCGTGCACCGTCGCGGACAGCGCGAAGTAGCGCAGCAGGCGCATTGCCTCGGCCTGGCGCTCGGCGATGATGCCCCGGCTGGCCGTCTGGTGACCGCTACCCAAGTGGTTCAGGGTCTGGAAATAGAGGTCGCCGAGCAACTTGCCCTTCCACTGGTTCCAGACTTTGGGGCTGGTGCCGCGGATGTCGGCGTGGGTCAACAGGTAAAGTGCGGTCAGGCGGCGGGCATCGCCGACCAGGCCGGCGAACCCGGCGATCGCCCCGGGATCCGACAGATCCTCCTTTTGCGCGACCTGCGACATGACCAGGTGATGGCGCACAAGCCAGACGACGAGTTCCGTGTCCTCGGCGTCAAGCCCGTGCCCGTCGCAGAACTCGTGCGCATCGACGGTGCCCAGTTCCGAGTGATTGCCGCCGCGGCCCTTGGCGATGTCGTGGAAGATCGCCGCCACGTAGAGCAGCCACGGCTTGTCGAATTCGCTCATGGCGCGCGAGCAGAGCGGGTATTCGTGGGCGAACTCGCTCATCGTGAAGCGCCGGAGGTTGCGCAAGACCTGCAGGATGTGCTGGTCGACGGTGTAGACGTGGAAAAGATCGTGCTGCATCTGGCCGACGATGCGGCCGAACGCCGGGAGGTAGGCGCCGAGGATGTCGAGCTGGTTCATCCGGCGGAATTCGTGGATGACGCCGCGGGCGCTCTGGAAAAGTTTCAGGAAGGCGGCGCGGTGCTCGGGTCTGGCGCGGAACTCCGGCGTGATCAGCTCGCGTGAGCGCCACAGTGCGCGCAGCGTGCGCGCGGCCATGCCATGAAGTTCGTGGTTTTCCTGCATGACCAGGAAGCTGTCGAGGATGAGCGCCGGCTGGCGGGCGAAGGCCTGTTCGTCACGGACGTCGAGGAGGCCGCCGACCGAACAGAAATTGGCGTCGATCGCCTGCGGCATTTGCTCGCTCTCGGGTGCGAGGGCGGCACCGATGTTCTGCAGCAGGATGGTGTTGAGGACGGTGATCGCCTTGGCGTTGCGGTAGTAGTCCTGCATCAGCTGTTCCGAGGCGCGCCGGACGGGCGTCGACGCGAACCCGTACTGCTCGGCCAGGGTATTCTGGTAGTCGAACAGCAGGCGGTCCTCGCGCCGCCCGGCGAGCAGGTGCATGCGGATGCGCAAGTGGCTCAGGTAGACGTCGCACTGCTCGGCGTGCTCGAGTTCCTCGCGGGTCAGGAAGCCGTGCGCCTCGAGGTCGGCCCAGGTGGTGCCGAAGCCGGCCGCCTGCGCCACCCAGAAGATCACCTGGAGATCGCGCAGGCCGCCGGGCGCCTCCTTGAAATTGGGCTCCAGGCTGTAGGGCGTCTCGTTGAAGCGCAGGTGGCGCTGCTGCTGTTCCAGTCGCTTGGCCTCGAAGAAAACGAGCGGGTCGAGGTTGCCGCGCAGTCGCTTGGCGAAGGTTGCGAAAAGTCCGGCGTCACCGGTGAGCAGGCGGGCTTCGAACAATGACGTCTGCACCGAGATGTCGCGCGCCGCGTCGCTCACGCATTCGGGGACGGTGCGCACGCTGTGGCCGATCTCGAGGCCGATGTCCCAGAAATGGCCGACCAGCCTTTCGAGCCGTTCCTGGAGGGCGAGGCTGGGCGGACGCGGCAGCAGGATCAGGAGATCGATGTCGGATGCCGGGTAGAGTTCGCCGCGGCCGTAGCCGCCGACCGCCGCCAGCGCGAGGGATTCCGGAAAGCCGAGGCCGTGCCACAGGCGCACGAGGACGTCGTCGACCTGGTGGCAGCGCGCGACGAGCAGCGCGCGCGCGTCGCCGTCCTGCTCGTAGGTCGCGCGCAGGCTGTCGCGGGCGGCCCGGACTTCGTCGCGCAGCGCCGCGACATCGACCTCGGTCAGGCGATCCATTCGGGCCTTGGGCGGCATCCGGCGGACATCGTCAGCACCTCGTAGCCGGTCGCCGTGACGAGGATGGTGTGCTCCCACTGTGCCGAAAGGCTGTGGTCCTTGGTGACGATCGTCCAGCCATCGGCGAGTTCGCGGATCGCCGCCTTGCCGGCATTGATCATCGGCTCGATGGTGAAGATCATGCCGGGTTCCAAGAGCGGCCCGGTGCCGGCCTTGCCATAGTGGGTGACCTGCGGGTCTTCGTGGAACCTGGCGCCGATGCCATGGCCGCAGAACTCGCGCACCACGGAGTAGCCGTTCCTTTCAGCGTGCTTCTGGATGATGGCGCCGATGTCGCCGATGCGACCGCCGGGGCGGACCACGGAGATGCCCAGCCAAAGGCATTCGAAGGTGATTTCGCAGAGCCTTCTTGCCTGGATCGACGCTTCGCCGATCAGGTACATGCGGCTGGTGTCGCCGTGGTAGCCGTCCTTGATCGGTGTCACGTCGATATTGACGATGTCGCCGTTCCTGAGGACGCGGTCGCCCGGCACGCCGTGGCAGACCTGGTGATTGACCGAGGTGCAGATCGACTTCGGGTAGGGATTGTGGCCGGACGGCGCGTAGTTCAGCGGCGCCGGCACGGCGCCCTGGACACGGATCGTGTAGTCGTGGCAGAGATGGTCCAGTTCGTCGGTGGTGATGCCGGCCTTGACCAGGGGCTCGAGGTAGTCGAGCAGTTCCGCCGCGAGGCGGCCGGCGACGCGCATCTTCTCGATTTCTTCCGGCGTCTTGATCGAAATGCTCATGAAAGCGGTTGGGGCGACGGTTGGGGAAGCTGGCAAGGATAAAGGATGCGACCCGTTTCGCAAAACCGGGAGGCGGCGGCCGGTGGCATAATCACCGCCTGTTCCACATGCGAAGACGCGCCATGAGCATTCTTCTCCTCGGCAGGGACGGTCAGGTCGGCTGGCAGTTGCAACGCTCGCTGGCGCCGCATGGCGAGGTGATCGCCTGCGGCCGGCGGCCGGTCGATCATCTCCCGGACCAGTTGGGTGTTCGGCGCGCGCGGCAGCGACTTCGCCAGGACCATCCTGCGCCAGGGGCGGGCGATGGCGGACGATGAGCGCCGGCTGTACCACCTCTGCTGCGGTCGACCGGTCAGCTGGCACGAATTTGCGACGACCATCGTTGGCCTGGTCGGCGCCATGTCTGGTTTGGACCTGAGCCTGACGCCGGCGGCGATCCGCCGCATAGCGACCCGGGGTTACCCGACGCCGGCACTGCGCCCGGCCAACTCACGCCTCGACTGCACCCGCCTGGAGACCGACTTCGGACTGCGGATGCCGGATTGGCAGCCCTATCTGGCACGCATGCTGGAGCTGCTCGTGCTGAAGAGGAACGGTTGCTGACCTGGAACGGTTACTGACCTGGAACGGTTACTGACCTTTATCGGGTGGGCACGATGGTGCTACAATCGCAAAGTTTTTCAGGGTGAAAGCCCTGCGAAGACGGTTGCCCGCGCTACGCGGGTGATCAATCCACACATCCGCTGATTAAGGGTGTCTGCCGCTCGCGACGAGCGGCGGGCGTTTGCGGCGGGTGGCGGTCCAACCCTTAAGGAGTTTCTCGTATGTCCGTTACCATGCGTCAAATGCTGGAGGCAGGTGTCCATTTCGGCCACCAGACCCGCTTCTGGTCGCCCAAGATGGCCCCGTACATCTTCGGTGCCCGCAACAAGATTCACATCGTCAACCTCGAACAGACCCTGGCCAAGTACAACGAAGCCATGGCCTTCGTGAAGAAGTTGTCCTCCAACCGCGGCACCATCCTGTTTGTCGGCACCAAGCGCCAGGCCCGCGAGATCGTCGCCACCGAGGCGCAGCGCGCCGGCGCCCCGTTTGTCGACCAGCGCTGGCTGGGCGGCATGCTGACCAATTTCAAGACGGTCAAGACCTCGCTCAAGCGGCTGAAGGACATGGAACTGGCCGTCGAGGCCGGCGACCTCGAGCGCATGCCGAAAAAGGAAGCGCTGATGTTCCGTCGCGAGCTCGACAAGCTGCACAAGTCGATCGGCGGCATCAAGGACATGGGCGGCCTGCCGGATGCCATCTTCGTCATCGACGTCGGCTACCACAAGATCGCCATCACCGAAGCCGGCAAGCTCGGCGTTCCGATCATCGGCGTGGTCGACACCAACCACTCGCCGGACGGCATCAGCTACGTCATTCCGGGCAACGACGACTCCTCGCGGGCGATCCAGCTTTACGCCCGCGGCGTGGCCGACGCCATCCTCGAGGGGCGCAGCCAGGTAGTCCAGGAAATTGTCAGCGCCGGCGGTGACGACGAATTCGTCGAATTCAACGAGGAAGCGGCACCGTAAGGTTGTCCGGGCGGGGCATCGCGCCTCGCCCGTATCAAGCGTTCAGGAGAACAAGAATGGCGGCAATTACCGCAAGCATGGTGGCAGAACTGCGCGGCAAGACCGATGCACCGATGATGGAATGCAAGAAGGCGCTGACCGAGGCCGATGGCGACATGGCCAAGGCCGAGGAAATCCTCCGTGTCAAGCTGGGCAACAAGGCCTCCAAGGCGGCCACCCGCATCACCGCGGAAGGCGTGGTGGGGCTCTACCTGGCCGGCGACGGCACGCTCGGCGCGATGGTCGAAGTCAACAGCGAAACCGACTTCGTCGCCAAGAACGACGAGTTCATCGCGCTGGCCAAAGGGTGTGCCGAGCTGGTGGCGACACGGAACCCGGCCGACGTGGCCGCGCTGTCGGCGCTGCCGATGGGCGAGGGCACGGTCGAAACGACCCGCACCGCGCTGGTCGGCAAGATCGGCGAGAACATGACGATCCGCCGTTTCGTGCGGATGGAAGCCAGGGGCAAGCTGACCTCGTACGTGCATGGCGGTGCGAAGATCGGTGTCGTCATCGACGTGATCGGCGGCGACGAGCAACTGGGCAAGGATCTGGCGATGCACATCGCCGCCTCCAAGCCGCAGTCGCTCGACGCTTCGGGTGTTTCCGCCGAGTTGCTCGAAACCGAGCGGCGCATCGCCATCGAGAAGGCGCGCGAGGCCGGCAAGCCGGAAGCGATGCTGGAAAAGATCGCCGATGGTACCGTCCAGAAGTACCTGAAGGACGTTACCCTGCTCGGCCAGGTCTTCGTCAAGGCGGAAGACGGCAAGCAGACCATCGAGCAATTGCTCAAGGCGAAGGGCGCCACGGTCGCAGGCTTCACGCTGTACGTGGTCGGCGAGGGCATCCAGAAGAAGGTCGACGACTTCGCCGCCGAAGTGGCCGCCCAGGCCGCCGCTGCCGCCAAGAAGTAGTCCACCAGGAGACGGCCATGACCACCCCCCGGTACAAGCGCATCCTCCTGAAGCTTTCCGGCGAGGCCCTGATGGGTGACGATGCCTACGGGATCAATCCGCAGACGATCGCGGCCATCGTCGGGGAGATCAGGACGGTCGCCGACCTCGGGGTGGAAATCGGGGTGGTCATCGGCGGCGGCAACATCTTCCGCGGCATGGCCGGTACGGCCACGGGCATGGACCGTGCCACCGCGGACTACATGGGCATGCTGGCGACCGTGATGAACGCGATGGCGTTGTCCGACGCGATGCGCCAGGCGGGCCTGAGCGCCCGCGTGCAGTCGGCGCTGAAGATCGAGCAGGTCGTCGAGCCGTACATCCGCGGCAAGGCGATCCGCTATCTCGAGGAGGGACGGATCGTCATCTTCGGCGCTGGTACCGGCAACCCGTTCTTCACGACCGATACCGCGGCGGCACTACGCGGCGCGGAGATCGGCGCCGAGATTGTGCTCAAGGCGACCAAGGTCGACGGCATTTACTCCGCCGATCCGAAGAAGGATCCGACGGCGACCCGTTTCGACAGGATCAGCTTCGGCGAGGTGATCGCCCGCAATCTCGCCGTCATGGACGCCACGGCGTTCGCGCTGTGCCGCGACCAGAAATTGCCGATCAACGTGTTCTCGATTTTCAAGGCAGGCGCGCTGCAGCGCGTGGTCTGCGGTGGGGACGAGGGTACGCTGGTCTATTGTTGAGGAGAGAGAGATGATTCCCGAACTCAAGAAGACAGCCGAAGGCAAGATGAACAAGTCGCTGGAGGCACTCAGGAGCGACCTGCAGAAGGTACGTACCGGGCGGGCCCACACCGGCCTGCTCGACCACGTGCAGGTCGACTACTACGGTTCGCCGGTGCCGATCAACCAGGTGGCCAACCTGACTCTGGTCGACGCCCGCACCATCGGTGTCCAGCCCTGGGAAAAAAACGTGATCGCCAAGGTCGAAAAGGCCATCCGAGATTGCGACCTCGGCCTCAATCCGGCCGCGCAGGGCGACCTGATCCGCGTGCCGATGCCGGCGCTGACCGAGGAGCGCCGCAAGGAACTGATCAAGGTTGTCAGGCACGAGGGTGAAGCGGCCAAGGTGGCGATCCGCAACCTGCGCCGCGACGCCATCACTCATCTCAAGGATGCCTTGAAGAAGAGCGAGATACCGGAGGATGACGAGCGCAAGGCGCAGGACGACATCCAGAAGCTGACCGACAAACATGTCGCCGAAGTCGACAAGATGCTCGCCCAGAAAGAGGCCGAGCTGATGCAGGTCTGAAGCCGGCCGCCGCGGCATGGCCCTTTTTTCCAGTTCGACGCGCGCTGTTCCCCTCGTGGCGGGCATGCCGCGCCATGTGGCGGTCATCATGGACGGCAACGGCCGCTGGGCGAGGAAGCGCCTTATGCCGCGCTTCTCCGGTCATGCCAGGGGTGTCGAGATGGTGCGCGAGATGGTGCGCGCCTGTCTCGAGCGCGGTGTCGAATACCTGACGCTGTTCGCCTTCAGTTCCGAGAACTGGCGCCGCCCGCCGGAAGAGGTCGGCCTGCTGATGCAACTTTTCAACAAGGCGCTCGAACAAGAGGTCGAGAAACTCGACCGCAACGGCATCCGCCTGCGCGTGATCGGCGACCGCTCGCGCTTTGACCTGCGCCTGCAGGAACTGATCCTTGCCGGCGAGGAGCGAACCGTCGGCAACACGCGCCTGCACCTGACGATCGCCGCCAATTACGGCGGGCGCTGGGACATCATGCAGGCGATCAACACTTTGTGCGCGGAGCAGCCGGAGAAGCGTACGGGCTGGACCGAGGAGGATCTCGAGCCGTTCCTGACGATGAGCTTCGCGCCCGAGCCCGATCTCTTCATCCGCACCGGCGGCGAGGAACGGATCAGCAACTTCCTGCTCTGGCAGCTTGCCTACACCGAACTCTACTTTACTGCGACGTTGTGGCCGGAATTCGATACCGGTGCGCTCGATCAGGCGATCACCTCCTACCGGCAGCGCGAACGGCGTTTCGGCCGTACCGGCGAGCAACTGGGCGGCGATTCCGATGCTTAGGGTCCGGATCATCACCGCGCTGGTGTTGCTGGCGCTGGTCCTGCCGGGCCTCTTCCTGCTGCCACCGCTCGGCTGGGCGTTGGCGGCGGCCCTGTTTGTCGCGGTGGCGGCATGGGAGTGGGGCGGCCTGCTCGGCCTCGGCGCGGGCGGGCGCTATCTGATCGCGGCGGCCTTCGCCGCGCTGTGCGCGACGGTGGCACTGCTGGCGCCGGAGGCGACGGGTAGCGGTCCGGCCGCCGGAATGCCGGTGCCCTGGGTGCTGGCAGTGCATGGCATCGCGGCCTTGTTCTGGGTGGCGGTGGTCCCGTTCTGGCTGCGCGCGAGATGGCCCTTGCGCCATGGCGTCGCTGGGCTGCTGGCCGGGGTGGTCGTCCTCTTTCCGACCTGGCTGGCCCTCGTCCAGTTGCGCGTGGCGGGGCCCGGTGTGCTGCTTGCCGTGCTCGCGGTCGTCTGGATGGCCGATGTCGCGGCCTATTTTTCCGGAAAGGCGTTCGGTCGGCACAAGCTGGCGCCGTCGATCAGCCCGGGCAAGACCTGGGAAGGCGCCATCGGTGCCGGCGTCGGTGTCGTGCTCTACGGGCTCGCCGTGCGTGCCGGCTTCGCCTATGAGCCGGTCGCCGTCCAATTCTGGATTCCCGGGCTGCTGGCGGTGACGGCGATCAGTATCGTCGGCGATCTCTTCGAGTCGATGCTCAAGCGCCAGGCCGGGATCAAGGACAGCAGCAACGTCCTGCCCGGGCATGGCGGCGTCCTCGACCGCATCGACAGCCTGACCTCGACGCTGCCCGTGGTGACACTGCTCTGGCTGCTCCTGCTGCGGAGCCAGGGGTGAGGCGGCAGAACGTCACGATCCTCGGGGCAACGGGATCGATCGGCGTCAATACCCTCGACGTGATTCGCCGCCACCCGGAGCGCTATCGCGTCTTCGCACTGTGCGCGCACACCCGGATCGACACCCTGTTTGAACAGTGCCGCGAATTCACGCCGCAGTTCGCGGTCGTGCGCGATGCTGGACTGGCCGACGAGTTGGCTGCCCGCTGTCGGGAGGCCGGGCTGGCCACGGACGTTCGGCACGGCATGGCCGCGCTGGTCGACATCGCGGCGCACCCGGAAAGCGATGCCGTCATGGCGGCGATCGTCGGTGCCGCCGGTCTCGAACCGACGCTGGCGGCGGCGTATGCCGGCAAGAAGATACTGCTGGCCAACAAGGAAGTGCTGGTCATGGCTGGCGAGTTGTTTACCCGCGCCGTGCGCGAACATGGTGCTACCCTGTTGCCTGTTGACAGCGAACATAACGCAATATTTCAATCACTTCCGGTAGATTTCTCAAGTGGATTGGAAGGATGTGGCGTGCGCCGAATCCTGCTGACGGCGTCGGGCGGGCCGTTCTGGACGACGCCGCTCGCCGAGTTGCGCGAGGTCACGCCGGAAGCCGCCTGTGCCCACCCGAACTGGGTCATGGGGCGCAAGATTTCTGTCGATTCGGCGTCGATGATGAACAAGGGTCTCGAGGTGATCGAGGCCCACTGGCTGTTCGCCTGCCCGCCGGAGCGAATCCAGGTCGTCGTGCACCCGCAGAGCGTGATTCACTCGCTGGTCGAGTATGTTGACGGCTCGGTGTTGGCGCAACTGGGCAACCCGGACATGCGGACACCGATCGCCTTCGCGCTGGCGTATCCCGAGCGCATCGACGCCGGGGTGGCGCCGCTCGACCTGTTCGCGATCGGGCGGCTCGACTTCGAGGCGCCCGACAGCGATCGCTTTCCCTGCCTGCAACTCGCCTATGCGGCGCTTCGGGCTGGCGGGACGGCGCCGGCGATCCTCAATGCCGCCAACGAAGTGGCTGTCGCTGCCTTTCTCGAGCGCCGCCTGCCATTTCTCGGTATCCCGCGGCTTATCGCGGCGACCCTGGAGGCCCTGCCGTCCGGTCCGGAGGGCAGTCTCGCCGATGTTCTCGCCGCTGACGCCGCTGCCCGCCAGGTTGCTGCCGGAATGATCGGCGCGGTCACGTGAGCGACCTGCCGTTCTACCTGGCGGCGTTCGTCATCGTGCTTGGCGTGCTGATCGTCGTGCACGAGTTGGGCCACTATCTCGTTGCCCGCTGGTGCGGTGTCAGGGTCCTGCGCTTTTCGGTTGGTTTCGGCCGCCCGCTGTGGCAGCGGCGGCTGGGCAGGGACGGTACCGAATGGGCGATCGGCGCCTTCCCGCTGGGCGGCTACGTCAAGATGCTCGACGAGCGCGAGGGCGAAGTCGCCCCTGACGAACTTCACCGTGCGTTCAATCGGCAGACGGTCGGCAAGCGCAGCCTGATCGTCGCTGCCGGGCCGGCGGCCAATTTCGCCCTGGCCATCGCACTCTACTGGGCCGTGTTCATGCATGGCAGCGAGGAATTGCTGCCTATCCTCGGCACGCCGCCGGCCGGCTCACCGGCCGCCGTTGCGCAGATCGCCAACGGCGAACTGGTGCGGGCGGTGGGCGGGCAGCCGGTCGCCACCTGGGGCGACCTGCGCTGGATGCTGGTGCAGAAGGCGGTCGACGGGGACAGCGTCGACCTGGAGGTCGTCAGCGAGCAGCGCGAGGTTGCGGTCCGCCGCCTCGAACTGCGGGCCGCCGCCGAGCAAGGCTGGCAAGGCGATGCGCTGGAGCGCCTCGGCATCCGCTTCTTCCGTCCGGACTTGCCGCCAGTGATCGGCCGGGTCATCGCCGGCAGTCCCGGTCAACGCGCCGGCATGCGCGCGGCCGACGAGGTCCTGGCGATCGATGGGGCCGAGATCGGCAACTGGCTTGAATTCGTCGCCGTGGTGCGCGACGCGGCGGGACGCACGCTGCACATCGAGATCCTGCGCGACGGCCGGCCGCTTGCGGTCGATGTCGTTCCCGAGTCGGTTTCCGAACACGGGCGACGCGTCGGCAAGATCGGCGTGGCGGTTGCCGACAGCCGCGACAGCCAGCGCGAGGTCAAGACCTTCGTGCGCTACGGCTTTTTCGCCGCTGGCGGCAAGGCACTGGTGGAAACCTGGGACAAGTCGGTGTTCACCCTGGTGATGCTCGGCCGGATGCTGACGGGCGAGGTGTCATGGCGCAATCTCTCCGGGCCGGTGACGATCGCCGACTACGCCGGTCGCTCGGCGCGCCTGGGAATCGACCAGTTCATCAGGTTCATGGCACTGGTCAGCATCAGCCTCGGTGTCCTCAATCTGCTGCCGATCCCGGTGCTCGACGGCGGACATTTGTTGTATCATGCGATCGAAGTCGTCAGGCGTCGGCCGCTTTCGGAAAGGGCCATGGAGATCGCACAGCAGATCGGCCTCTCCATTCTGTTCGTCCTGATGGCTTTCGCCTTTTATAACGACATGAACCGTCTCTTCTCCGGCTGACCAATGACGAAATCCATTCTCTCGGCCCTGCTTGCCGGACTTTTTGCACTTCCCGCACTGGCCTTCGCACCGTTCACGGTCAAGGACATCCGCGTCGAGGGTATCCAGCGGACCGAGGCGGGCACGATCTTCAGCTACCTGCCGGTCAAGGTCGGCGAGACCCTGACCGATGAAAAGGCGGCGCAGGCGATCAAGACGCTGTTCGCCACCGGTTTTTTCCGTGATGTCCGCATCGAGGTCGAAAACGAGGTCATGGTGGTCGTCGTCCAGGAAAGGCCGGCGATCGCGCAGATCGATTTCGTCGGACTCAAGGAATTCGACAAGGACGTCATTATCAAGGCGATGAAGGAAGTCGGCATCGCCGAGGGGCGCATCTTCGACCGGGCGGTGCTCGAGAGGGCGGAGCAGGAGCTCAAGCGCCAGTACCTGACGCGTGGCAAGTACGCGGCCGAAATCACGACGACGGTAACTCCGCTCGAGCGCAACCGGGTCGGCATCAACTTCAACATCGATGAAGGCGCTTCGGCCAAGATCCGCCAGATCAACATCGTCGGCGCCAGGGATTTTTCGGAAAAGGACCTGGTCAAGCAGTTCGAGCTGACGACTCCGGGCATGATGACCTGGTACACCAAGAACGACCAGTACTCGCGCCAGAAGCTCGGGGCAGACCTCGAGAAGCTGAAATCGTTCAACATGAACAGCGGCTACCTCGAGTTCGCCGTCGAATCGACCCAGGTCTCGATTTCGCCCGACAAGCAGGATGTCTTCATCACCATCAACATCGTCGAGGGTCAGCGCTTTCAGGTATCTTCGGTCAAGCTGGCCGGCGATTTCGCGATCAGCGAGGAGGAATTGCGCACGCTGGTCAAGGTCAGGGCCGGTGACGTCTTCTCGCGCGAACAGCTCAACGAATCGACCAAGGCGATCAGCAACCGCCTCGGCGTGGAAGGCTACGCCTTCGCCAACGTCAATGCCGCGCCGGAAATCGACAAGGACAAGCGCCTCGTCGCGTTCACCATCTTCATCGATCCGGGCAAGCGCGTCTATGTTCGCCGCATCAACATCACCGGCAACACGCGCACGCGGGACGAGGTCATCCGGCGCGAAATGCGGCAGATGGAGGGCGGCTGGTACGATGCCGAGCGGGTCTCCGCGTCCAAGGCACGCGTCAACCGGCTGGGTTACTTCACCGAAGCGACGATCGAGACGCCGGCCGTGCAGGGCACGGCAGACCAGGTCGATGTCAATGTGAACGTGGTGGAAAAGCCGACCGGCAACCTGATGCTCGGTGCCGGGTATTCGAGCACCGAGGGCATCGTGCTGTCTGGCTCGATCGCGCAGAACAACTTCCTCGGCAGCGGCAACAATGTCGCGCTTGTCGTCAACACCAGCAAGATCAATACCGTCTATTCGTTCTCGTATACCAACCCGTACTTCACCGTCGACGGCATCAGCCAGGGCTTCGACGTCTATCTGCGCAATCTCGATTCGACGTCGACGGCGGTGACGCCTTTCAAGACCGAATCCTACGGTGGCGCCCTGCGCTTCGGCTTTCCGATCGGCGAGAAGCAGTCGCTGGGATTTGGCGTTGGCGTGGACCAGACGACGGTCACGGCGTTCTCCACCAGTTCGCAACAGATCAAGACGTTTGTCGGATATCCGCAGGAGACCGAGACAACCAACCTGACCATCCCGGTGACCGCGAGCTGGATCAGCGACGGCAAGGACAGCTTCATCTTTCCCACCACTGGCTGGTTCCAGAGGGCGGGCATCGAGGTCGCCGTTCCCGGTGGCGACCTGACGTTCTACAAGGCGTCCTACCAGTTGCAGCGTTACTTTGCGTTGTCACGGGCATTCACCCTGATGCTCAACGGTGAGGTCGGCTGGGCCGATGGCTACGGCGATACGACGACGCTGCCGTTCTACAAGAACTTCTTCGCCGGCGGCGTCAACACGGTGCGCGGCTACAAGGCCGGCAGCCTTGGCCCGCAGGACCAGTTCGGCAACTCCTTGGGCGGCAGCAAGCGCTTCGTCGGCCAAAGCGAACTGCTCTGGGGTGTGCCAGGCATGGAAAAGACCCTGCGCTTCAGCATGTTCCTCGATGCCGGCCAGGTCTTCGGGCCGGGGACGCCGGGCTTTCCGACCCCCGGTGCGGACTTCGACTTCGCCCAGTTGCGCTATTCGACCGGTGTCGCGGCTGCGTGGATTTCGCCCATGGGACCGCTCAAGTTCAGCTACGGCTACCCCCTCAACTCGGAGTCGGGAGACAAGATCGAACGCTTCCAGTTCCAGTTGGGAACCACTTTCTAGTTCAGGAGTTCCATGTTGAAAACCAAGTCGCTTGTTGCTGTTTCGCTGTTGTCCGCCCTTTTCGTGACCGGGGTGGGGGCGGCCGAGTTGAAGATCGGTTACGTCAATACGCAGCGCATCTTCCGTGATGCGCCCGCGGCCCAGAAGGCGGGCAAGAAGCTCGAGGGCGAGTTTGCCAGGCGCGACCAGGATCTGCAGCGCATGGCGAAGCAGTTGAAGGATACCCAGGAAACCCTCGAGCGGAATGCGGTGACCATGGCCGAGTCGGAGCGGCGCGCCAAGGAGAAGGAATTCGCCGAGTTGTCGCGCGAGTTCCAGCGCCGCCAGCGCGAGTTCCGCGAGGATCTCAACTTGCGCCAGAACGAGGAAAACGCAGCGGTGATCGAGAAAGCGAACAAGGCGATCAAGCAGATTGCCGAAGCCGAGAAATACGACCTGATCCTGCAGGATGTCGTCTGGGTCAGTCCCCGTCTCGACATCACCGACCGCGTCATCAAGGCCCTCGCCGACGGCAAGTGATGGCAAGTGAGGGCGGGCTCTCGTTGACGCTGGCTGAGATCGCCGCCCGATTGGGCGGCGATGTTCTTGGGGACGGGCAAACGCGCGTCTTCCGGGTGGCGACGCTGGCGTCCGCCGGCAGCGGCGACATCGCCTTCCTGGCAAATCCCAAATACCGCAGCCAGCTCCAGACGACGCGGGCGTCAGCCGTCATCGTCGCGCCCGCCGCGGCCGGCGACTTTGCCGGTGCACGCATCGTTGCGGTCAACCCCTACGCCTACTACGCGCGTGTCGTCGCCCTGCTGAATCCCTCGCGGCCAGGCGTCGTTGGCGTTCATCCATCGGCGGCGGTCGCTTCGCCGCTGCCCGCCGATGTCGCCGTCGGCGCCCATGCCAGCATCGGCCGCGATGTCATGGTAGGCGGCGGCACGGTCATCCATGCCGGCTGCGTGATCGGCGACGGGGTCGCGATCGGGGAGGGCAGCATCCTCTATCCGCGGGTGACCATTTATGACGGTTGCCGCATCGGCCGACG
>Ga0105090_10000896_pt1 | contig 15520 bp, 18 predicted proteins | sample PPLLak3March2015_FD_79110 | JGI IMG/M metagenome (GOLD analysis project Ga0105090, IMG submission 79110) | Freshwater sediment microbial communities from Prairie Pothole Lake near Jamestown, North Dakota, USA - PPLs Lake P7 Core (1) Depth... | ecosystem: Environmental > Aquatic > Freshwater >... | reverse complement strand
CGCCCGTTCACCCTTCTGCAAGAGGACGGCGACCACTTGCAGGTCGCTGAATGTATGCCGCACCGGAGTCTCATCGAAACCGCCAGCGTCGAGGTTTTCGAATTTATCCGCAATCCCGCCGCCAGTTAGGCGTGCACGGATTGCGGCAACTCGGCAACGATCAGGGCGCCGACGAGAATAACGCTCCAGGAAGCGTAAAGCCAGACCAGAAAGACCGGAATCGCTGAGAATGCCCCGAAGACCACGGCGTTCACCTTGAACCCGGTCGCAATATAAAGCGTGAATAGCTCCTGCAGGCCGGCAAATCCCAGCGCCGCCATTGCGCCGCCAAACGCGGCATGCCAGCCCTTTACCTGCTTGTTGGGCACGATCCAATACAGCAGGCCGAACAGCGCTGACATGAAGGCAAAAGGCAACAGGCCGCGCAGCACGAATCTGCTTACCCAGACGGGCTCGTTGATGAAGCCCAGCGAGATACTGGTGACAAAAGATATCGCCGCGAGGCTTGCACCAAATACCAGCGGCCCGAGCAGCAGTGCAAGACCATGCATGGCGAGGCGTCGCAGTAGCGGACGGTGGGACTTGACGCGCCAGATATGGTTGAAGGCACGCTCGATGGTGAGCATCTGCATCAGGGCGGTCACACCAAGCACTGCAATCCCCAGAAACGTCACCTGTCCGGCGCGAGACGCAAACTGGCCAAGATATTTGGCGATGACGATGCCGGCCTTGTCAGGCAGCAGATTGGCCAGAAGAAAATTCCGCATTGCCGAGCCAAGGCCGGTCCCGACAGGCAAAAAAGAAATCAAGGCAAACGCGGCAGCAATCATTGGCACCAGACCAATCAAGGTGGCAAAGGAAAGTGCGGCTGCCGTTTGCGCACAATGTTCGCCATGAAAACGGCGCGCAGTGCGCTGAATCAACCGGAAAGGAGCAAGTAGCCACATATAATCGAATTCTATCGGAGGCTGAACAATGAAGACGGCAAGCGACACCCGCGAAGTTCTGGTGCTTTACTACAGCCATCACGGCTCGGTCAGGGAACTGGCGCGCCACATTGCCCACGGCATCGAGCAGACACCCGGCGTCGCCGCGCGCCTGCGCACCGTGCCCAGAGTTTCGGCAGTCTGCGAAGCCACCGAACCCGCGATTCCGGATGCAGGTGCCCCCTATGTCGAAGCAAGCGATCTCGAGGAATGCATCGGTCTGGCCATGGGCAGCCCGACCCGCTTCGGCAACATGGCCGCACCGTTGAAGTATTTCCTCGACTCCACCAGCGGCCTGTGGCTCAAAGGTGCCCTGGCGGGCAAGCCGGCAGCGGTATTTACGTCTTCAGCCTCGATGCACGGCGGCCAGGAATCCACCCTGCTGTCGATGATGCTGCCGCTGCTGCATCACGGCATGGTCGTTCTCGGTATTCCGTACACCGAAGGAGCGCTGTCTGCGACGCGCGAAGGTGGCACACCTTACGGCGCGAGCCATGTCAGCGGCAGCGCTGGTGATACGACTGCCAGCGAACATGAAATGCTGCTCGCCGTCGCTCTCGGACGCCGCCTGGCCGAGACTGCAAAAAGACTCGCGCCATGAATCCCTGGTTCAACCGGCTGGCATCGATCAGCCTGGTCGGCTTGCTGTTCCTTTCCCTTGCCTGGGAGCTTTGGCTGGCGCCGTTGCGCCCCGGCGGATCCATGCTGGCGTTGAAAGCCTTGCCCTTGCTGCTGCCGCTGTTCGGCATCCTGCGCGGCAACCGATACACCCACCAATGGACGTCGATGCTGTCCCTCGCCTACGTTACCGAAGGACTGGTGCGAGCAGTGTCCGACCACGGCCTGAGCCAGGCACTGGCGGTGGCCGAAACTGTCCTGGCGATGCTGCTGTTCGCCGGGTGCCTCGGCCACGCCCGTGTGACCGCTCCGTCCAGAACCGTCAAATCTGAGGATTGAGCTTCTCCTGCCCGGAACAGAGTTTGTTGAGTGCGTTGAGATAGGCCTTGGCGGACGCGACCACGATATCCGTATCGGCACCCTGACCGTTCACAATCCGACCGTCTTTCGACAAGCGCACCGTCACCTCGCCCTGCGCATCGGTACCGGTGGTGATGGCATTCACCGAGTAAAGCAACAGTTCGGAACCGCTCGCTGCGACGCTTTCAATCGCCTTGAATGTTGCATCGACGGGACCGCTGCCGCTCGATTCGGCATGCCGCTCGGTCCCGCCCGCGGAGAGCGTCAGACGGGCCTGCGGGGCCTCGCCGGTTTCCGAGTGGAACATCGACGACACGAGCTTGTAGTGCTCGTCGTCGGTCAGAACCATTTCGTCACTCATCAGGGCGTGCAAGTCCTCGTCGTAGATCTCGTGCTTCTTGTCGGCGAGTTCCTTGAAGTGGGTGAACGCCACATTCAGGACTTGTTCGCTTTCGACCTCGATGCCGAGTTCCTTCAAGCGGGCCTTGAATGCCGTGCGCCCGGAGTGCTTGCCGAGCACCAGCTTGTTGGCGTTCCAGCCCACGTCTTCGGCGCGCATGATTTCGTAGGTTTCGCGGTGTTTCAGTACGCCATCCTGATGGATGCCCGACTCATGCGCAAAGGCGTTGGCGCCAACAATCGCCTTGTTCGGCTGCACCGGGAATCCGGTGATGCTGGACACCATCTTGGATGCCGCGACAATCTGCGTGGTATCGATCCGCGTGACGCAGGGAAACACATCCTGCCTGGTGTGCACCGCCATGACGATCTCCTCCAGCGCGGCATTGCCGGCGCGCTCGCCAAGGCCGTTGATGGTGCATTCCACCTGGCGCGCCCCCGCCATCACGGCTGCCAGGCTGTTGGCCACCGCCAAACCGAGGTCATTGTGACAATGCACCGACCAGATCACCTTGTCGGAATTGGGGATGCGTTCGCGCAGCTGACGGATGCGCTCCGCATACTGCTCCGGCACGTTGTAGCCGACGGTGTCGGGAATATTGATGGTGGACGCCCCTTCCTTGATCACCGCCTCGATGATGCGGCAAAGGAAGTCAAGGTCGGAACGCCCCGCATCCTCGCAGGAAAACTCGACATCGTCGATCCCGTTGCGCGCGAAACGTACCGCATGCTGTGCGGCGACAAGCACGTCATCCGGCGCCATGCGCAGTTTCTTCTCCATGTGGATCGGGCTGGTCGCGATGAAGGTATGTATGCGCCCCGATTTCGCCGGTTTGACGGCTTCCAGCGCACGCGAAATGTCCTTGTCAAAGGCGCGACAGAGGCCGGCCACCGTCGAATCCCTGATGGTTTCGGCAACAGCCTTGACTGCCTCAAAATCGCCATTCGATGCGGCCGGGAAGCCCGCCTCGATGACATCCACGCGCATCCGCTCAAGCTGACGGGCAATCCGCAGCTTCTCTTCTTTCGTCATGGAGGCACCGGGGCTCTGCTCGCCGTCGCGCAACGTGGTATCGAAAATGATCAAATGTTCCTTGGACATGACTGTCTCCTGGGAAAAACGAAATATCGGCAGAAGTTAACGCTGGATCCATCTGTGCCAAGCGCAGCGGCCGAAAAATGGCATACCGCCCCACGCAGGGCGGGCACTATGAAAAACCGGATTGTGGGGTGGGTGTATTTAGCGCGCGCGGCGCAGCAGCGGAAGCAGCTTCGCGCGCAGCGGCAGGCGAGCGATCAGCGCGCCTGAGAGAGCAAGAAATAGTGCGGAGAAGATGAATATCGCAGCCATAAAATAACTATAAAGACTTTATTCTTTTCGCGCAACAGAATTTCGCCTGCTGCGCCAAGTCCATGCCGCCATCACATAGCCCGACAGGGCATAGGCGAGGAACAAGGCGAACAGAACGCCCGGTGGATACGAATACACCAGCACATAGCCGAGGACGATGGCGGGAAGAACCATGAACGGCACGCTGCGGCGCATATTGATGTCCTTGCCGCTCCAGTAGCGCAAAGTACTGACCATGGTAATGCCCGCAAAAAGGGTCAACGCGAAGGCATACCAGCGGACATCTTCCCCCGGAATGTTGAGATCGTTGATGATCCAGACGAAGCCGGCCACCAGCGCCGCCGCAGCCGGACTCGGCAGCCCCTGGAAGTAACGCTTATCCACTATGCCGATACTGGTATTAAAGCGGGCCAGGCGCAGTGCCGCTCCAGCGCAGTAAACAAAGGCGGCTATCCAGCCCCACTTGCCCATGCCCTTCATCGCCCACTCGAACGCAATCAATGCCGGTGCCGCGCCGAAAGACACCATGTCGGAAAGCGAGTCGTACTCCGCGCCGAACGCACTCTGGGTCCGGGTCATGCGCGCCACGCGGCCATCGAGCCCGTCGAACACCATGGCAATGAAAATCGCCACGGCCGCATGCTCGAAGCGCCCGGTCATGGCCTGAACGATGGCGTAAAAACCGGCGAACAAACCTGCCGTCGTCAGCAGGTTGGGCAGCAGATAAATGCCGCGCCGACGCAGTTCGGAATTCATCAACGCCTTGCGAGGTGGAATTTCCGGCATGGTGAGGAGGCAGTAAGGAACGGGGCCTATTCTAACGGCTCAAGCCATTTTTGCGAGATGTGTCCGCATAACCCTGAACATCGATGCCGCGACAGCACGCCGCGGACAGCATGAATCAAATGCGAAAAGGGCACGGCAGAGCCGTGCCCTTTTCAATACCTGCGAGAAAATCAGTTCTTGGTTTGATCGACCAGCTTGTTCTTCTTGATCCACGGCATCATTGCCCGCAACTGCTCGCCAACGGTTTCTATCGGATGGGCAGCGGTCAAGCGACGACGGGCCGTCATCACCGGATAGTTGGTGCGGCCTTCGAGGATGAACTTCTTGGCGTATTCGCCTTCCTGAATCGCCTTCAGGGCATCCTTCATTGCAGCGCGAGCTTCAGGGCCGATCACTTTCGGGCCGGTGACGTACTCGCCGTACTCGGCGTTGTTCGAGATCGAGTAGTTCATGTTGGCAATGCCGCCTTCGAAAATCAGGTCGACGATCAGCTTGACCTCGTGCAGGCACTCGAAATACGCCATCTCCGGTGCATAGCCGGCATCGGTAAGGGTTTCATAGCCGGCCTTGATCAGTTCCACCAGGCCGCCGCAAAGAACCGCCTGCTCGCCGAACAGGTCGGTCTCCGTCTCCTCGCGGAAGTTGGTCTCGATCACGCCGCCCTTGGTCCCGCCGTTGGCCGCCGCGTAGGAAAGGGCAATATCCTTGGCCTTGCCCGACTTGTCCTGATGGATCGCGATCAATGAGGGCACACCGCCGCCGCGCAGATATTCCGAACGCACGGTATGACCGGGCCCTTTCGGGGCGATCATGATCACATCCACATCGGCGCGCGGCACCACCTGGTTGTAATGCACATTGAATCCATGCGCGAAGGCCAGCGCGGCACCCTTCTTCATGTTGGCCTCGACATCGCTGTGATAAACCGCGGGAATGGTTTCATCGGGCAGCAGCATCATCACGACATCGGCATCCTTTACCGCCTTGGCGACCTCTTCCACCTTGAGACCGGCCTTCTTCGCCTTGTCCCAGGAGGCGCCGCCCTTGCGCAGGCCGACCGTCACCTTGACGCCGGAATCCTTGAGGTTCTGTGCGTGCGCATGGCCCTGCGATCCGTAGCCGACGATAGTGACCTTCTTGCCCTTGATGAGGGAGAGATCGGCGTCCTTGTCGTAATAAACTTTCATTGGTTTTCCTTGGTTTCAGAGTTCAGACTTTGAGAATTCGGTCGCCGCGCCCGATGCCGGAAACGCCCGTGCGCACGGTTTCGAGAATCAGAGAGCGATCGATGGCTTCGAGAAAGGCATCCAGTTTGGAACCGTTGCCTGTCAGTTCGATGACGAAGGTCGAGTCGGTGACATCGATGATGCGACCGCGGAAGATGTCCGCGATACGCTTCATCTCTTCGCGATCCTTGCCGGCGGCACGCACCTTTACCAGCATCAGCTCGCGCTCGATATGCGCGGCTTCCGACAGATCCACCACCTTGACGACATCGATCAGTTTGTTGAGCTGCTTGGTGATCTGCTCGATGACCTCGTCCGAGCCCGTGCTGACGATGGTCATGCGTGACAGCGAGGCATCTTCTGTCGGCGCCACCGTCAGCGACTCGATGTTGAAGGCACGGGCGGAGAACAGGCCCGAAACGCGGGAAAGAGCGCCGGCTTCGTTTTCGATAAGAATGGAAATAATGTGTCGCATGCTTACAGTTCCTCGGCCAGAATCATTTCCGACAAGCCCTTGCCGGCCGCAACCATCGGATACACGTTGGCCGTCTGATCAGTGAGGAAATCCATGAAGACAAGGTCATTCTTGTGCCTGGTGAAGGCTTCGCGCAAGGCCGGCTCGACGTCCGCCGGACGCTCGATTTTCATGCCCACATGTCCGTACGACTCTGCCAGCTTGACGAAATCGGGCAGCGCATCGACATAAGACTCGGCGTAGCGATTGCCATGAAACATCTGCTGCCACTGCCTCACCATGCCCAGATAACGATTGTTGAGATTGATGATCTTGATCGGCAGACGGAACTGCTTGGCGGTCGACAACTCCTGGATGTTCATCTGAATTGATCCCTCGCCAGTGACGCAGGCCACCGTCGCTTTCGGATTGGCAAAACGCACGCCCATCGCATAAGGCAGGCCGACACCCATGGTGCCCAGACCGCCCGAGTTGATCCAGCGCCGGGGCTTGTCGAACTTGTAGTATTGCGCCGCCCACATCTGGTGCTGACCTACGTCCGAGGTTATGAAGGCATCGCCGCCGGTCACCTCGTAGAGTTTCTCCACGACATACTGGGGCATGATGATTTCCTTGCCCTGTTTGTACTTGAGCGACTTCTTGCCGCGCCACTCGTCGATCTGCTTCCACCACGCGGCCAGGGCTTTCGCCTCAGGCACGCCCGCCGATGCTTCGAGAAGCTTCTGCAGGTCGTCCAGCACATCGGGCAGATTGCCGACGATGGGCACATCGACCTTGACCCGCTTTGCAATCGAGGACGGATCGACGTCGATGTGGATGATCTTGCGCGGGATCTCGGCGAAATTCGCCGGATTGCCGATCACGCGGTCATCGAAGCGCGCGCCGACGGCGATCAGCACATCGCAATTCTGCATGGCCATATTGGCCTCATAGGTGCCGTGCATGCCCAGCATGCCCAGCCATTGCTTGTCGGTCGCCGGATAACCCCCCAGACCCATCAGGGTGTTGGTTACCGGATATCCGAGCTTGCGCGCAAGTTTGACCAGTTTTTCTGAGGCATCGGAAAGAATCACCCCGCCACCGGCGTAGATCATCGGCCGCTTGGCCTCCAGCAGCATCTGTACCGCCTTCTTGATCTGTCCACTGTGCCCCTTGACCACGGGGTTGTAGGACCGCATGGCAATCGTCTTGGGATATTCGAATTCGCACTTCTGGTTGGTGATGTCCTTCGGGATATCGACCAGGACGGGACCGGGACGGCCTGTTTTGGCTATGTAGAAAGCCTTCTTCAGGGTTATCGCCAGATCCCTGACATCCTTGACGAGGAAATTATGCTTCACACAGGGCCGCGTAATGCCCACCGTGTCGCATTCCTGAAAGGCATCCTGTCCGATATAGCCGGTCGGCACCTGACCGCTGATGATGACCAGCGGAACGGAGTCCATGTGTGCCGTGGCGATGCCCGTGACCGCATTGGTCACGCCAGGCCCCGAAGTCACAAGGCAAACACCGATCTTGTTGGAAGACCGTGAATAGGCATCCGCTGCATGCACCGCGGCCTGCTCATGACGAACCAGGACATGCTTGAACTTGTCCTGCTTGAAAAGTTCGTCATAAATATATAGAACCGAGCCGCCGGGGTAGCCGAACACATACTCGACCTTTTCCTCCTGCAAGCACCTGATTACGATTTCTGCGCCAGTTAGCTGCATTGATTACACCTGTTACACTTTTCGAGTGAAACATATAACCTTACTGACTCGTTCGCGAATGGTCAAGATTTATAGACTGTTTTTCATTATGAGAAGCTGCTGAAAACCGGCAGGAGCATTCCCTGGGTACTCGACTCGAACTTTCCAATTTCCTTGCCAGCGTGGAGCGCCGGGCCTTCAAACAGGCCATGTTTGCCATTCGAAACGAAGAAACCGCTTTGGACATCGTTCAGGATGCCATGATGCGGCTCGCGGAAAAATACGGCGACCGGCCGGCCTCCGAGTGGCCGATGCTGTTTCAGCGTATCCTGCAAAACGCCATTCGCGACAGCTACCGGCGATCCAGGGTACGATCCCTGTGGACAACCCTGCTTTCGTCCCTTTCTCCCAACGATGACGAGGAAAATGATCCGCTTGAAACTATTGCCGCAGAACGTGAGTCAGAAGGTCTGGAGACACCGCACCGGCAACTGGAACGTTCGCAACTCCTTGGCGCCATTGAAAAAGAGATAGAGAAGCTGCCGCCACGTCAACGTGAAGCCTTCCTGATGCGTTACTGGGAGGAGATGAATATTGCCGAAACGGCGGCGGCGATGGGTTGCTCGGAAGGAAGCGTGAAGACACATTGTTCGCGCGCCACGCATACTCTGGCTGCAGCACTTGGGGCAAAGGGCATAAAGCTATGAACGAAGATACTGAATTCGGCTACAAGGCAAGGCAGATCCTCAATCAGGGCGTGGACACCCTTGACCGGAAGGTGGCCGGCCGTCTCCATGACGCCCGCCAGATCGCCTTGCGTTCCCAGCGAGTGCTCGTGGGAGGGTTACGCATGGCCGGAATAGGGCATACCGTGGAATTCGCGTTTCTTGCCAACGCCCGCAACCTGCTCGCCGCCATGGCTCTGAGTATTGGCGTAATGGGCACTTACTACTGGAATGCTTTTGAGCAGGTTCAGGAAAACGAGGAGATCGACAGCGCCCTCCTTGCCGACGAACTTCCCCCTTCCGCATATCTTGATCGAGGCTTCCACGCATGGCTCGAGCGCACTTCGGACTCATCTTCGCAGTAGCGCTTTGGCTGGCCTCCCCGCTCAGCCATGCAGTCACCGCCCCGCCTCCTCCGCTACCGCAGCCATCCTGGACTCAACTGAACGCGGAGCAGAAGCGTGTTCTGGCTCCGTTGGCCGGCGAATGGGACAAGATGGACGGTTTTCGCCGCAAGAAGTGGCTGGGTATCGCCCAGCGCTACCCGTCCCTGAGCCCTGAAGAACAAGCCCGCGTCCAGCAGAGGATGACCGCCTGGGCCAAGCTCACGCCGGATGAGCGCAAGCGCGCAAGGGAAAAGTACCTGTCGCTGCAAAAGGCCCCGCCCGAGAAAAAAGATGCGGTCAAGCTCAAGTGGGAGGAGTACAAGGAACTTCCCGAGGACGAAAGAAACCGGCTTAAGGCCGAGGCAAGCCAGAAACCAACGCCCCGTCCCACCCCGTCAAAGCCGGCAGTTGCCGCAAAACCCCCGGTCTCCAGCGTTCCGCCGCCGGTCACTGCCGCCGACCAACCCGCAGCCCGCTAGCCTGTTGCGATGTCAGATTCGGCAGCACCCCCCCGGGACGAACTGCCTGGTCTCCGCCGTCGCATCGCCAGCATGGCTTACGAAAGCCTTCTGCTGCTTGGCGTGCTGTCAGTGGGTTTCATGCTGCCGCATCTTGCCCTGGGTATCGGATTCGGGCTCGCGTTGCCGGGCTGGGTGTTGCTGGGCCACGTCTTCATCTTGCTGGGCGCCTACTTTGTCTGGTATTGGCATCATGGCGGGCAGACCCTGGCCATGCAGACCTGGAAGATCCGGTTGTCGACACCGAGCGGCGCGGCGCCTTCGCTCGCGCGTCTGGCGCTTCGTTATGTGCTTGCCTGGCCCAGCCTGGTGTATCTGGGTGCGGGAGTGCTCTGGGCGCTGTTTGATCGCGACCGCCAGTTCCTTCATGACCGCCTGGCGGGTACCCGGCTGGTGTTCAAGCGCGACTGAACGACAACTCAGCGTCGCTCGACCCACCATAGCATTCCTGCAGCAGTCACCAGGAAAAGCGCACTCGGTGTTATGGCGGAAAAGAACGGCGGCCAGCTGTTGATCACGCCGAGGCTGGAGAACAGCCCGTTCAGCATGTGGAAACCGATGCCGAGCATGATCCCGGCAAAGACGCGAACGCTGACGGCACCCATCCGGTCCTGCATGTAGGCAAACGGCAGTGCCAGCGCCATCATCACCAGCGCCGCCAAGGGATAAACCAACTTCTTCCACATTGCGATGACGTAGCGGTCGGTTTTTTGCTGGTTCCCGCTCAAATGGCGAACGAATATATACAAGTTCACCAGCGACATGCGTTCCGGAACCACCAGAAGCACGGCCAGCAGATCCGGATTGAGTGCCGACTTCCAGGTCATTTCGGAATACTTTTCCACGTGCGCCGCATCTCCGGAAAACACGGTGCGCACAACTTCATCCAAAGCCCAGGTGCCGGCACCGATATAACGGCCACGTTCAGCCTGGCTGATCGACCGCAGTTGGAATCGGTCATCGAACTCGAACACGCGGATGCTCCGCAGGGACGCATCGGGACGGACCTCGCGGACGTTTACGAAGGAGCGCTCGTCTCTGACCCACAAGCCAGAACGAAACTCCTGGGCCACCAGTTTGCCCATTGCCTTCAAGCTGAGCTGCTGGGCGGCCCGCTCGGAGGGCGGCGCCAGAAATTCGCCGACCAGCAGCGTCATGACGGCAAACACCGTTCCGATCTTGGCCAGGGTGAGCAACAGATCCCCGGTGGACAAGCCGGAGGCCCGCAACACCGTAATTTCCGAGTGACGGGCAAGGACAGTCAGCGCATACAAGGTGCCAATCAAGACGCAGATCGGAAACAACTCATACAACCGTCCGGGCAAGGTCAATATCACGTAACCCAATGCATGCTGGATCTGATAGCCCCCCCGGCCTACGCTCTCAAGCTGGTGGATCAGGTCAAAAAAAGCAAACAGCAGCAGGAAGGCCAGAAGCACCAGCCCCGTGGATGCATAGATCTCGCGCGCCAGATGGCGCTCGTAAAGTTTCAGCGCCACCGCAGCCTTCCCCACGCAAGGGGATTCTGCCGTCGATAGAAGAGAATGATCAACAGAAGGAACATGCCTACATGCACGGCCCAGACCCCGATTCCGAACGCCAGCCTGCCCTGTGCGACCCAGGCCTGGCTGACGCTGAGCAAGTTGCTGTAGATCATGTATGCAAGCAGCGCGAACAGGAAGTTATTCGCCCGCCCCGCGCGCGGATTGACGAATGACAGGGGAATCGCAAGTACCGCCAGATTCAGCGCCGCGAGCGGAATCCCGATTCGCCACAGCAGTTCCGCCATATGCGCCGGCCTCGGATCGCGCAGAAGTTCCCACACTGGTCTGCTGCGCGGCGAGTCCGCGAAGCTGCGGGCCTCCTTGGTCTCGATGCGAACCGCATAGCGATCGAACTCCATCACCCGATATTCCGCCGTGCCGGCGGTACCCTCATAACGTCGCCCCCGATCGAGGACAAGAAAGCGGTCTCCGTTAGGCATGGTTTCCGTATAGCCTTGCGCCGTCGCCATCACGCCCAGCCGGCCCTGCTGAATGGAACTGACGAAGACGTTTTTTACCTTCCCGTCATCTTCGGCCATGCTCTCGACAAAAAATACGCGGTCTGCCCCCTTTGACTCTTGGAATGCGCCGGGCGACACGCGCGCCACGTCGTCGCGCTGATCCATGGTCTGCCGGTAAGTCTCGCTTTTCTGCGCAGCCCACGGCGTCAGGAACAGGGAAAGGGCCGCTACCACTATCACCGGCGGCCCGACAAACATCAATACCGGCTTGACCATGGCCGTCAGCGGAATTCCCGACGCCAGCCAGACCACCATTTCCGAGTCCCGATACCAGCGCGACAAGGTCATCAGTACGGCAACGAAGAGCGTCAGAGACAGCAATACCGGCAGATAGCCGATGGCACGAAATCCGAGGAGGGCAACCACGGCTTCGGAAGCGAGTTTCCCGCCCGCCGCATCCCCCAGCAGGCGGATCAGCTGGGTCGTCATCAGAATCGCGAAAAGCGCGACAAAAACCCCCGCCGCCGTATGGGTGAACTCCCGAATTGCAGCGCGCTGGAAAATCATCGTGTAGCGGAGTGTCTGCTTTGACTTTTAGTGAAAACTTGGGGAATAATCGGGGCAGCAGCGGAAATCACCCGAAACAGAACAATTTCCCTGATTTCCTGCAGCCCCCGAGGAGAGCATTTTGGAATTTAGCATAAAAAGCGGAAGCCCGGAAAAGCAACGCAGTGCATGCGTTGTAGTCGGCATCTTCGAACCGAGAAAGTTATCAACGGCAGCGGAAATTGTCGATACGGCAGCACAACAGTTTCTCAGCGACATCCTGCGCCGGGGCGACATGGAAGGCAAATCCGGCACCAGCCTGTTACTGCACAACGTGCCCGGCGTCGAAGCCGACCGTGTCCTGCTGGTCGGACTGGGCAAGGAAAGGGAATTCCGCGAAAAGGAGTACCGCGCCGCATTGGGCACGGCAGTGCGACAACTCAATGAGACCGGCGGTTTCGACGGCACGGTTTACCTGACCGAACTCAATGTCAGGAAGCGCGACGTTGCCTGGAAGATCCGGCAAGCCGTGCTCGTCGTGCAGGAAACCCTTTACCGGTTTGATCGCCTCAAGTCGAAGAAGGAGGAGGTACGCAGGCCGCTGCGAAAACTGACCTTCTGCGTCAACCGGCGCAACGAGCTCCCAAGTGCCGAAGCGGCCCTTGCTCAAGGATTGGCGATTGCTGCCGGAATGGCACTCGCCAAGGATCTCGGCAATCTGCCGGGCAACATCTGCACGCCGAGCTATCTCGCCGGCCAGGCCAGGCAACTCGCAAAGTCCCATGGCCTCGGCGTCGACATCCTCGACCGTGCCGACATGGAAAAGCTCGGCATGAACACCCTGCTCTCGGTCGCCCGGGGATCACACGAGCCGCCGAAATTCATCGTCCTGCGCCATGCCGGCGGTGCCGCCGGAGCAAAGCCGGTAGTCCTGGTCGGCAAGGGCATCACCTTCGATTCCGGCGGAATATCGCTCAAACCGGGACCGGAAATGGACGAAATGAAATACGACATGTGCGGCGCCGCCAGCGTATTGGGAGCACTCAAGGCATCGGCCATGATGAAACTGCCTCTCAACGTCATCGGCGTCATTCCAAGCACGGAAAACATGCCGGGAGGCGCGGCCACGAAACCGGGTGACGTCATCACGTCGATGTCGGGGCAGACTGTCGAGATACTCAACACGGATGCCGAGGGCCGCTTGATACTTTGCGACGCGCTCACCTACGTCGAGCGCTTCGATCCCGAGTGCGTGGTTGACATCGCCACACTGACAGGGGCCTGCGTGATCGCGCTGGGACACGTGGCCACCGGCCTGCTCGCCAACAATGAAGGCCTGGCGAAGGAACTGATTGATGCCGGCCACGACTCCTATGACCGTGCCTGGCAACTGCCTCTCTGGGACGACTACCAGGAGCAGCTGAAAAGCAACTTCGCCGACATGGCAAATATCGGTGGCCGTCCCGGCGGAACCATCACGGCGGCGTGCTTCCTCGCCCGATTTACCGAAAAATACCACTGGGCGCACCTCGACATCGCCGGCACGGCGTGGCGCTCCGGCAAGGAGAAGGGCGCCACCGGACGACCGGTGCCCTTGCTCGCCCATTTCCTGATGGATCGGGCGAGTCGAGCCCGGAAGCAGACCGGCAAGCGCAAACGGGGATGACACAGATCAGCTTTTTCCACGGCGCACGCGACCGGCTCCAGGCGGTTGCCGCGTGGCTTGCGCGTGCTTGCAGCGAAGGCAGGCAGGTACTGGTATATGTGCCGGCCGGCGAGCGCAGCGAACGGCTGGACCGCCTGCTGTGGACCCACCCGGCGACCGGTTTTACACCCCACTGTCGCGCAGCGGACAATCTGGCGACAGAGACCCCGATTGTTCTTGCCTCCGAACTCGAGACGCCCCCGCACGACGCCTGCCTGTTGAACCTGTCGGACGATATTCCTCCGCGCTTCAGCCGCTTTCAGCACCTGATTGAAATCATCAGCGTCGAAGATGAAGACCGGATCCCGGGCCGCGAGCGCTTCCGCTTTTATCGGGAACGCGGCTATCCACTGGAAAACCGCGATATCTCGGGAGGTATTTAAGGGATGGCTGACGACAATACAGAGGACGTCCTGCGCAAAGCCGACGCATTGATTCGACGCACACGGGTATTTGTTGCAAGGTCGTCACCGGAGGCCGCACTGACTCCGCCGCCCGAGGACGACTTGCCGGTTCTTACGGACATCGTGACGGAACACGATGCGGCGCTTGCCACCGCGCCACCGCACATGCAGCAGCATCTCGACGCGCTGCGCGAGGAACTTTCGCTCTGGCTCGAGCGGGAATTGCCAGACGCCGTTCTCAAGGTTACGGACGGCCTGGCGGACCAACTGATGGGAGAACTCACCCACCAAGCCGAAAAAAACCTGCTGCCCCGCCTGGTCGCCCGCCTTGACGGCTCGGCCTCGCCGCCCGCCGTGCCCGAGGACGAAAACTAGCCCTGGGGCACGGTTTCCGCAAACGCGGGACGCTGCATGAGCTTTTTGTAGAGTTGCGCGAGATTGGGATATTGCCCGGCCCACTGGATATCACCGAGCCGGAAGGAAACATAACCCAACGCGCAGCCGACGGCGATGTCCGCCAGCGAAAGGCTGCTGCCGTGACACCAGGCTTGTTCGCCGAGATCATCGGACATGACTTTCAAGGCCTGATTGACCTTGCCGCGCTGCCGTTCGATCCATGCAGGACTGCGCTCGCCGTCGGGACGCTTGGCCTCGAGGAAGGCCGCGACTGCGGCATCGAGAACGCCATCCGCCAGCGCCTCCCAGCGCTTGACGCTGATGCGTTCGCGCCCCGAAGCCGGTATCAGGCGATTGTTCGGCGCTACCGTATCCAGGTACTCGGCGATGACGCGGGAATCGAAGAGGGTGCTTTCATCGTCCAGCACCAGCACGGGAATCTTGCCCAGCGGATTGACCGCTGCCACTTGATTGCCCTCTACCCAGGGTGAATCGAGAACCAGATCGCAATCGATCTTCTTTTCCGCCAGCACGATGCGGATCTTGCGAACATAGGGGCTGGTAAGCGAGGCAATCAGTTTCATGTGTTGGAATCGCGGAAATTCAGGGTGGCGAAACTATACCATGGGGCCTGATGCCGGCCGCCGCGCGTGACGTCCCTTGTCATAGGGCGGCGGAGGCCTGCATGTTAAAATTCTCCCGCTTCCCCGCCTGTCGCGCAGCGACCTTCCCCGCCAAAGCCATGACACTCAACGCACTCACCGCACTTTCGCCGCTGGACGGACGTTACGCCGCGAAGGTCGCAAGCCTGCGCATCCATTTTTCCGAATACGGGCTCATCCGCAATCGAGTTCGTGTCGAAATCGAATGGCTCAAGGCACTCGCCTCGGCGCAGGAAATTTCCGAGTGTCCGGCGTTTTCGGCTGCGACCGTTGCCGAACTG
>Ga0105090_10000894_pt1 | contig 15529 bp, 14 predicted proteins | sample PPLLak3March2015_FD_79110 | JGI IMG/M metagenome (GOLD analysis project Ga0105090, IMG submission 79110) | Freshwater sediment microbial communities from Prairie Pothole Lake near Jamestown, North Dakota, USA - PPLs Lake P7 Core (1) Depth... | ecosystem: Environmental > Aquatic > Freshwater >... | reverse complement strand
GCCGATGTAGATGCCGCCGGGTATCGCCAGCGTCGATACCGACCCGTCGCTGTAGGGCGATGACCCGGAATACGCTGCGCCCCCGACGGTCCAACCCCGCGGCACTGGCGAGGAATCGCGGTTTCCGAGAAACTGCTGGATGGATTCCAGCCCGTCGGCATGGGCGGTCTGGCTGAGCGAAACCAGCACGGCGGCGGCGCAGCGGAAGAGGAGTGCAACTCGGTTCATCGCCGAACGCTACACGAAGCCGCCGGGGCGGGCGTGTACATCGAGGCCTCGAGTTGAAGTTCTTTCCTGACGATGGCGATGAGCACGTAGGTGGCCACGGCGCACCACACCTGCGTCTTCACGGCGTTCTCGCTGTTGCCCAGGAAATGCTTGATGCGCAGGTGCTGCTTGATCCACTTGAAGAACAGCTCGACCTGCCAGCGGCTCTTGTAGAGCGCGCAGATGGTCAGCGCCGGCAATGCCGTGTTGTTGGTCAGGAAGACCAGCGTTTTGCCCGACTCGGGGTCCTTGAATCTGATGCGCCGCAAATGCTCGGGGTAATTGCGAACCGGGTAGTAGCCAGACAGCATCACGAGCTGATCGCAGATCAAACCAGTGCTGCGGTCCACGGGGTTGGAGTAGACGCGACGCGCGTCCATGCCGCGCTTGGCGTGGGTCACGAAGAAGGCACCGGACTGATGCAGACGATGCAGCCGGGTGAAGTCCAGGTACCCGCGGTCCATGACATAGAACGCGCCGGCCTCGAAGGCCAGCATGTCCAGCACATTCACGTCGCCCATCTTGCCGTCGCTGATGTGGATGAAGGCAGGGATGGCCCCGCGCAGGTCCAGCAGCGTATGCAGCTTGATGGCGGCCTTGGTGGAGCGAAACGGCGCCCAGTCGAACAGGCTCAGGCACAGATCGACCGTGCTGGAGTCCAGGGGATAGACGGTGTTGTCCAGCTCGACACCCAGCGACTCGCTGGCGTAGAGCTTGCGGGCACGACGGATCAGCACGGCCGCAAGGTCCGCCCAGATGCGCCAGTCGCGCGATTCGTTCGCGTCGGCCAGCGTCGAACGCTTGACCGCGGAACGAAGTCCCATCGCGTACAGCTTGGTCGAGTTCGCCGACAGACTGGCCTCGATATCGCGAAGGCTCTCGCGCCACGTCAGCTGCGCGAACGCCATGGCGCGGAACTGCTCGGCGCAGGACAACGAGCGCACGCCGGCGTTGCCGCCATGGCGCTGCACGATCCGCGCGAAGCTGGTTCACGGAACGAACTCCATGACCTGAGCGAACAAAGTCTTGCCGACATGCACGTGCATCCCCAGAGGCTGTCAAGCCTGGGAAAGTACGCGGTTTTGGAGGATCGAAGTTCAAATCGGCACCAAACAAAATCGACCGCTAGCCCGCCCCAATGCTTGCGAATCGGCGCTGCGAGGCTCGTTTAACCGGACAGTAGTGACTGGAACGGGTGAACCAGTTGGTCACAGACGGATCCCGATTGCTTCCATCGCAAGCTTTGGCATGCAACCGTGCTATCGGCCCAGCACAAGTTCGCACCGGTCAAGTGGACTACGAAGGACGAAAGATGGGGGTGTGGAATGTGAACCGACAAGGCAAAGTCGTTCTTACCCTGGAGTCTGGAGTAGCCGGCCCCGCAGACATCGAACGCCTCGCACGAGCGCTTGCAACCTTGCAGACAGGGGTGGCCGTGACCGTGGCGGAGGCTGTGAGATTCGAACTCACGGGCCCTTGCGGGCCGGCAGTTTTCAAGACTGCTGGGTTAAACCACTCCCCCAAGCCTCCAGGAACCAATCGACCACCCTGCCATCTCTCCGGCGCGCCGAATTGTAGGTCCCGACCCGCCGGCGCGTCCCGGCGCGCGCCCGTCGGCTACGAGGGACGCTGCGCCTGCTCACAGGCGACCTGCACGACCTCGCGCCGGCCGCCGTCCACGCGCACCGCGGTCAGCGCACCGCCCCAGACGCAGCCGGTGTCGATGGCCAGCAGATCCTCGCGTTCGATCAGCCCCAGCATGCTCCAGTGGCCGAAGGCGATGGGCTGCCCGGCCGTGCGCCTGCCAAGGACCTCGAACCACGGCCGGTAGCCCGGCGGTGCGGCGCCGGTGCCTTCCTTGACCTTGAAGTCCAGCCGGCCTTCGTCGCTGCAGAAGCGGATGCGCGTGAGGGTGTTGATGACCATGCGCCAACGGTCGTTGCCGGCCAGCGCATCGTCCCAGAGGCAAGGCTCGTTGCCGTACATCGCCGGCAGGAATTCCCCCAGTTCGGGTCCGCGCAGCAGCGCCCCGACCTCGGCGGCCAGCGCCAGCGTCTGCGCCGCATCCCACTGCGGCACGACGCCGGCGTGCACGCACAGCCAGCCGCACTCCAGGTGCGCCAGGCGCTGCTGGCGCAGCCAGTCGAGCCAGGCGCCACGCTCGGGCGAGGCCAGCACGTCGTCGAAGGTGTCGCTGCGGTGCATGCCGCGGACGCCATGCGCCACGGCCAGCAGGTGCAGGTCGTGGTTGCCCAGCAGGCAGGTCGCGGCGTCGCCGAAGCTGGTCAGGCGGCGCAGCACGCCCAGCGAGTCCGGCCCGCGGTTGACCATGTCGCCCAGCACCACGAGCCTGGCCCGCGACGGCGAGAAATCGATCCTGTCCAGCAGACGATCGAGCGCATCCGAACAACCCTGCACATCACCCACCAGATAGTTCATGGCGCGATTGTGCGGGCGCGCGTGAGTCCTGGTTCAGCCCCGACCCGGGTGCTCTGATACGCTCGGGCCCCTGTGAAATGCGCCCGGCACGCGCCTGCCGGGTCTCTGATGGACACTGCGTTACTGGTCTTCCTGATCCTGCTCAACGGGGCGTTCGCGATGGCCGAGATGGGCCTGACGGCCGCCCGCAAGGCCCGCTTGCAGGTCATGGTGGAGTCGGGTGAGGGGGGCGCCGACGCGGCGATGACGCTGCACGACGACCCGACGCGCTGGCTGTCCACGGTGCAGATCGGCATCACCTCGATCGGGCTGCTCAACGGCATCGTCGGCGAGGCGGCATTCGCCAGGCCGCTGGCCACCTGGATGGTCGGGCGCTTCGGCATCGGCGAACCGGCGGCCAATATCGCGGCCACCGCCGGTGTCATCGTGCTGATCACCTATTTCACGATCATCTTCGGCGAACTGGTGCCCAAGCGCATCGGCCAGATGTACCCCGAGCCCGTGGCGCGGCTGGCGGCGCGGCCGATGATGTGGCTGTCCACGGCGACCAAGCCCTTCGTGGTGCTGCTGTCGGCGTCCACGCACGCCGTGCTGCGCCTGCTCGGGCTGGGCGGCAGGTCGCCGGGCGCCAGCGTCACCGAGGAAGAGATCGCGGCGCAGCTCGACGAGGGGCGCGAGGCCGGCGTGATCGAGGAGCAGGAGCACCAGATGGTGCGCAATGTCTTCCGCCTCGACGATCGCCAGATCGGCTCGATGATGATCCCGCGCGGCGAGATCGAATGGCTGGACCTGGCCGACGCGCTGGACCGGCAGCTCGAGCACATGGCCGCCAGCAGCCACACGCGGTTTCCGGTCTGTCGCGGCTCGCTCGACGACGTGCAGGGCGTGCTCAACGTGGCCAGCCTGCTGCAGCCGCTGGCGCGCGGCGAACGGCCGCAGATCGGCGAACACCTGCAGCCGCCGGTGTTCGTGCCCGAGACGCTGACCGGCATGGAACTGCTGGAGCAGTTCCGCCGCATCGACACCGACCTCGTCTTCGTCGTCGACGAATACGGCGCCGTGCAGGGCGTGATCACCGAACGCGACCTGCTCGAGGCGATCACCGGCGAGTTCACGGCGCTGAGCGACGAGGACGCCTGGGCCGTGCAGCGGCCCGACGGCAGCTGGCTGCTCGACGGCCTGATCCCGGTGCCCGAGATGAAGGACCGCCTGGAGCTGAAGGAGCTGCCCGAAGAGGATCGCGGCCGCTACAACACGCTGGCTGGCATGATCATGCTTCTGCTCGGGCGTCTGCCGCGCACCGCCGACACCGTGGTGTGGGAGGGTTGGCGCTTCGAGGTCGTCGACCTCGACGGCAAACGTGTCGACAAGGTGCTGGCCACCCGCACCGAGAACCCTGGAGAAGAGGCTTGATCAATCAGAACCTGCACCGCCAGCCCACCGCGCTCGACAGCGCCCAGCACCGCCATCTGAAGTTGCGCGTGCCGGTCACGGACTGGTCGGTGGCGAACCGGCTGAACGCGCTGTTCGTGGCTGCGGCCGAATTCGGCGATGTCTGCCGGGAGTTTCCGATCGTCTTCGTGCGCGCTGGCAAGGAGCCCGACGGGCGCGACCAGATCGCGCCGATCGCCGTGCTCGGGCTGAGCCTGAACCAGAACCTGTATGTCGACGGCGCGACCTGGCGCGCCCAGTACATGCCGGCGGTGCTGCGTTCGTACCCCTTCTGCATCGCCCGCATCGACGGCCAGCGCTTTGCCGTCTGTGTCGACATGGCCTATGCCGGCATCGACGATCCGGCCGGCACATCGGTGTTCGAGGCCGACGGCCAGCCCTCGGCGCTGCTCAAGACCATGCAGCCGCAACTGGAAACGCTGGAAGCCGAGATCCAGCGCACGCGGCGGGTCGGCCAGCGCCTGCTCGAGCTCGACGTGCTGCGCGACATGCGCTTCGACGCCACGCTGCCCGACGGCAGCAAGCATTCGGTCGACGGTTTCCTGACCGTCGACGACAAGAAGATGACCGCCTTGCCCGATGCCGTGGTCGGCGAGCTGCACCGCAGCGGCGTGCTCGGGCTGGTGCACCTGCACTGGGTGTCGCTGGGCAATATGCGCCGTTTGGTCGAATGGCACGCGCAGCGCGTGGCGATCGCGGCTCCCGCGGTTGCGGCTGCGGCGCCGGTCTGAACCTGTCTCCCACGCACCAGCGTCGCGGGCCCACTGGCGGCATGTGCCGCGCAGGGTCGTCGCGGCGCGTTTCCCCACCGCCGTTCCGGAAGCATCCATGACCGTCGCACTCACCAAGGCCGGCCGCGGCAGCGTACCGATCCACGCCACCGACCGCGAGCAGTTCGCCGCCCATGCCGCCGCGCTCGACCCTGCGGCTCGGCGCTGGTTGCAGACCGTCGGCTTCAGCGGTATCCCCGACACTTTTGCCCTGCTGCCGGCCGCCGACGGCCGCCTGGCTGCCGTCTGGGCCGGCGTGCTCGATGCGGCCCACCCGTGGGCGCTGGCTGCGCTGCCCAAGGCCCTGCCGGCGGGCCGCTACCACCTCGGCGACGGTGGCCTGACGCTCGACGCAACGGCCGCGGCGATGTCGTGGGAGCTCGGCAGCTACAACTTCGACCTCTACAAACCGCCAAAACGCGAGCCGGCACAACTGCATCTCCAGAGCAGTGCGTCGGCACAACGCGGGCTGCTGCTGGCCACCGCCATCGCGTCGACACGCGACCTCGTCAATACGCCGGCCGAACACATGGGACCGGCCGAACTGGCCGAGGCGGTGCGCCTGGTGGCGCGCCAGCACGGCGCCCGCTTCAAGCAGACCGTCGGCGACAAGTTGCTGACGGCCGGTTTCCCGGCCATCCACGCCGTGGGCCGCGCGGCATCGCGGGCGCCGCGGCTGATCGAACTGAACTGGGGCCGCCCGAAGGACCCGCGGCTGGTGATCGTCGGCAAGGGCGTGTGCTTCGACAGCGGCGGCCTGGACATCAAGGGCGCCGACGGCATGCGTCTGATGAAGAAGGACATGGGTGGCGCAGCGAATGCGCTGGGGCTGGCGCAGATGGTGATGGCGCTCGGCCTGCCGGTGCAGCTGCAGCTGCTGATTCCGGCGGTGGAGAATTCGATCGCCGGCAATGCCTATCGTCCGGGCGACGTCTTCAAGACACGCGCCGGCCTGCACATCGAGATCGGCAATACCGATGCCGAAGGGCGCGTCGTGCTGTGCGACGCGCTGGCCTACGGCGCCGAGGGCAAGCCGGCGCTGATGATCGACATGGCCACGCTCACCGGTGCCGCGCGCGTGGCGCTGGGCGCGCAGCTGCCGGCGCTGTTCTGCCGGCGCATGGACCTGGCGCGTTCGCTCGTCGACCGCGGGCTGGCCTTGCACGACCCGCTGTGGCACCTGCCGCTCTGGCGCGGCTACCACGCCGGCATCGAGAGCGACATCGCCGATATCGTCAATACCGGCCGCGGCGGACTGGGCGGCGCGATCACCGCGGCGCTGTTCCTGGAGGACTTCGTGCCGGCCGGGCTGGACTGGCTGCACATCGACCTCTTCGCCTGGAACGACAGCGCGCGCCCGGGCCGGCCGGTGGGCGGCGAGGCACAGGGGCTGCGCACCTTGCTGGACCACCTGGAGCAGCGTTTCACGCACGTGTCCGGCGGCGCCTGAGAACAGCAGGCCCCGCGGCTCAGCGCGGCCGCGGCAGACCCTGCCTCAGGGCCGCTTCGGCGTCGGGGCGCAGCGGCGCCTGCCGGCAGCGGCCACCAGCGACGTCGGGCCGGCGCCCGCGGCGCAGCCTCGGCCGCCGCCCGCCAAGTGTCCTGGCGGTCCAGTGTGCCACCGGGTTTGTACGCGCCGCGGGCGGCAACCGGGTGAAGATGCGCGGGCCCGGCTTGGTCGGTCGCGACCGCAGCCCCTAGAATTCGTCGACCGATCGGTCGAAGAATGCCCTCAGCCTGGCTGCCTTCGCTGTGCATCGGGGCTGGGCGGGGGTATTTGCGTGTCCGATGTCGTATCCGATGACGCCACGGTGCTGGTCTCGAACCAGGGCGCCGTGCGCACCCTTACGCTGAATCGGCCGGCGGCGCTGAACAGTTTCACCGCCGCGATGCACGCCGAGTTGCTGCCGGCGCTGGAAGCGGCGGCCGCGGACACCGGCGTGCGTGCCGTCGTCATCACCGGCGCCGGCCGGGGTTTCTGCGCCGGCCAGGACCTGCGTGACCCGGCGATGGTCGGCAGCGTGGATGTCGGTGCGGTGGTCGAGCGCCACTACCGCCCGCTCGCCACCCGCGTGCGTACGATGCCGGTGCCGGTCATCGCCGCCGTCAACGGCGTCGCCGCCGGGGCCGGCGCCAACCTGGCGCTGTGCTGCGACTTCGTCGTCGCCGCGCGCAGCGCCAGCTTCATCCAGGCCTTCAGCAAGATCGGCCTCGTTCCCGACTGCGGCGGCACCTGGCTGCTGCCGCGGCTGGTAGGTCGCGCACGTGCGCTGGGCCTGGCGATGACGGGCGACAAGCTGGCGGCCGAGGAGGCCGTGCGCATCGGTCTGATCTGGCAGTGTGTCGACGACACGGCACTGATGGATACCGTGGCGGCGCTCGCCCTGCGGCTGGCGGCCATGCCGAGCCGGGCGCTGGCCGAGACGCGGCGGGTCATCGATGCCGCGATGCCGCTGGACTTCGACGCCGCCATCACACAGGAGGCCGACGCCCAGCGTGAGCTCGGCCTCGCACACGACTTCGGTGAAGGCGTGGCAGCCTTCTTCGCCAAGCGCACGCCGGCCTTCAAGGACCGCTGATGACGCCGCAGCAGGTGGCCGAAGCGACGCGTGACGCGATGTGGCAGGACGACCGGGCGAGCCAGGCCCTGGGCATGCAGGTGCTGGCCGTCGGCCCCGGCACCGCCACGGTGACGATGACGGTGCGCGAGGACATGCTCAACGGCCACGACATCTGCCACGGCGGCCTCGTCACCATGCTGGCCGACAGTGCCTTCGCCTATGCCTGCAATGCCTACAACGAGATCACCGTGGCCTCGGGGTTCGACGTCAACCTGATCGCCGCCGCGCATCGCGGCGACGTGCTGACCGCGGTGGTCGCCGAGGTCGCCAAGGCCGGCCGCACCGGGGTCTACGACGTCACCGTGAGCAACCAGCGCGGCGAGCCGCTGGCGGCGTTCCGCGGCCGCTCGTACACGATGAAGGGCAAGCCGCTCGTCGAAGGGCTGCCGATGGGCAAGAAGCGGTAGGTCCCAGCTGCAGGAGAGACGACGATGCCGGTGAAGACACCCGCGCCCGGAGAACTGGAGCCGATCGAGACGGCCAGCCGCGACGAGCTGCAGGCCCTGCAGCTGCAGCGGCTGCAGTGGTCGCTGCAGCACGCCTACGACAAGGTGCCGCACTACCGGCGGGCCTTCGACGCCCACGGCGTGCACCCCACCGACTGCCGCACCCTGGCCGACCTGGCGAAGTTTCCCTTCACCGCCAAGGCCGACCTGCGCGCGCATTACCCCTTCGGCATGTTCGCGGTGCCGCGCGAACGCATCGTTCGCATCCACGCCTCTTCGGGCACCACCGGCAAGCCGACGGTGGTCGGTTATACCCAGGGCGACATCGATCGCTGGGCGGACCTGGTCGCGCGTTCGATCCGCGCCAGCGGCGGCCGCGCCGGCGACATCGTCCACGTCGCCTACGGCTATGGGCTGTTCACCGGCGGCCTGGGCGCCCACTACGGCGCCGAGCGGCTGGGCTGCACGGTGGTGCCGGTGAGCGGCGGCCAGACCGAGAAGCAGGTGCAGCTGATCGAGGACTTCCGCCCCGACATCATCATGGTCACGCCGAGCTACATGCAGGTCATCGTCGAGGAATTCCGGCGCCAGGGCCGGGACCCGCGCGAAATGTCCGTCAGCGTGGGCATCTTCGGCGCCGAACCGTGGACCGAGGCGATGCGGCGCGACATCGAACTCAGCGCCGACATCGACGCCGTCGACATCTACGGCCTGAGCGAAGTCATGGGCCCCGGCGTGGCCAACGAGTGCATCGAGTCCAAGGACGGGCCCGTGGTCTGGGAAGACCACTTCTATCCCGAGATCATCGACCCCGACACCGGCGCGGTGCTGCCCGACGGCAGCGAAGGCGAGCTCGTCTTCACGACGCTGACCAAGGAGGCACTGCCCGTCGTGCGCTACCGCACGCGCGACCTGACCCGGCTGCTGCCGCCGACCGCACGCAGCATGCGCCGCATGGGCAAGATCGTCGGCCGCAGCGACGACATGCTGATCATCCGGGGCGTCAACCTGTTCCCGACGCAGGTTGAGGAACTGGTGCTGCAGCAGGGCCAGCTCTCGGGCCAGTACCAGCTGGTGGTGACGCGCGAGGCGCTGCTCGACGAGGTCGAGGTGCGCTGCGAACTGGCGCCGGAGCACCGTCACGCCGACCGCGATGCGCTCGCGCATGACCTGCAGCACCGCATCAAGTCGCTCATCGGCGTCAGCGCGCGCGTCGACGTTGGGCTGCCCGAGTCGATCGAACGCACGCTGGTGGGCAAGGCGCGACGCGTGGTGGACAAACGACCGAAGTAAGGGGAAGCGATGTACACACAGGCGATGGACACCGGCCCGAAGGAAGAGCGCAAGGCCGTGCGCTCGGCCGAGGAGGCGCAGTTGGACCAACGTTTCGAGGCCCGCATCGACGAAGGCGCCTTCATCGAGGCCAAGGATCCGATGCCCGAGCACTACCGCAAGACGCTCGTGCGCCAGATCAGCCAGCATGCACACAGCGAGATCGTCGGCATGCTGCCCGAGGGCAACTGGGTCACGCGCGCGCCGACGCTGAAACGCAAGGCAATCCTGCTGGCCAAGATCCAGGACGAAGGTGGCCACGGCCTGTACCTGTACGCCGCCGCCGAGACCCTGGGCACCAGCCGCGACCAGATGATCGACGCGCTGCACGGCGGCCGCGCCAAGTACAGCAGCATCTTCAACTACCCCACGCTGAGCTGGGCCGACATCGGGGTCATCGGCTGGCTCGTCGACGGCGCGGCGATCATGAACCAGGTGCCGCTGACACGCTGCTCGTACGCGCCCTACGCACGGGCGATGGTGCGCATCTGCCGCGAGGAGAGTTTCCACCAGCGCCAGGGCTTCGACGCGCTGCTGGTGATGATGAAGGAGGGCACCGAGGCCCAGCGCGCGATGGTGCAGGACGCCGTAGACCGCTGGTGGTGGCCGAGCCTGATGATGTTCGGCCCGCCCGACAGCGAAAGCACGCACAGCACGCAGAACATGCGCTGGGGCATCAAGCGCATCGGCAACGACGATCTGCGGCAGAAATTCGTCGATGCCACGGTGGAGCAGGCCAAGGTGCTGGGCGTGACGATGCCCGACCCGCTGCTGAAGTGGAACGAGGAGCGCGCCCACTGGGACTTCGGTCCCATCGACTGGGAGGAATTCTGGCAGGTCGTTGGCGGCCATGGCCCGTGCAACCGGGAACGGCTGGCAGCGCGCGTCAAGGCCTGGGACGACGGTGCCTGGGTGCGCGAAGCCGCCATGGCGCACGCCCGCAAGCAAGCACTGGGGGAGCAAGCCGCATGAGCGCCGTCACGAATGAATGGCCGCTGTGGGAAGTCTTCGTGCGCCCCAAGGCCGGGCTCGACCACAAGCACTGCGGCAGCCTGCACGCCCCCGACGCGAAGATGGCGGTGCAGCTGGCGCGCGAGGTCTATACGCGGCGCCAGGAAGGCACCAGCGTGTGGGTCGTGAAGAGCAGCGACATCACCGCCAGCGACCCCGGCGACAAGGGCATGCTGTTCGACCCGATGGAAGACAAGGTGTACCGCCACCCGACCTTCTACGAACTGCCCGAGTCCGTGAACCACATGTAGCCATGGTGCCCCCAAGCTCACTTCGTTCGCGACACCCCGAGGGGGCTCCGCACCGGCCGGGTGACCCGTCCGGCGCGGGGACCTCTTCGATTGCCCTGCAACTCACGCCGCCGGTGCAGTATGTGCTGCGCATCGCCGACACCTGCCTCATCCACGCCCAGCGCCTGGCCGAGTGGTGCGGCCACGGGCCGGTGCTGGAGGAGGACATCGCGCTCACCAATATGGCGCTGGACCTGCTGGGGCAGGCGCGCTCGCTGCTGTCGCACGCGGGGCGGCTGGAAGGGCAGGGTCACGACGAAGACCAGCTCGCCTTCCTGCGCGACGAGCGCGACTTTTTCAACCTCACGCTGGTCGAGCAGCCGATGCGCCGCTCCAGTGCCCACGCGCCCGGCGGCGACTTTGCCGACACCGTGCTGCGCAACTTCCTGCTCGCCGCCTGGCTCAAGACGCTGTGGACGCGGTTGGCGGCTTCCAGCGATGATGATTTGGCAGCGATCGCCGGCAAGGCGGTCAAGGAAGCGCGCTACCACCAGCAGCATGCCGGCGACTGGGTGCTGCGGCTGGGCGATGGCACCGAGGAGTCGGCCGCGCGGCTGCGCGCCGCCCTCGACCGCGCATGGCCGTATACGCACGAGATGTTCAGGCGCGACGCCGTAGACGCTGCGGCCGAAGCCGCCGGCCTGGGGCCAGGGCGCGATGTGCTGCGCGAGGCCTGGCTCGCCGAAGTGGCCGCGGTCCTGGCCGCGGCGAAACTGGCACGGCCCGCCGACACACCTTTCCTGAGTACCGGCACCCTGGGTCGGCACAGCGAGCACATGGGCTTCATCCTGGCCGAGATGCAGTCGCTGCAGCGCCAGTACCCCGGGGGCCGCTGGTGAGCGCCCCCAGGGCCGGGCTGCGCCCAGCCCGCCCCCCGCGGGGGTCAAGGAAAGTGGCAGAGCCACATTTCCTCGAGAGCGCCGCAGCGGCCCTTGCCAGCCGCATCGAAGCCGCCTGGGCGGCGCTCGACGCCGTGCCCGATCCCGAGGTGCCGGCGGTCTCGGTGCGTGATCTCGGCATCGTGCGCGACGTGCTCGAGCACGGCGACGGCATCGAGGTCGTGCTCACGCCCACCTACAGCGGCTGCCCGGCCACCGAGGTCATCGCCGCGAGCGTGCGCCAGGCGCTGGTCGATGCCGGCCTGGGACCGGTGAAGGTGACGCACCGGCTGGCGCCGGCGTGGACCACCGACTGGATCAGCGCCGAAGGCCTCGCCAGGTTGCTGGCTTATGGCATCGCGCCGCCGAGCGGTACCGCCGCCGTGGCGCCGGGTGCGCCGGCAGCGATCCGCATCCGCCCGCCCGGCGTGGCCTGCCCGCGCTGCGGCAGCGCGCAGACCGAACGCCTGTCGGCCTTCGGCTCGACGGCCTGCAAGGCGCTGCACCGCTGCCTGGCGTGCCGTGAGCCCTTCGAATATTTCAAGCCGATATGAGCGGCCTGCACTTCCACCCTCTGCGCGTGGCCGAGATCAAGGCCGACGGCGACGACGCGCGCGTCGTTTCCTTCGACATACCGGCCGACCTGGCCGATACCTTCCGCTTCGAGCCCGGGCAGTACCTGACGCTGCGAACGTTTGTGCAGGGCAGTGAACTGCGGCGTTCCTATTCGATCTGCGCCGCCCCCGGCGAGGCGCTGCGCGTCGGCGTGCGCCGCGTGCCCGGTGGCGCCTTCTCGAACTGGCTGCACCAGAACCTGAGGCGCGGCGACACCCTCGACGTGATGGAACCGCAGGGGCGCTTCGGCGCGGCGCTGGCGCGGCGGCCGCGTCATGTGCTGGCGGTGGCCGGCGGCAGCGGCATCACGCCGGTGCTGGCGATCCTGAAGGCGCTGATGGCCGCCGACCCGCAGGCCCAGGCCACGCTGCTGTACGCCAACCGCAACGCCGCGTCGACGATGTTCAAGGAGGAACTGGAGGACCTGAAGAACCGCCACCTCACGCGGCTGGCGCTGCACCCGGTCTTCTCGCGCGAGGTCGTCGATTCGCCGCTCAATGCCGGACGGCTGGATGCCGCCAAATTGGCTGTCTTCCTGCGCCTGGCCGGCCCGGTGGACGAGGCCTTCGTCTGTGGCCCGCACGCCATGAACGACGAAATCGAGGCCGCGCTGCGCGCCGGCGGCATCGCGCCCGAACGCATCCACGTCGAGCGCTTCGGCATCCCGCCGACGGCGGCGGACGCGACGCTGCATGCGCCGCGCGAGGGCGATGCCACCACCGCCCGCATCACCATCGTGCGCGACGGCCTGACGCGCGAGGTGGCCTTCCAGCCCAGCGACGAGAGCATCCTGGCCGCCGCCGGGCGCGCCGGTCTCGACGTGCCTTATTCCTGCCGCTCGGGCGTGTGCGCCACCTGCCGCGCCAGGCTGCTGGAGGGGCGCGTGCGCATGGACCGCAATTTCGCGCTCGAGCCCGCCGACCTCGCCGCCGGTTTCGTGCTCACCTGCCAGGCCCATCCGCTGACCGAGCGCGTGGTGGTGTCCTTCGACGAGCGCTGACCGCAAGGCCCGTGGCGCGCCCGCGTTCCGCCGCTTTCGACGACCAGCTCGACCGCATCCTGGCCGCTGCCGCGCGCCTGTTCGCCACCCGCGGCTATACCGCGACGACGATGAAGGATGTGGCGGCCGCCTGCGGCATCTCCAAGGCCGCGCTCTACCACTATGTGAGCGACAAGCAGGGCCTGCTGCTGCGCATCACCGCCGGCCACGTCGAGCGGCTGGAAACGCTGGTGCTCGACGTCGCGGCGCTGCACCTGCCGCCGCAGGCCGTGCTGCGCGAACTGATCCTGCGCTTCATGGCCGCCTACGCCAGTGCCGAGGACCGGCACCGCGTGCTGACCGAGGATGTGAAATTCCTCGATGCCACCGACCGCGAACGCGTGCTCGCCGGTCAGCGCCGGGTGCTCGCCGCATTCGCCCATGCGGTGTCTGCGCTGCGCCCCGACGTCGGCGCGGCGCACCTGCACAAGCCGCTGGCGATGCTGCTCTTCGGCATGATCAACTGGACCTTCACCTGGCTGCGCGCCGGCGGCGCGCTCAGCCACGACACATTGGCGCCGGTGGTGGCGGACCTTTTCATCGGCGGCTTGCCGGCGGTGGCGGCACCCGCGCCGCGCTGAGCGGGCGCGGGGCGCAGGGTCTGCATCGCTGCCGTCCCCGCGGCCCCGACACGTTCCAGCAGCATCTCGACGCCGGTCTCGCCCAGGCTGAATACGAAGTGCTGCCAGCGGCGCTGCAGCAGGGTACCGACGAAGAGGTTGAAATCGTGGCGCAGGGTATGTTCGGGCAGCAGGCCGGCCATCGAAGGCGATGCCGCGCCGCCAGGCCAGCAGGCGCAGTTGCAGCCATTGCCGGGTGCTGCGCGTCGTGCCTTGCGTCCGGCGGCTGAAGACGGCCCGTCCGGCCATCCAGCCCTGGCACACCGGCGTGGCGGCATGCATCAATCCGGCCGGAGTTACCAGCCCGTGGTGGGCGTGGTCCCAGCCGATATCGAAGCCGGTGCGGTCGATGGTCTCGGCGTTCGGGGCGGTCGAGCTCGAGAGTGGCCTGGGTCATCGTCGTCTCCTTGAAAACCACGGACCTTCTTCCCGTGGCGTGGAGACAGTGTGAGGGCCGACTGGCTCAAAGGATGAGCTACCGCCGCGGATTCTCGAAGGCGGCTGCTGGTGCCCGGCAGGGCGCCCCGGTCAACAGGCAGCATGGGCCGGTTGGCTGCGGTGATAGACTCCAAGGCTGTTTTGAGAAGGACAGCCTGACCAGGGCCGTCCCTGTGCGCCGGTGTAGCTCAGTTGGTAGAGCAGCGCATTCGTAATGCGAAGGTCGGGAGTTCGACTCTTCTCACCGGCACCAAGGTTGAACGGGGGTCAGCAGCGCAGCACCTGCTGACCCCTTTGCCGTTTCTGGACGGTCGCCCGGCGTCATGCGGCCACCATGCAGCGTCATTGACCAGCGTCGGCAGCGTCGCGCCGACATCGGCTTGATCACGACAGGGATCCGAGTCGCTCAAGCCGACGGCCGCGCCACGGACGCCGGGCTTCCCGTGGTGAGATCGACCCGGATGGTGCCGGGAACGTCGAGGTGCACGTCGCGCTGCGGGAAGGCGATGCCGATGCTGGCGCTTTGCAGTGCTTCGGCAATGGCGAAGCGCAGGTCGCTGTCCACGCCGGGACCGCCGCGCTCCACACCCAGGCGCGTCCAGTACTGAAGCCGCAGCGTCAGGCTGTCGCTGCCGAAATCCTCGAACAGCACCTCGGGGGGCGGTTGCTTGAGCACCCACACATGCGCCGTGGCGCACTCGGTGATGAGCCGGGCGGCCTGGCGCAGGTCGCTGCCGTAGGACACGCCGACGACCACCGAACGACGCACGTCCGGGCTGCCGCCGCTCCAGTTGCTGATCTGGTTTTCCAGCAGCGATGAGTTCGGCACGATGGCGTCGATGCCGTCGAAGCCGCGCACCGTGGTGGCGCGCAGGTCCACCGTCTGCACCGTGCCTGACATGCCGCCGATGGAGACGATGTCGCCGACGCGGATCTTGCGCTCGAACAGGATGATGATGCCGCTGATGATGTTCTTGATGATGTTCTGGGTACCGAAGCCGACGCCGATGGCCAGCGCACCGCCCAGGAAGGCGAAGGCGGTGATCGGGATGCGCGCCATCCTCAGCACCACCATCAGCACCACCAGGACCAGGATGGAACTGAGCCAGCGCCGCAGCACGCGCGCCAGATGCGGCGACACGTGCAGGCGCCGCGCCATCAGGTCGATGAGCACGCGCGACAGGTAGCCCGACGCCCAGTAGCCGACGCCGAACAGCACCAGCACGCCGATGCTCTTGCCGACCGTGACGCCATGCTCGACGGTGACCACGCGGCCATCGATCTGCGTGGCCTCGGTGGCGCTGAAGACTT
>Ga0105090_10000893_pt1 | contig 15537 bp, 10 predicted proteins | sample PPLLak3March2015_FD_79110 | JGI IMG/M metagenome (GOLD analysis project Ga0105090, IMG submission 79110) | Freshwater sediment microbial communities from Prairie Pothole Lake near Jamestown, North Dakota, USA - PPLs Lake P7 Core (1) Depth... | ecosystem: Environmental > Aquatic > Freshwater >... | reverse complement strand
GCCGGCCGGCCTCGGTGACGAGCCGCTCGCCGAATTCGCGGCCCTGGGCCTGGGTGATCCGATCGAAGGCGTGCACGCGGAACGCCACCACGGACGCGGCGGCGTCGCCGGCGGGCTCGCCGAGCAGGCGATCGGTCTCCTCGCAGAAGTGACGCCGGTTGGGCAGGCCGGTCGCCGCATCGAAGTACGACAGCCGGCGGACCGATTCCTCCGCCGCGTGCAGCCGGGTCAGATCCTGCAGTGTGACGATGACGATGGCGCCCGCGCCGCTTGCCGTACCCTCGACGAGTTCGGCCTCCTGGTGCAGCCAGGTCGACGATCCGTCCGACGTCCGCACGCAGTGGTCGAGGCCGAAGCCGCCATTGCCGGTCGCGCAGGCGATGAACGAGGACCGCACGACTTCCCGATCGGCCGGATCGAGAAGGGACACGAACTGCTCGTACCCTTCGAGGCGTGTGGCGTCCAGGCCCAGCAGTTCGCCGACCATCGGCGAGAGATCCAGGGTCTGTCCATCGGCCGTCAGCTCCCAGTGGCCGACCCTGGCGATGCGCTGGGCGAGTAGGAGCTTCGACTGGCTCGATCTCAGCTCATCGCGCAGCTCGCGATCGCGCAGCAGGAACCGCACGCGCTCGACGAGCAGCCTCGGGTTGAGGCCCTTCTGGGCGAAGTCGCTCGCGCCCGCGGCGTAGGCATCGCTGATGGCCGTCAGGTCGTTCCGGCCGGTCAGCATGAGCACCGGCACCTGCCGCTGCCCAGCCTGCTGGCGGATGGCGCGGCAGGCCTCGATGCCCGTCATCTTCGGCATCTGCACGTCGAGGACGACGCAGTCCGGGTTCAGCTCAGCAAAGCGCTGCACCGCCTCCTCGCCGTCGCCAGCCGTGTGCACCAGGAATCCCGCGCCGGCGAGGGCCGCCTCGGTCAGCATCAGGTGAGACGGGTCGTCGTCCGCCATCAGGATGGTCGTGGTCTTGCTGTGCTTCATCGATCGGTCCTTCTCAGCCCGCGGCGGCGCGGCGCATCTCGGCCTGCAGGGCCGCGACCAGCGCGGCATAGTGGGGCTTCAGCCCGGTCGCGACGCGGCGCAGCGAGGCGCCGTCGCCGCCACTGCGGGCGAGGGTCTCGCAACGTTCGAGCATTTCCGCGAGTCGCCGTCCACCGAGGTTTGCGACGGGCGACTTGAGGGCGTGCGCAGCCTCGGCGAGGTCGTCGAAGCGGTTCTCTGCGAGCGCTGCGTCGATGCGCGCGAGTGCGTCGCTCGCCGAGCCGAACAGCGCATCGCACAGGCGCTCGAAGAGCTGCGGTTTGCCCAGGCCCCTGATGGCGAGCACCTGCTCCGGGTCGAGCACCATCAGTCGTACGGCACTGTCGTTGTTCGCAACCGGGGACTCGAACACAGAGGCGACCTCGGCATCGCTCAGCAGCGGGTCGTCGTCAGGCGACGCAGCCGGCTCCGGCAGGTCGATGACCGGTGCCTTCCGCGCGGGCATCGCCGCGGCGGTCGCGGGCGACACCGCCTCCGGCACTGCCACGGCCGTCTCGGCCGGCGGCTGCGGCGCCGCGGCCGGGCGCGCCGCGATGATGGGCTCCAGGAGCTCGGCAAGCTGCTCCGCCTTGAAGGGCTTGGCGAGGAAGCCGTTCATGCCGGCCGCGAGGCAGCGCTCGCGATCGCGCGCCATCACGTTCGCGGTGAGCGCGATGATCGGCGTGGCCGCCAGGCCGCGTCGCGCCTCGTCGCTGCGGATCGCCGCGGTCGCCGCGTAGCCATCCATCTCCGGCATCTGGCAGTCCATGAGGATGACGTCGAAGCGCTGTCGCCGTGCCTCGGTAACGGCGGCGCGTCCGTCGCCCGCGAGCACCGCGCTGCAGCCGAGGACCTCCAGCATCGCCACTGCCACCTCGCGGTTGATGGCATTGTCGTCCGCCACGAGCACGCGCAGGCCGAGCGAGGCCGTGCACTGCAGGTCGGGCGCCGGCCGGCTCTCCGGCCGTGGCGGTTCGGCGACGGGCTGGATGCGCGGCTGCCGGGACGCCGCGAGGGCATTGTGCAGAAGCTGCTGGCGCACGGGCTTGCCGATCGTGGCGTCCGGTGCGATGGCGCGACCGTCCTCGAAGGACGCATCGAACCCGAGTGCGCTCAGCAGCACGACGTAGGTCTGCGCCAGAGCCGGTTCGAGCCTGATCGTGCGCAGGACTTCCTCCGTCGGCGCATCCGGCAGGCTGTGGTCGAGCACGAGCACGTCGAATGCACGCTCGCGGGTCGCGGCCTGGCGCAGCCGTTCGACGGCCGCCCTGGCCCGGTTGAGCGGCGTGACCTCGGCCGACCAGTTCGACATCATCTCGTCGAGCAGCAGCAGGCTGGTCGAGTTGTCGTCGACGACGAGCACGCGCAGGCCGCTGAACTCGTCGCTCGCCGCGTTCGGGACCGGAGCGGCCTCGCGCACCTCGAACGGCAGGACGAAAGAGAACGTGCTGCCTCGGCCCACCTCGCTGCGCAGCTCGATCTTCTCGCCGCCCATGAGACGCACCAGGCGATTCGCGATCGACAGGCCGAGGCCGGTGCCGCCGAGCCGCGAGCTGCCGCCGAGCTGGGTGAAGGCCTGGAAGACGCCGCTCTGGTCGTGCGCGGCGATTCCCGGCCCGGTGTCGCGGATGCTGAAGTGCAGCCGGCACTGGTCGTCGCGCAGGTCGTCCAGTCCGACGCGCAGCTCGACTTCGCCGCTTTCCGTGTACTTGACTGCGTTGGAGAGCAGGTTGCCGAGCACCTGCCGGATCCGCAGCAGATCGCCCATCACCACGCTCGGCACGGTCGGTTCGATGCGGCAGATCATCTCCAGTTTCTTGCGTTCGGCGCGCCCGGCGTAGAGCTGGGCGGCCTGCTCGACGAGTTCGCGCACGTCGAACGGTTCGAGCACGAGGTCCATCTTGCCGGCCTGGATCTTGGAGTCGTCCAGGATGTCGTTGATGATCTGCATCATCGTCTCGGCCGCCGCGCGCATCGAGTCGACGAAGCGTCGCTGGCGTTTGTCGAGTTCGGTACCCGCCAGCAGCTCCGCCATGCCCAGCACTCCATTCATCGGCGTGCGGATCTCGTGGCTCATGTTGGCGAGGAATTCGTCCTTGGAGCGCATGACGGCTTCCGACTTGCGCAGCTTCTCCTCGATCTCCCGGGTGCGCTCGAGGATGCGTCGACCGGCGGCGTGGCGCGTCTCGACGAGGTCGCGCTCGTAGCGTGTCATTTGCTCCTTCATCGCCTGGAAGCGGGTCGAGACGGCGGCGAGACCCGCGTCGACGTCGAATCGTCCGTGCCTTCCGCCGCGTCCTGCGGCATCGACCGCGATCTCGTCGGCCAGCAGCACGATGCGCTCCCCGAGGTTGCGGCGCAGGGCGCCGGTCGCGAACCACACCGCGAGGGCCGCGAGCAGCAATGCAAGCGGCGTCTGCACGAGACGGGCCCAGGCGGCGCGCCAGATGTAGCGGTGGTCGATGATCACGTTCACGTTGCCCGAGAGCTGCGGGCCGAGCCGCACCGTGCTGCCGACATAGATCGGCGCCAGTGCGAGGGACGACCTGAGCCGGTACCACCAGCCTGGCGGCTTCGAAGCCCACACCGGAGCCCTTGCCCTCGCGTGGCCGTCGCGGGTGTAGCGCTGCAGTATCTGTCCGCCTTCGAGACTGAATGCCGCCGAAAGCAGTTGCGGATGTCCGGAGAGGTCGTCGAGCGCGCCACCGCCGGCCTGCTCCAGTCGAGCTGCCATGGCGCTCACCCGGGACTCGGCCAGATCGAGCGCCTCCCGATGCGTCCGTCGCATGTCCCACGCGGCTCCGACGAGCTGGAAAAGAAGCACGGCCGCCACGACGGCCGCGGCCGCCGTCAGGCGGAACTGCTCCAGGATCGGCAGGGCCTCGTAGGTCGCCCGCAGCGACCCGCGCTTAGAGGCGCGGGACTGCGAGCTGGCAGCCGGACGGGATGGGCCGGACGGGGGATCCATCGGGACTCACTGCTGTGGAACGCGACCGAGCCTAATCGGCGAATGACATAAGGAGAACCGCGGCGCTGCAGAAATGAGAGGTAGCGCAACAGGCGGTCTTGCCGGCCGAGTAATGGTCCATTGGCGGATGTGCGCTGCATCACGGTATCGACAGTTCATTCCGGCGATGGCGGGCGCCGGACGGTCGATCGGTGGAAGAATCGGGCACCCCGTTGGCCGAATGCCGGCCGAGCCTGCCGGATGGGTGCACCGATCGTGAGTCAGCCTGCCAACAACTCGAATCCGGACGGCGCCCGTGATGCGGCCGGGACCGAAGGCATCGACGCGCCTGAAGCGGCGTTTTCGGGTCGCCCGGCGTTCGATCGTCGGGGCACGACCGTCTGGGAATGGCAGACAGCCACCGGAATCTACAGTCGCGACGCGAGCACGACGCGGGTCCAGAGGCTGCAGGCACCTGAGCTCTCGCTCGAGAAGACGGTCGTCATCAAGCGGCCCGAGATCGAAGAGCCGAAGCTCAACAAGGCGCCCTGCGGCGGCTTCAATCCCTACGACCATGCGCCGACTGGCAAGGCAGAGCCGCATGCCGTGCGGCCGCCGCTCGCGATGGCCCCCGCGAAGCGGTCTTCCACCCGACCGGTTGTCGTGCCGCCGGCCCGGCCGACCACGTTGCTCGGGCGCCTGCGCGCACTGCTGGCTGGCAAATAGCCGTTCGGCCGACGGGCCTTCGGGTCTGTGGCCGTCAGCGACAGGCCGGGCAGGCGTTGCCGCGCCATTGGGTTATCAGGCAGGATCCCGCAGCTTCAACCCGCGCCGTTACGGCGGCGGCCACCGTCCTGCACCGGAACCCACCCGCATGCGCATGATCGAATCGATCCTGACCGAGGCTGCGGCCATCGCCACCCTGCGGCGCGACATCCACGCCCACCCTGAGCTGTGCTTCGAGGAGAACCGCACCTCGGACCTCATCGCCCGCACGCTCGAGGGCTGGGGCATTCCCGTGCACCGCGGCCTCGGCAAGACCGGGGTGGTGGGCATCGTCAAGAGCGGCGACTCGCGCCGCGCCGTCGGTCTGCGCGCCGACATCGACGCTCTGCCCATGACCGAGCACAACCGCTTCGCCCACGCGAGCCGGCACCCGGGCAGGATGCACGCCTGCGGCCACGACGGCCACACGGCGATGCTGCTCGCCGCGGCGAAACACCTCGCGAGCCACCGCAACTTCGACGGCACGGTGTACCTGGTGTTCCAGCCGGCGGAGGAGGGCGGCGCCGGAGCGCTCGAGATGATCAAGGACGGCCTGTTCGATCGCTTCCCGATGGAGGCGATCTTCGGCGCGCATAACTGGCCGGGCCTCGGCGTCGGGCAGTTCGCGCTGTGCCCGGGGCCCACCTTCGCCTCGAGCAACGAGTTCCGGATCACGATCCGCGGCAAGGGCGCGCACGCGGCGATGCCGCACAACGGCATCGACCCGGTGCCGGTCGCCTGCCAGATGGTGCAGGCGTTCCAGACCATCCTCACGCGCAACAAGCACCCGCTCGACACGGGCGTGATCTCGGTGACCAAGATCCACGCCGGCGAGGCGGTCAACGTCGTGCCCGACGACTGCGTCCTCGAGGGCACTGCGCGCACCTTCTCGGAGGAGGTGCTGGAGCTGATCGAGCGGCGCATGAAGACCGTCGCCGAGGCGACCTGCGCGGCCTTCGACGCGCAGTGCGAGTTCCACTTCCGCCGCCAGTACCCGGCGACGGTCAACCACGCGGCCGAGACCGCCTTCATCCGCCGCGTGCTCGGCGAGGTGGTCGGCCCGCAGAACGTGCTCGACTTCCGCCCCACCATGGGCGCCGAGGACTTCAGCTTCTTCCTGCAGGCGAAGCCGGGCTGCTACTTCCTGATCGGCAACGGCGACGGCGCGCATCGAGACGGCGGGCACGGCCTCGGGCCCTGCATGCTCCACAACCCGAGCTACGACTTCAACGACGACCTGATCCCGCTCGGCGGCAGCGCGTGGGTGCGCATCGCCGAGGCGTGGCTCGCGAGCCCGCCGCCCGGCGACCGGCCTTGAACTCGCCGCCCGCGGCGCCGGACGCACCCGTGCGTCCCGGCGACCTGCCGCGCGGGCAGCGTCTGCTCGATGCGATCGAGCGTGCCGGCAACCGGCTGCCCGATCCCGTGCTGATCTTCCTGTGGCTGATCGCCGCCGTGATCGTGCTGAGCGTGATCGGCGCGGCCGCGGGGTGGCATGCGGTCAACCCGGTCAGCCAGACGACCATCGAGGCGAGCAGCCTGCTCGCGAGCGGCAACCTCATGCGGCTGTTCGTCGAGATGCCGCGCACGCTGACGGGCTTCGCACCGCTCGGCTACGTGCTGCTCGTCATGCTCGGCGCGGGCATCGCCGAGCGCACCGGGCTCGCCGGCGCCGCGATGCGGGCCGGCGTGGGTCTCGCGCCGACGGCACTGCTGACGCCCATCGTGATCTTCGTGTCGGTGATGGCCAACCAGGCCTCGGATGCCGCCTTCGTGGTGATGATCCCATTGGCCGGAGCGCTGTTCGCGGCCGCCGGCCGGCATCCCATCGTCGGCATTGCGGCCTCCTTCGCGGGCGTCGCGGGGGGCTATTCCGCCAACCTGTTGCCTGGCCAGTTCGACGCCTTGCTGCTCGGCATCACCGAGGTGGCGGCGCGGTTGCTCGTGCCCGACTGGACGATGACGGTCACCGGCAACTGGTACTTCATCGCGGCGATGACGTTCCTGATCGTGCCGATCGGCTGGTTCATCACGGAACGCATCGTCGCGCCTCGCTTCGGCACCTGGATACCCACGGCGGAGGCGCCAGTGGGCGCCGTCGGTGCGACCCTCAGCGAGGCTGAACGGCGCGGGCTGCGTGCGGCCGGGTTCGCGGCCCTCGTGGTGGTGGTGATGTTCGCAGCGCTTTCATGGCCTGCGCTGTGGTCCGGCCCGGGCGGCGCGCCGCTCTACGACGAAGCCGCCGCCGCGGATGGCCGCGCCACGCAGGCGCTGCAACCGTTCTTCGAGTCGCTGGTAGCGGGTTTCTTCCTGCTGTTCCTGGTCACGGGCATCGCCTACGGGCGGGCGGCCGGCGTGAACCGCGACCACCGCGACGAGATCCGGATGATCAGCGACGGCATGGCCAGCATGGCCTACTACGTCGTCATGGCCTTCGTCGCCGCGCACTTCGTGGCGATGTTCAACTGGTCGAACCTCGGCGTGATCACGGCCATCAACGGCGCCGAGGCCATCGGCCGGCTGGGCCTGTCGGCGCCGGCCCTGGTGGCCACGCTGGTGCTTCTCGCCGCGACCATCAACCTCGCGATCGGCTCGGCCAGCGCGAAGTGGGCCATGCTCGCGCCGGTGCTGGTGCCCATGCTGATGCTGCTGGGGATCTCGCCGGAGATGACCACGGCGGCCTACCGCATGGGCGACAGCGTGACCAACCCGATCACGCCGCTGCTGGTGTACTTCCCGCTGGTGCTCGTGTTCTGCCAGCGCTGGGTGCCCGGCTTCGGCATGGGCAGCCTGATCGCGGCGATGCTGCCGTATTCCCTGTCGTTCCTCGTGGCCGGCCTCGTTATGACCGTGGGCTGGGTGGCCCTGGACCTGCCGGTCGGGCCGGGTGCAGCCGTCGGCTACGTGGTGCCGGGCCTGCGCTAGCCCGCCATCCGCAGCTGGCGCTGGATCTCTTCCTCGCGTGCGTCGTCGATGACGAGCATCACGTCGTTCGGATCGACGACGGTCTCCTCGACCGCGAACACGCCCGTCAGGACGCTGTCCGGCCGCAGCTCGCCCTGTTCGAACAGCGCCCACATCTCGCGTGCGAACTCCGTGGCGAGCAGCTCCGGCGCGAAGCGGCCGAGCGTGGCACGCAGGTTGTTGACGTCGCGCTCGAGCATCGACCGCGCGGCGTTGTTGCCTGCCGCGTCAACCGCCTGCGGCAGGTCGATGATGACCGGGCCGTCGGGCGCCACGAGCACGTTGAACTCGGACAGGTCGCCGTGGATCAGGCCGAGGCTGAGCATGCGCACCACGTCGCGGATCAGCACAGCGTGGTACTCGCGGGCGGTTTCTGCCGGGAGTTCCACCTCGCCGAGGCGCGGCGCCGGGTTGCCGTCCGCGTCTGCGACGAGTTCCATGACCAGCACGCCGTCGAAGTAACCGATCGGTTTCGGGACCCGCACGCCGGCGGCCATGAGCCGGTAGAGCGCGTCCACCTCGGCGTTCTTCCAGGCGCTCTCCTGCTCGCGGCGGCCGAAGCTCGTGCTCTTGCCCATGGCGCGGGCCTGCCGGCTGCCGCGGACGCCGCGGCCTTCCTGGTACTGGGCGCGCTTCTGGAAGCTGCGCTGCGCCATGTCCCGATACACCTTGGCGCAGCGCGTGTGCGGCCCCGAGCGCACCAGGTAGACGGTGGCTTCCTTGCCGCTCTTGAGGGAGCGGACGACTTCGTCGATCACGCCGTCGTCGATCAACGGCTGCAGGCCGGGAGGGGTTTTCATGGGTACTGGGGCGCGGCGGGGCGGGGATCATACCGGCCGGCGACCCGCGACGCTTGCCTACAGCGCTTCGACCGCCGTCGGGTCGGTCAGCGCGCGTGGCGCCCGGCTGAACAGCACGCGCAGCCGGAGCCCGAGGATTTCCGCGCGGGTGAGTTCCCTGCGTCCCTGCATGACGCGTACCAGCAGCGCCGGGTCGTCGGTGATGACGTTGTCGACTCCGCGCTCGATCATGCGCAGCATCAGCTCGGGCTCGTTCACCGTCCAGACGTGCACCTCCTTGCCGGCCGCGTGCGCGCGCCGGATGAGCGAGGGCGTCGCCTGGGCGGCATTGAGGCTCAGGAAATCGGCCTCGGTGCGAACGACGTTGCCGACGGCGGCGGTGACGATGTGACCGGTCCTGAGGCGCGGCTCGAGGCTCTCGACCTGCTTGAGCGCCGCGTAGTCGAGCGAGGTGATCACGACCTCGTCGAGGAAGTCCTTCCGACGCAGCAGGTCGACGACGGCCGGCGCGAGCCCGGGGTCGGGCACGTTGTACTTGAGCTCGATGTTGATGCGCATGCGGCCGCGCACGAGGTCGATGACCTCCTCCAGCGTCGGGGGAAACTCGCCCGTGAAGCGCTCGCCGAGCTTGCGTCCGATGTCGATGGCCGCGATCTCCGCCGCGGTCAGCTCGCTCACCTTTCGGGGGTCATCGCCCATGCGCATCAGGTCGCCGTCGTGCACGACCACGATCGCGCGGTCGCGGGTGTGCTGCACGTCGAGCTCCGCATAGGTCGCGCCCGACTCCATGGCCGCGCGGAACGCCGCGAGGGAGTTCTCCGGCGCCGCGATCTTGGCGCCGCGGTGCGCCGTGATCGCGACGTCCTCGGTGAGATCGAGTTGCCCGGCGAGGAACGCCGCCGCGCCCAGCGCACCGACCGCCATCGCCAGCGAGAGGGCGACGACAGGCCGTGCGACCACCCTCGCGAGTCCCGCTTCCTCGGCGGCGACCTCCGGCGCCTCTCGAGTGTCGGGGTCACGCTGCTCGGCGTACAGGCGCGTGACCAGGAACTGGTGGCCGGCGAGCAGGAGGCCACCGTAGATGAGCCCGCCGACGGCGGCCACCGTCAGGTACAGCGCGACCAGCGGCAGCACGCGGCGCACGTCGATGCCGGCCCAGTCGAGTCCCGCGTCCGAAGCGAAGCGGGCGACCCAGCCGATGGCGATCGCCCCGGCCGTGACCGTCACCCACCACAGCAGCAGCGGCGGCACGATCTGCCCGAGCCGCCCGCGAGTCATGCGTGCGCTCTCCGCGAGGGCCTGCGCGGGACCCGCGCCTGCCAGGGCGAGGAGCGGTACCGCGAACAGCCACCGCGCAAGCTGCCAGGTTGCGAGCAGCGCATAGCCGGCGCCAAGCAGTGCGACGGTCAGCACCGCACGCCGCCACTGCGGCGGATGCTCGGCCAGGTAGTAGTTGATGTCGTGCCCGCGAAGCGTGGCGAGCCATACGACTCCCGCCGCGGCGAGGAAGGGCAGGGCCAGGACCGCGAGCCGCAGGAACACGCGCGCGGACAACTTCACCAGGCTCGGCAGCCGGCGCGTCACGAAGGCGATCGTGGCTGCGGCGGTGACCCGGCGACGTGCGATCGCATGACCCGCGATGAAGCTGTGGCCAGCGAACTCGGCGAGCAGCAGCGCGATGGACAGTGCCGCGATCACCACCACGAAGGCCGCCCCGGTCGGCGACAGGATGAATCCGGCGATGTCGAAATTGCTGATCACCGGCTCGCCGGCGGCGAGCACCAGGCGGCGCCCGGCCCAGGTCGCGAGCGGGGCGAAGGCTGCCACGCCGAGCAGCTGTGCGAGCAGGTGAAACGAGAGCGCCGCCCGCCAGCTCGATCGCAGGTCGGTGCCGGCTCGGGCCAGCAGGCCGTCGGTCATTGGCTCCCCATCCTCTGGCCCGGATGGGGCACTCTACCGCGTCGCGCGACGGGAGCCCGGGGATTCCCGGTCGGGGGGGATCAGTTCCACCCTTCCTTGCCGGGCTCCTGGTTCATCAGCTTGCGGAAGCGGGTGAAAAGATAGATCGCCATGACGATCATGAACAGGATGGCGCCGAGGCTGAGCAAGCCGACGTCGCTGGTGAAAAGAAGTCTCAGGGCTTCCACGAGGGCTCCGTTCGCGCGTAGGTGGACTCGACAAGGCTAGCCCCGTATGGAGGCGGCCGGCTTCGTGGCAAACCGAGACGCGCCCGCCTGAGGGCAGGCCGCCGTCTCGCGCCACGAGCGGTGCTCCGGCAGTGGGTTCAGGGCGCCGTGCGACTGCGGTCCCGGATCGCCCGGAACTCGTTGCCTTCGCGCCAGTTCGGCCAGTCCTCGCCGTTCGCGACTGCGAGGCCGACGTCGTAGAACACGGCGAGGTCCTGCAGCGTGCCGCTCACGTTCCATGACGGGTCGTACTCGTCCGAGGGCTTGTGGTAATGCCTGGCCACGTACTCGTCGAGCCAGGCGCGCCCCGCATTCACGCCGCCATCGTGCAGGTCCACGCCCGCCTTGGGGTAGATCATCGGCACGCCCAGCTTGGCGAGGTTGAAGTGATCCGAACGGTAATAGAGACCCTTTTCGGGCGTTGGCTCGCGGGCGAGCGTGCGTCCCTGCTTCGCTGCGGCAACGCGCAGGTGGTCGTCCAGGTCCGACGCGTCGTAACCGACCACGACGAGGTCGCGCGCCTCGCCGAGCGGGGAGAGGTTGTCCATGTTGAGCCCGCCGGCCATCCGTGCGACCGGCACCGGGGGATGCGCCGCGAAGTGCTCGCTGCCGAGCAGGCCGGACTCCTCGGCCGTGACCGCGACGAACAGCAGCGAGCGCTTCGGTCGCGGCTGGGTGCCGGCAAAGGCGCGACCGATCTCGATCAGCGCCGCCACACCTGTGGCGTTGTCCGAGGCGCCGTTGAAGATCGCGTCGGTGCCGTCCTCGGCGGTGGACAGTGTGCCGAGGTGGTCCCAGTGGGCGGTGTAGACGAAGACCTCGTCCGGGCGCTCGCTGCCGCGGACCATGCCGACAACGTTGTACGACTGTCCGCGCTCGACTTCGTTGCGCACGCCGACGCTGGCGGTCACGCCGAGCGCCTTGCCGCGGAAGCCGCGCTTCGCCGCGGCAACCTTCAGAGCCTCGTAGTCCTCGCCCGCGAGCGCGAGCACGCGGCCCGCGGCCTCGTGGGTCACCCAGCCCTCGAGCGCGAGGCGCTGCGAGGCCGGGTCCTCGATCGCGAGGTCGAACTGCGGCTGCGCCGCGCCGTTGCGCACCACCGCCCAAGGGTAGGCGGCCGGCGCGGTCTCGTGGATCACGAACAGGCCGGCGGCACCCTGGCGCAGCGCTTCCTCGAACTTGTAGGTCCAGCGGCCGTAGTAGGTCATGGTGTTGCCGCGGAACAGCGCCGGGTCCTGCGTGGCAAAGCCCGGGTCGTTCACGAGCACCATCACGACCTTGCCGCGCACGTCGAGGCCCGCATAGTCGTTCCAGCCGTACTCGGGTGCGACGATGCCGTAGCCGGCGAAGACGACCTCGGCATCAACGATCCGCGATTCGGGCACGGGGCGCCGGGTCCAGACGACCATCTCGTCGGCGTAGCGCAGGCCGAGCACGCCGCCCGGGCCGCGCAGGTTCATCGTGGCATCGGCGTGGGTGGCGATCTGTACCAGCGGCACGGGTTGCCGGAAGCTGCCGCGGGCGCCGGGCTCGAGCCCAGCCTCGCGGAATCCCCGCTCGATGTATTCGATCGTCCGGGTCTCTCCCACGCTTCGCGGTGCGCGCCCGGCGAACTCATCGGACGAGAGGCGCTCCACATGGGCCCGGTAGCGGGCCTCGGAGAATGCCGGTGCGGCAGGCGCGGATGCGGGGCTGGGGGTGCCGGCGCAACCGGCGAGCAGGGCGAGGAGGCCCGCGCCGGCGGCGCGGGCCCTGAGATCTGGGGTGATCATCGGCGCAGCGTACCTTCCCGGCGCGCCGGTGTCAGGCCGTCCGCCGCGAGGTCAGTACCGGTAGACGGCCCCGAGCACGATGCGGTTCACGCTCACGTCGCCGCTCGTGTCCGAGTCGCCGACGTCGGTGAACTGCTGGAAGTCGAGGCGCACCGTCCAGTCGCCGCGCGTGTAGCCGGCGCCCACGCCCCAGAGGAACTCCGTCGAGTTCGAGGAATCGCTGGCCGATTCCGTGATTCCGTCGATGGTGAAGCTGGCGCCGACATCGTTGCTGGCGAAGTACACGCCGGCGCGGCCGTACACCTCCCAGCCGGAATCGAGCACCGGCAGGATGCCGAGCGCTGAAACGGTCGCGCCAGAACTCTCTGCCGTGAACAGCGCGTTCATGTCGGCCGTGTTGACACCGTCGGTCACTACACCCCGCGCCTTGTACTCCGCGTCGCCGAGGTCGACGTAGGCAGCCTCGACGGCGAGGTAGGGCAGGATCTGGTAGCCGAGGATGATGCCGTACGTAAAGCCTTCCTCGCTGGTGTCCGACTGTCCCTCGAGCACCACGAGGCCGGCATCGGCCACCGAGTCCTCCACCGTCCGGTCGATTCCGCGCTGGTCGAGGTCGTAGGCGTACTGGCCGGCGTCGAGGCCGAGATAGAAGCCGCGCTCCGCGGCGACGGCCGGGGTGCTGGCCATGGCCGCCAGGCCAAGCAGGGCAATCGTGCGCTTCATGACGGGTACTCCGTGAATCTGGTATGAACGCGACCGCCGGCTGGCGGACGGTCGCGGCAAAACTACCCGAATTGTACGGAGCGCGAGCGGGAGCCGCATCACGGAATGTCGACTCGAAGCTCGCAAGCCCGGACGGTCAGGCCGCGACGGGCTGCGCAGACCTGGCCGACGGTGCACTCTGCCGCGGCTGAGCGGCCGGGGCCGAAGCGCGGATCAGGTGGTCGAAGGCGCCGAGCGCGGCCTTCGAGCCCTCGCCCATGGCGATGATGATCTGCTTGTATGGCACCGTCGTGGCATCCCCGGCCGCGAACACGCCCGGTAGCGAGGTTTGGCCGCGGGCGTCCACCTCGATCTCGCCGCGCGGGCTCAGGGCGATCGTGCCCTTCAGCCACTCGGTGTTGGGCAGCAGTCCGATCTGCACGAACACGCCCTCGAGCTCGACGCCGTGCAGTTCGCCGCCCACGCGGTCGCGGTAGCTCAGCGCGTTCACCTTGCCGCCCGCGCCGTGCACCTCGGTGGTCTGCGCTGAGACGATCACCCGCACGTTCGGCAGGCTGCGCAGCTTGCGCTGCAGCACCTCGTCAGCGCGCAACTGGCCGTCGAACTCGATCAGCGTCACGTGGCCGACGATGCCGGCGAGGTCGATCGCGGCCTCGACGCCGGAGTTGCCGCCGCCGATCACGGCTACGCGCTTGCCCTTGAAGAGCGGGCCGTCGCAGTGCGGGCAGTAGGCGACGCCGCGGCCGCGGTACTCGCGCTCGCCCGGCACGTTCATCTCGCGCCAACGCGCGCCCGTCGAGAGGATCACGCTGCGGCTGCGCAGCGTCGCGCCGCTGGCGAGCTTCACGCTCAGCAAGCCGGTCTCGTCGTCGCGCTCGAGCCCTTCGGCCCTCTGCAGGTTCATGATGTCCACGTCGTAGGTCTTGACGTGGTTCTCGAGCTGCGCGGCGAGCTTGGGGCCCTCGGTCTCGGTGACAGAGATGAAATTTTCGATGCCCATGGTATCGAGTACCTGGCCGCCGAAGCGCTCGGTGACGACGCCCGTGCGGATGCCCTTGCGCGCGGCATAGATGGCCGCCGAAGCGCCGGCAGGGCCGCCGCCGACGATCAGCATGTCGAACGGGGCCTTCTCGTTGATTGCGGCGGACTGGCGCGCGCCGGCATTGGTATCGAGCCTGGCGAGGATCTCCTCGACCGACATGCGGCCCTGGCCGAACGGCCGGCCGTTCAGGTGCACGGTCGGCACCGCCATGATCTGCCTGGCCTCGACCTCCGGCTGGAACAGCGCGCCGTCGATCATCGTCGCACGCACCCGCGGGTTGAGCACTGCCATGAGGTTCAGCGCCTGCACCACGTCGGGGCAGTTCTGGCAGGAGAGAGAGATGTACACCTCGAAGTCGAGGTCGGCGTCGAGCGCCTTGATCTGCTCGATCACTGCGGCGTCGGCCTTGGGCGGATGGCCGCCGGCCTGCAGCAGTGCGAGCACCAGCGAGGTGAACTCGTGGCCCATGGGGATGCCCGCGAAGCGGATGCCCATGTCCGAGCCGACCCGGCTCACGCTGAAGGAAGGCGCGCGGACGGTGCCGTCGGCGTCGCGTGCCCTCAACGTAATCAGCGGAGACAGCGTCGCGATTTCCTCGAGCAACTCGCGCATCTCACCCGCCGCGTCGCTCGTGTCGAGCGTCGCGATGATCTCGATCGGCTGGGTCATGCGGCCGAGATAGGACTGCAACTGCTGCTTGAGGTTGGCGTCGAGCATGTTGGCGCACCGTGTGGTCGGGGAACGACTCTCCCCCAACCCCCTCCCGGCAGGCCGGGACGGGGAGGGAGAGGGAAATGCCCCTCCCGCATGTGGGAGGGGCAGGTGGAGGATTTAGATCTTGCCGACCAGGTCGAGCGACGGGGCCAGCGTCTTGGCGCCCGGCGTCCATTTGGCGGGGCAGACCTCGCCCGGGTGCGCTGCGACGTACTGCGCGGCCTGCACCTTGCGGAGCAGTTCCTTGGCGTCGCGACCGATGCCGAGGTCGTTGATCTCGGCGACCTTGATGACGCCCTCGGGGTTCACCACGAAGGTGCCGCGCAGCGCCAGGCCCTCGTCCTCGATCAGCACGCCAAAGTTGCGGCAGATCGCGTGGGTCGGGTCGCCGATCATCGGGTACTCGATCTTCTTGATCGTCTCCGAGGCGTCGTGCCAGGCCTTGTGCGTGAAGTGCGTGTCGGTCGAGACGCTGTAGATCTCGACGCCGATCTTCTGGAACTCCTTGTAGAGGTCCGCGACGTCGCCGAGCTCCGTCGGGCAGACGAAGGTGAAGTCGGCCGGGTAGAAGAAGAACACCGACCACTGGCCCTTCAGGTCGGC
>Ga0105090_10000892_pt1 | contig 15537 bp, 11 predicted proteins | sample PPLLak3March2015_FD_79110 | JGI IMG/M metagenome (GOLD analysis project Ga0105090, IMG submission 79110) | Freshwater sediment microbial communities from Prairie Pothole Lake near Jamestown, North Dakota, USA - PPLs Lake P7 Core (1) Depth... | ecosystem: Environmental > Aquatic > Freshwater >... | reverse complement strand
CGGCACCACCTGCAGCTTCTCGAAGCCGTCGGCCCAGATGCCGATGATGAAGCCGAGCAGGCTGAAGGTCACCGCCGTCAGCACCAGGAAAAGCAGCATCCAGAACGGGTGCTCGATGCGCAGCGGCACGAACAGCCAGGCCGTGGCCAGGATGATGAGCCCGAGCACGACCGACTTCGTGGCCGCCGCACCGACGTAGCTGAGCACGATCTCGAAGGCCGAGATCGGCGCCGACAGCAGCTCGTAGATCGTGCCGGTGAACTTCGGGAAATAGATGCCGAAGGAGGCGTTCGAGATGCTCTGCGTCAGCAGCGACAGCATCACCAGCCCCGGCACGATGAAGGCGCCATAGCTGACGCCGCCGACCTCCGGGATGCGCGATCCGATCGCTGCGCCGAAGACGATGAAATAGAGCGAGGTCGAGATCACCGGCGAGACGATGCTCTGCATCAGCGTGCGCCAGGCGCGCGCCATCTCGAAGCGGTAGATGGCGCGCACGCCGTGCAGGTTGAAGCTCACGCGCGTTCCCCGAGCAGGCCGACGAAGATGTCCTCGAGCGAGCTCTGCGTCGTGTGCAGGTCCTTGAAGGCGATGCCGAAGTCCCCCAGTTCCTTCAGCAGCACGGCGATGCCGGAGCGCCCGCCCTGCGTGTCGTAGGTGTAGGTCAGCTCGCTGCCGTCGGCCGACAGCACGAGGTCGTGGGCGGCCAACGCAGCGGGCAGCTGCGCCAGCGGCGCGGCCAGCTGCAGCGTCAGCTGCTTGCGGCCGAGCTTGCGCATGAGTTCGGTCTTCTCCTCGACGAGGATCAATTTGCCCTTGTCGATGACGCCGATGCGGTCGGCCATCTCCTCGGCCTCGTCGATGTAGTGCGTGGTCAGGATGATCGTCACGCCTGTGGCGCGCAGTTCGCGCACGAGCTGCCACATGTCGCGCCGCAGCGTGACGTCGACGCCGGCAGTGGGCTCGTCCAGGAACAGGATGCGCGGCTCGTGCGACAGCGCCTTGGCGATCATCATGCGCCGCTTCATGCCGCCCGACAGCGTCATGATCCTGCTGTCCTTCTTCTCCCACAGCGACAGCGCCTTCAGCACACCCTCGATGTGCGCCGGGTCCGGCGCGCGGCCGAACAGGCCGCGGCTGAAGCTGACAGTGTTCCACACCGATTCGAAAGCGTCGGTCGTCAGCTCCTGCGGCACGAGGCCGATCAGCGCCCGTGCGGCGCGGTAGTCGCGCACGATGTCGTGGCCGTCGACGACGACGCTGCCGGCGCTGGCATTGACGATGCCGCAGATGATGCCGATCAGCGTCGTCTTGCCCGCGCCGTTGGGACCCAGCAGCGCGAAGATCTCGCTGCGTCGGATCGACAGATCGACGCCCTTGAGGGCTTGGAAGCCCGAGGCATAGGTCTTCGAGACGCCCGTCGCGGTGAGGATGTCCTGCATCGGTGCCAGCATAACCGGGAGTCTGGCGCCGCCGGCGCTGCATACGCCGGCGTCAGTGGCGGCGGTTTCGGCGCGACGGCTGATCGCGGGCGTGCCGATGACCTGCATGGCGGCCGGTCAATGCTGTAGCACTGGCCTGGCGACGGCGTTAATGACGACTTCCGTGCTCCTTCGACCGCGGTCGTCACCATCTCGCCGCCGAGCGCCGTGCCGATGACATCCAGCAACTCGCCCACCGACAGACCGTAGCGCGCCTGCTGTTCGCGATCGGGTTCGATTTCGAGGTAGCTGCCGCCGCTCTGGCGTGCACCGGCCGGGTTCCTCTAGGTTCTGCCTAGCTTGCGGGAACGACCGACGATGCCGTCGCGGGGTCGACCTACCGGTCCCCCAGGACCCACCGCCGCCAGCGACTCGAGGATCGGGCACTCGGGGCGGTCGTCGCCATGGCAGCAGTGCACCAGGTGCTCGAGCGTCGCCTTCATCGCCAGCAGTTCCTGCGCCTTCTGCTGCAGCTCGTCGATGTGGGCCATCGCCAGCGCCTTGACCTGCCGGCTCGGCCGCCGGCGGTCGTGCCACAGGCTGACCAGCTCGCCGATCTCGGGGATCGAGAAGCCGAGATCGCGCGCCTGGCGCACGAAGCGCAGCGTGTGTACGTCGGCATCGGTGTACTTCCGGTAGCCGGCGTCGCTGCGCGCCGCGGCCGCGATCAGACCCACCGCCTCGTAGTGGCGGATCATCTTTGCCGAAATGCCGGTGGCCTGCGCGGCCTGGCCGATATTCATCGCGCTCATCGTTGCTCCTCAGGCCAGGGCGGTGCGGCGTGCGGCGGGCGCGGCATCGTCGACCTGCGACGCGGACGCGTGCCAGCGGCGCAGCAGCAGCGCATTGCCGACGACGCTGACACTGCTCAAGGCCATCGCCGCGCCGGCGAAGACCGGGCTCAGGAAGCCCAGCGCCGCCAGTGGGATGCCGACGACGTTGTAGGCGAAGGCCCAGAACAGGCCGCGCCGGATGGTGGCGTAGGTGCGGCGCGAGATATCCAGCGCATCGGCCACCAGCCGTGGGTCGCCGCGCATGAGCGTGATGCCGGCGGTCTCCATGGCCACGTCGGTGCCGGTGGACATGGCGATGCCGACATCGGCCGCCGCCAGCGCCGGGGCGTCGTTGATGCCGTCGCCGACCATCGCCACGACCGCCCCGGACTGGCGCAGCGCCTGCACCGCCGCGGCCTTGTCGCCGGGCAGCACCTCGGCGCGCACGTCGTCGATGCCGAGTTCGCGCGCCACCGCCTCGGCGCTGCCGCGGTTGTCGCCGGTCAGCATCACGGTGCGCACACCCAGCGTGCGCAGGCGGGCCACCGCGGCGTGCGCCGCGGGTTTGACCGCGTCGCCGAAGGCCAGCAGCCCCAGCAACTCGGAGCGCTCGCCTTCGCGGCGCAGCAGCCACGACACCGTGCGGCCCTGGGCCTGCAAGGCCTGCGCCTCGCCCGCCAGCGTCGCCGCGTCGACGCCGGCTTCCTGCAGCAGGCGGCTGCTGCCCAGCACCAGCCGCTCACCCGTCACGCTGGCTTCGACGCCGCGGCCGGGGAGGGCACGCGCGTCGCCAGCCTCGGGAACCTGCAGACCCTCGGCCCGCGCCAGGTCCAGCACCGCACGCGCCAGCGGGTGTTCGCTGGACTGCTGCAATGCGGCCGCCAACCGCAGCACTTCGTCGCGGCTTTGCCCGGGAGCTGCGCGCAGGGCCACCAGCGTCGGCCGGCCCTCGGTGAGCGTGCCGGTCTTGTCGAAGGCGACGTGAGTCACCGCGTGCGCCACCTCCAGCGCCTCGGCATCCTTGATGAGGATGCCGTGGCGGGCGGCGACGCCGGTGCCGACCATGATCGCGGTCGGCGTGGCCAGGCCCAGCGCGCAGGGGCAGGCGATGACGAGCACCGTCACGGCGTTGATCAGCGCCCGCTCCCAGCCGCCGCCCGCCGCCATCCAGCCGACCAGCGTCAGCAGCGCGATGCCCAGCACCACCGGTACGAAGACGGCGCTGACGCGGTCGACCAGGCGCTGGATCGGCGCCTTGCCGGCCTGCGCCGACTCGACCATGCGGATGATGCGCGCCAGCGTCGTCTCGGCACCGATGGCCACGGTGCGCACCGTCAGCGCGCCCTCGGCGTTGATGGCGCCGCCGGTGACGGCGTCGCCCACGGTCTTGGCCACCGGCATGCTCTCGCCGGTGATGAGCGACTCGTCGACATGGCTGCGGCCGGCGGTGACTTCGCCGTCGACGGCCACCTTCTCGCCCGGCCGCACGGCGACCAGGTCGCCGACCTTGACCTGCGCCACGGGCAGCTCGAGCTCGGTGCCGTCACGCAGCACACGGGCGGTGGCCGGACGCAGCGCATTGAGGGCGCGGATGGCGTCGGTGGTCTGGCGCTTGGCCCGGGCCTCGAGCCACTTGCCGAGCAGCACCAGGGTGATGACTGCCGCCGAGGCCTCGAAATAGAGGTGCGGCATGCCGTGGTCGGCGTGCCGGAACAGCAGCCAGGCCGACAGGCCATAGGCCGCCGAGGTGCCCAGCGCCACCAGCAGGTCCATATTGCCGGCACCGGCACGCACCGCTTTCCAGCCGGCGCGGTAGAAGCGCCAGCCGAGGCCGAATTGCACCGGCGTCGCCAGCGCCAGCTGCAGCCAGCCGCCCGGCATCCAGTCGACGCCGAAGGGCTGCAACAGCATGGGCGCCACGAGCGGCAGCGTGAGCAGGGCGCTCAGCAGCACCGGCCACCAGGCCGGCAGCAGCGTGGCGGCGCGCGGCTGCATCTCGCCGACGCTGCGCGCGGTGTATCCGGCCTTCTCGGCAGCGGCCAGCAACTCGGCCAGGTTCACCGTCGACAACATCGAGACCGTGGCGCGCTCGGTGGCCAGGTTCACCGTCGCCGAGAGCACGCCGGGCACCTTCAGCAGCGCCTTCTCGACGCGGGCGACGCAGGACGCGCAGGTCATGCCCTCGACCTGCAGCGAGGCCTCTTGGGTGGCCACCTCGTAGCCCGCCTTGTGCACGGCGGCCGCCAGCGCACCGGCGCCGACCGCCGTCGCCTGCACAGTGGCGCGTTCGGTGGCCAGATTGATGCTGGCCTGGGTCACCCCGGGCACGGCCCTGAGCGCCTTCTCGACGCGGGCGACGCAGGAGGCGCAGGTCATGCCGGTGACCTGGAGTTGCAGGGGCGGGGGCTGGAGCAGGGTATTCATGGGGCGGTGCCCTGGTCGGCTGAGCGGAAGACGGCCCAGTCTGAACCTTCCTACGACGGCAAGGTCAAGGGGTGGCGTGCCGAAGCCACAGGGGCGACGATGCGATCTGCGCTTGGGGCTTGACCTTCCAACAGTGGGAAGCCCCACAGTATGCTCCCACCCCTGATTTCACTCCCTGGAGCCCGCGATGATTGCCTTCGAAGTGCAGGACATGACCTGCGGCCACTGTGTCAGCGCCATCACCAAGGCGGTGCTGGCGGTCGACCCCGCCGCTCAGGTGAAGATCGACCTCGCCGCGCACCGTGTCGAGATCCAGCCGGCTGCCGCCGACAGCGCGACCTACCGCGCCGCCATCGCCGACGCCGGTTTCACGCCGGCAGCCGTCACCGCTGGCGCTTGAACGTCGGGCCAGGGCAGCATCAGCGTCAGCAGCACGAGCTGCTCGAATTCGCGCACGAATCGAGCGCTGATGGCCCCAGGCTCGGGGCACAGCCGCTCGTCGGTGATGAGGCCGAACTGCACGCCGCCGGCGTAGGAGATGATGCTGACGCCGACGCCGACGTCGCCCGAGGCCGGCACCCAGAAGATGCTCTGGCGCACCGTGGCGTCGCACAGCTTCAGCGCCTGCTGCGGCCCCGGCACGTTGGTCATGACCGCGGTGGTCTTGTCCAGGAACAGGCTCGACAGAGCGGCCTGCCCGCGCTGCACGAGCAGGCCCGACAGCCCCAGCAGGCCATAGGACAGCAGCGGCTGGAAACTGCCCTTGAGGGCCTTCATGCGCTGGTGCACGACGCGCAGCCGGCGCAGCGGGTTGGCCACGCCCACCGGCAGCAGCAAGGGCACGAGGCCGAATCGATTGCCGAGCTGCCAGGCTTCCTCCAGCGGGCGCAGGTTCACCGGCACCAGGGCACGGATGTCCTTGCCGGCCGGATCGTCGCCGCTGTCGGCCAGCCAGCGGCCGATGGCGCCGGCCGCGGTCGACAGCAGGACATCGTTGACGGTGGCGCCGAGCGCCTTGCCCACGGCCTTGACCTCCGACAGCGGCAGCGGCTCGCACCAGGCCACGACCTTGCGGCCGCTGCCGTGGCCCTTCAGCCGCGTCGGCGAGTCGTTGGGCAGCAGTGCCAGTGCCGCCGCGTCGGCCAGCAGGTGCCTGCCGTGGCGTGCCAACAGGAGCACGTCCTTCCAGGCGCGTCGCGGGTGTTCGACCGCGCGCAGCGCCTGCACGATGCCACTGCCCGCCAGGCCGATGGCCTGCACCGTCAGTCCGGTGAGCGGACGCAGCAGTTCGTCGGCCACCCAGTCTTCGAGATGGGTCTCGTGGGGGTCGTCCTCGCCGCGGCTGACCTCGGGCGGCGGGGCGCCGTCGTCGGCCAGCGACATCATCACCGAGTTCAGTGCCACGCCGTCGCCCATGCAGTGGTGGATGCGGCAGATCAGCGCACTACCGCCGGCGTGATGCTCGATGAGCTGGAACTGCCACAGCGGCCGCGCGGGGTCCAGCGGCAGCGAGGCCAGCTCACCCATGCGCTGCTGCAGCGCCTCCTGTTCGACCTGGCCACGCCGGCGCGTGAGCCTTTCCACCACGACATGGTGGCCGAGGTCGAAATGCTCGTCCTCGACCCAGGTCGATCCCAGCGTGCCCTGCACCACCTTCTGGCGGAAACGTTCGTACTTGAGCAGGCGCTCGCGGATCCTCGCGCAGAGATCGCGATAGCGCAGCGCCGGGCGCAGCAGCCAGACGCCGACGATCATCATCAGGTTGACGTCGGTGTCCATGCGCAGCCAAGCCGTGTCCACGCGCGACATGGGTCTGGCGACTGGGCTCATCTCCTGCCTCCTGCGGCAATGCTGCGCGCATGGCGGCGCCGCCGGCCTGAGGCAGGTCAAGTCCGCGGGTGCCGGTGCGCGCAGAATCGGTGCATGCCCAGAACGATTCGCCGTCTGCCATGAGCGAACGACATCCGCACGAGGGCGAACCCAGCCTGCTGTATTCGCTGACCGAATGGCGGGCGCTGTTCGAACTCGCCCTGCTGCCCTATGCGGTCCCCGGCCTATTGGCGGCACGCCATGGCGACGGCCACCCGGTCCTGCTGCTGCCCGGATTCATGGCCGATGAATCGTCGCTGTTCGCGCTCAAGGTCTTCCTCCGCAACCGGGGCTACGACGTGCAGACCTGGGGTTTCGGGCGCAACGTCGGCTTTCAGCGCCGGCACGCCCAGGCGTTGGAGCAGAAGATCCGCTGGCTTCATCACCAGAGCGGTCGCCGTGTCAGCCTGGTCGGCTGGAGCCTGGGCGGCGTCTTTGCCCTCTACGGTGCCCACCAGGCACCGGAGTGCGTGCGTTGCGTCATCACGCTGGGCAGCCCGGTCAGCGTCGACCCGGAGGGCAGCCGATCGCCCCCGTTCGTGAAGGCGCTGTATCGCCTGATCGCGCACCCGCTCGGGCCCGATGCCCATGCCATGCAGCCACGCGCCAAGAAGCTGCGCGAGCGCGAGGACCTGCCGGTACCGGTGAGCTGCCTCTATTCGGTGAGCGACGGTGTCGTGCCGCCGCAGGAGGCCACGCGCCGCGGCGACCCTGCCCTGCACGAAAATATCCGCGTTGCCGGCAGCCACACCGGACTCGGCTTCAATGCCATGGTGCTGGCGATCGTCGCCGACCGCCTGGCGCAGCCCGAGGGCCGCTGGCAGCCGTTCAAGCCGACGGGGTGGTGGGGCGGAGCCTATCGCCTGCTGACGCACGAAGCCGCACACGCTTAGGTCCCCCCCGTTGCGGCGGGGTCGCGGTGCGCGTCCGGCGGCGCTGTGGCGTCTCGGTCTTGTCGCGGGCGGCGGCCAGCAACTCCTGGAAGCTGTCGCGCACGCACTGGGCAAAGACCTCCGGGTCGGGCATCAGCTCGCGGCACGAGGTGGGCGAGATGATGAGCCGGCCTTCGTGGCTGGTGACCGCGAACACCAGGCCCATGCCGTCGGCGATCGGCATGATGGCCGAGAAGTAGCTCAGCCGCGCCCCGCACAGGTACAGCGGCACCTTCGGCCCGGGCACGTTGGTGATGGTGCAGTGCGCCAGCGGCGTGTGGCGGCCGATGCCGGCGCTGGCGCGGCCGAGCCACTTCGCGGCCAGCGCCAATGTCGCGGCCGGCATGTGGCTGCCGACCTCGGTGAGTTCACGCGCCCCGATCGCCCGCGCGAGCTGTTCCGAGGACGCGGTCTGGGCGTGGATCGCCCGCAGCCGCTGCAGGGGTCCGGCGGTGTCGGTGCCCAGCGCCACGCGCATCCAGCTCAGCTCGGGCCGCGTGCGGGCGCCGCGGCCGGCCGGGCGCAGGTAGTGGGGAGCGATCGCCGTCAAGCTGGACACCGGCAGTTCACCGTACCGGTCGAGATAGCGTCGAAGCGCGCCGCCGCACACCGCCAGCACGGCATCGTTGACGGTGGCGCCCGGCACGGCGTTGCGGATGGTCTTGAATTCGTCGACGGTGAAGCGCCGGGTCTCGAAGACGCGGTGCGGCGACACCGCGGCGTTGAACCGGGTCGCCGGCATGCGCTCGGGTCGCAGCAGCGCGTCACCGGCCAGCGTCAGCGCCGCCGGTGCGGCGCGGCGCAGGGCGCGGCCCAGCGGGGCAGCCATGCGCGCCGCCGCCCCCAGGGTGTGCACGATGCCGCGCGCCAGCATCGGCACGGCGCGCGGCGCGTTTGCTGCGAACCACGGTGCCGGTGGCGGTGCCGGCGGCGCCGCCGGATCGAGGTCGTGCAACAGCATCGTGATCTCGCTGCCGCTCTCGACATCGATGGCCGCATGGTGCGTCTTGGCCAGCAGCGCGAAGCTGCCCTGGGGCAGTTCGAGCAGGCCGTCCAGGCCCTCGATGACATAGATCTCCCACAGCGGCCGGCTCAGGTCCAGCGGCCGGGCGTGGATGCGCGAGGCCTGGATGCAGAACTGCCGCCAGTCGCCGGGCTGCGGCAGCGCGATGTGGCGCACGTGGTATTCGAGGTCGAAGTTTTCGTCGTCGACCCAGTACGGGTGGTCGAGGTCGAGCGGCACGCGCTGCAGCTTCTGGCGGAAGATGGGCAGGCGGTCGAGCCGGCTGGCAATGTGCGCCAGGATGCTCTTGAAGCGCACCTTGCCGCCGGGCGCCGTCGACTGGTTGTAGATGTGGACGAGCGTGACGTTGGCGTTGGCCTGCGTCGTGTCCGAATACAGGAAGGTGGCGTCGTGGGCGCTGAGCTGAGGCATGCAGGGCAGGGGAACCGCTGGGAGTATGCCGATGGTAGCCGGCTGACAGGGTCACCGGCCTGGGGAACCCCCGCCGCCCTGCAGCCCGCCGCGGATTGCGCCCGGTCAATCGGCCGCCGCACGGCAGGATCCACGATCCGGGCATGACGGACAGCACCCCCAGTCGAGCCGGGCCGGCGCTGCCGACCCTGGTGCAGGCGTTGCAGCGGCTGCTGGGCGCGCAGGTGGTGGAAACGCACATCTCCTGGGTGCTGCTCGACGGCACCCACGCCTGGAAGATCAAGAAGCCGGTGCAGCTGCCGTTCCTGGATACGCGCGAACTGGTCACGCGCGGTCGCCTGTGCCACGAGGAACTGCGATTGAACCGGCGCCTGGCGCCGTCGCTGTACCTGGACGTGGTGGCCATCCACGGCACGGCGGACGCGCCGTGCTTCGACGGCACGGGGCCGCCGATCGAGTACGCCTTGCGCATGCGTCAGTTTGCCGCCGGCGCGCTGCTCAGCGAACAGCTCGCGGCCGGCACGCTGCTGCCCGGGCACATGGACCGGCTGGCGCAGCGGCTGGCCGCCTTCCACGAGGATGCGGCGGCGGCCGCCGCGGATTCGCCCTACGGCACGCCGGCGACGATCGAGGGCGAGGCGATGCGGGTGCTCGACGGCCTGGTGCCGCACATCGGCGCGTCGGCCTGCGGCGGCCTGCGCGACTGGTTCGTGGCCCAGCTGCCGCAGTTGCGCCCGCTGTGGCAGGAGCGCCGCGATGCCGGCCGCGTGCGCGAGGGCCATGGCGACCTCCACCTCGGCAACGCGGTGCTGCTGGGCGACGAGGTCACCGCCTTCGACTGCCTGGAGTTCAACCCCGCGCTGCGCTGGATCGACGTCTACAGCGACATCGGCTTCCTGGTCATGGACCTGCTGGCCCATGGCCGCGGCGACCTGGGTTTCCGCCTTCTCGACGCCTGGTTCGGCCACAGTGGCGACCATGCCGGCATTCCCGTGCTGCGCTGGTACCTGGTCTACCGCGCGCTCGTGCGCGCGCTGGTGGCGCAGATCCGAAGCGCACAGGGAGCCGGGCCGGCGGGCCCCGACTTCCTGGGGCTGGCAGAGCAACTGGCGCACCGGCGCGACGCGCGGCTCCTCATCACGCATGGCCTGTCGGGTTCGGGCAAGAGCTTCGTCGCCCGGCAATGGCTGCAGCAGGCGCAGGCCATCGGCCTGCGGTCGGACGTCGAACGCAAGCGGCTGTTCGGACTGCGCGCGCTGGACGCATCGGCGGGCCTCGTGCCCGGCGGCATCTACGGTGACGAAGCCACGCGACGCACCTACGCGCGCCTGGGCGAACTGGCGGCGACGGCGCTGGCGGCCGGCTGGCCGGTGATCGTCGACGCCGCATTCCTGCGCCGCGGGGAACGCGAGGCGTTCCGCCGCCTGGCCGAGGACCTGCGCGTGCCGTTCACGATCCTGCACTGCCAGGCAGCGGCGGTGGTGCTGCAGCAACGGGTGGCGGCTCGCGCGGCGCGGCGCGACGATGCCTCCGAGGCCGACATCGCGGTGCTGCGGGCTCAGCAAGGCTGGGTGGAGGCGTTGACGCCGGCCGAGTCGGCGCTCGCCATCACGGTCGACACCAGCGCGCCACAGGCGTTCGAGGCGCAGGTCGCGCAGTGGCTGGCCGTGACCGTGGAGCCACCCGCAGCGCGGCGCGGCGCTTGACATCCGTCAAGCAGGGTCGGATGGCACCGGTTAGAGTCGGCGCGTGTTGCGCACCGTCCGCCATCGCCGCTTCGGCGCTGCCCTGCTGGCCGCGCTGCTGCTGTTCGTCCAGGTGCTGGCAGCGGCCTATGCCTGCCCGCGCCAGGCCGAACCGGAAGCGTCGCTGGCGGCTGCCGCCGCCGATTGCGGCGGCCACGCACCGGTGGTGATGGACCCCGACCAGCCGCTGCTGTGCAAGGCGCACTGCGAAATCGGCGAGCCCACGACGCACACCTGTGCCGTGGTCGACCTGCAGGCCGACGCGGCACCGATGCCGGTGCTGCTGTGGGTCCTGCCCGAGCTGCTGGCACAGGCAGACCCGGCGTCGAATGACGCCGCCGCCGGTGACGGGCCCGCACGCGGCGCGCCGCCGCTGTACCTCTCCCTGCTCGTTCTCAGAAACTAGCGCCGGGCCGATCGCCGCAACGCGCTCGCTCGCTCGCGGGCGTGTCCGTTCCGCCCGTGACCACGCTGATCTGAGGACCGACCATGAACCAGCCCTTGCAGGGCATGCGCGTTGCGCATGCATCACCCGGCGCTGCGCCGCATCGCCGCCGAATCCGGACCGCGCTGGCCGGCGCCGCAGCGGCCCTGGCCCTGGCTGCCGCGCCAGTGCAGCCGGTCGCCGCCGCCGGCCTGGGCTTTGCCGAGGCTGCCGAGCTGGCGCGCCAGGAATCGCCCGCCCTGCGCGCGCTGCAGGCCAGCGTCGCCGGGTCGACGCTGGCGCAGCCGGCCGCCGCCGCCTTGCCCGACCCGCGACTCACGGTGGGCGTGGAGAACATGCCCGTCGAGGGCCCCTACCGCTACACCTGGGCTCAGGATGCGGACACCATGCAGCGCATCTCGCTGATGCAGGAGATGCCCAACCGCGCCAAGCGCGACGCCCGCTCGCAACTGGCCCAGGCGCGCACCGATCGCGACCGCCTGCAGCTCGCCGCCACCGAGCTGGCGGTCCGGCGCGAGGCCATGCGCGCCTGGGTGGCGGTGTTTTACGCCCAACAGCGGCTGTCGTGGCTGGACCGGCTGCGGCAGGAAAACGCCTTGCTGCAGCAGACCTTGCCGGCACGCATCGCCGCCGGCCAGGCGCTGCCGGCGGAGCTGACGATGGCGCGCCAGGAGGCGCTGGACATCGCCGATCGCCACGACGAGCTGGCACGCGACCTGGCCAAGGCGCGCGCCGTGCTGCGCCGCCTGGTCGGGCCGCGCGGTGACGAACCCCTGGCCGGCGAACCGCCAGCCCTGCGCGTGGACGGGGAGCGGGTGCGCGCGGGTCTGCAGCACCACACCGAACTGGCGCCGTTCGAGGCCCTGCAGGCCATGGCGCGTGCCGAGATCGACGAGAACCAGGCCGAGAGCCGCGGCGACTGGTCCTGGGAGTTCACCTACAGCCGCCGCCAGCGATACGACGACATGGTGTCGCTGATGTTCAGCTTCGACCTGCCGGTGCGGCAGGGCGAACGCCAGGGTCCGCAGGTCGCGGCCCGGCGCAAGGAGCTGGAGCGCATCGAGGCCGAACGCGAGGACCAGGCGCGCCGGCATGCCGAGGAGATCGAGACCGAGCTGGCCGAGCTGCGCGCCCTGGATGCGCAGGCCGAACGCGTGCAGCGCCAGGGCCTGCCGCTGGCCGAGGAACGCGTGGCGCTGACGCTGGCCAGCTACCAGTCCGGGCGCAGCGAGCTCGCCGCCGTGCTGGCGGCGCGCAGCAGCCTGCTCGAACTGCGGCTGCGCGTGCTGGCGATCGATGCCGAGCGCACCGACCTGCGTGTGCGCCTGAATACCCTGATTGCGGAGTGAAGACGATGACCACGACGAAGACGATCGCCGCCGCAACCGTGCTGCTGGCACTGGGCGGCGCTGCCGGCTGGGGGCTGTCGCTCTGGCTCGGCGCGCACCCCCAGTCGCCGGTCACCGGCGCCGCGGCGCCTGCCGCCGAGCGCACCGTGCTGTACTGGTACGACCCGATGGTGCCGACGCAGCGTTTCGACAAGCCGGGCAAGTCTCCGTTCATGGACATGGACCTTGTGCCTCGTTATGCCGACGAGGATGCGGCCAAGGCCGGCGCCCCCGGCGTGCGCATCTCGCCGCAGGCGGTGCACGCACTGGGCGTGCGGCTGGCCACCGCCGAGCGCCGTGCCATCGGCAGTGCCATCGAGACCGTGGCCACGGTGCAGCTCAACGAGCGCGACGTGAGCATCGTGCAGGCCCGCGCCGCCGGTTTCGTCGAGCGCGTCTACGGCCGCGCCCCCGGCGACGTCGTTGCCGCCGGTGCGGCGCTGGTCGACCTCTTCCACCCCGAGTGGCTGGCTGCGCAGCACGAGTTCCTGGCCGTGCGCGCCACCGGCGACGCCGGCCTGGCCGCGGCCACCAAGCAGCGGCTGGTGCTGCTGGGCATGCCGGCGGCGCTGATCGAACGCGTCGCGGCGGGAGGGCAGCCGGTGGCGGTGACCACCGTCACGGCGCCCACCGGCGGCCTCATCAGCGAACTGATGGTGCGCACCGGCATGACGGTGGAGGCCGGCATGACGCTGGCGCGCATCAACGGCCTGGGCACGGCGTGGCTGGAAGCAGCCTTGCCGGAGTTCCAGGCCGCCGGCATCGCGCCCGGGCAGGTGGCATTGGCGCGCGTGGCGGCCCTGCCCGGCGAAACCCTGCGCGGCAAGGTGGCCGCGGTGCTGCCGGAGATCAACGCCGAGACACGCACGCTGCGCCTGCGCATCGAACTGCCCAACCCCGGGCAGCGGCTGCGGGCCGGCATGTTCGCGCAGGTCACGCTGCAGGGCCCGGCCGCGGCCGATGCGGTGGTGCTGCCTGCCGAGGCCGTGATCCGCACGGGCCGGCGTGCGCTGGTGTATGTGCAGGACGCGCCGGGCCGCTTCCGGCCGGTGGAGGTGGAGCTGGGTCCCGAGGTCGGCCACCAGGTCGTCATCCGCAGCGGCATCGCCGCCGGGCAGCAGGTGGTGGCGTCGGGCCAGTTCCTGATCGATTCCGAGGCCAGCCTGCAAGGCGTGCTGGCGCGTGCCGCGCCAGTGGCCGGCGCGGCGATGGAGTACCCGACGACCGGCGTCGTGGTGGAACTCGACCAGGACAGCATCACGCTCGACCACGCCCCGGTACCGGCGCTCAAGTGGCCGGCGATGACGATGCCCTTCCAGTGGGCGAGGCCCGACCTGGCGCAGGGCCTGAAGCCCGGTGACCGCGTCGAGTTCAGCTTCCGGCAGGAAGGCGACGAGCACATCGTCACGCGCATCCAGCGCGCCAATGCGCTGCCGGCCGCCCCACCCGCAGTTTCGCCAACATCCATTCCGGCATCCAAGCCAGCGGCCACCCCGGCCGTCGACCACTCGGCGCACACCGGGGGCAAACCGTGATCGCCAACCTGATCCGCTGGTCGGTGGTCAACCGCTTCCTGGTGCTGCTGGTCACGGTCTTCCTCACCGCGGCCGGGCTGTGGGGCCTGCGCACGACGCCGGTGGACGCGCTGCCGGACCTGTCGGACGTGCAGGTCATCATCCGCACCAGCTACCCCGGTCAGGCGCCGCAGATCGTCGAGAACCAGGTCACCTATCCGCTGGCCACCACCATGCTCTCGGTGCCGGGGGCGAAGACGGTGCGCGGCTACTCGTTCTTCGGCGACAGCTTCGTCTACGTGCTGTTCGAGGACGGCACCGATCTGTACTGGGCGCGCTCGCGCGTGCTCGAGTACCTCAACCAGGTGCAGGGCCGGCTGCCGGCGGCGGCCAAGACCTCGCTCGGGCCCGATGCCACCGGGGTCGGCTGGATCTTCCAGTACGCGCTGGTGGACAGGAGCGGCCGCAACGACCTGGCGCAGCTGCGCGCGCTGCAGGACTGGTTCCTGCGCTACGAGCTGAAGGCGCTGCCCAACGTGGCCGAGGTGGCCACCATCGGCGGCATGGTTCGCCAGACGCAGGTGGTGGTGGATCCGCTCAAGCTCGCCGCCTTCGGCGTGACGATGGCCCAGGTGCGGCAGGCGATCCAGATGGGCAACCAGGAAAGCGGCGGCGCGGTGCTCGAACTCGGGGAGACCGAGTACATGGTGCGCGCAAGCGGCTATCTGAAGACGCTGGACGACTTCCGCGCCATCCCGCTCGCCGCCCGCATGGGCGTGCCGGTGCTGCTGGGCCAGGTGGCGACGATCCAGCACGGTCCCGAGATGCGGCGCGGCATCGCCGAGCTCGACGGCGAGGGCGAGGTCACCGGCGGCGTGGTCATCCTGCGCTCGGGCGCGAACGCGATGACGACGATCGCCGCCGTCAAGCAGCGCCTCGAGGAGCTGGGCAAGAGCCTGCCGCCAGGGGTCGAGATCGTCACCACCTACGACCGCGGCGCGCTGATCGAGCGCGCCATCGACAACCTGATCGGCGACCTGGTCGAGGAGTTCATCGTCGTCGCGCTCGTCTGCGTGCTCTTCCTGTGGCACCTGCGCAGTTCGGCGGTGGCCATTCTGGCGCTGCCGCTGGGGGTGATGACGGCGTTCCTCATCATGCGGATGCAGGGCATCAACGCCAACATCATGTCGCTGGGCGGCATCGCGATCGCGATCGGCGCGATGGTCGACAGCGCGGTGGTGATGATCGAGAACGCGCACAAGAAGATCGAGGCCTGGCAGCACGCAAATCCGGGCGAGGACCTGAAGGGCGCCGAGCGGGCCAAGGTGATCACCGACGCCGCGGTGGAGGTCGGGCCGGCGCTGTTCTTCTCCATGCTCATCACCACGCTGAGCTTCCTGCCGGTGTTCACGCTGCAGGCGCAGGAGGGGCGGCTGTTCGGGCCGCTGGCCTACACCAAGACCTACGCGATGGCGGCCGCCGCCGGGATCTCGGTGACGCTGGTGCCTGTGCTGATGGTGGCCTGGGTGCG